>Ga0308411_10001714_pt1 | contig 15029 bp, 12 predicted proteins | sample HotsprottomLayer_2_FD_203530 | JGI IMG/M metagenome (GOLD analysis project Ga0308411, IMG submission 203530) | Hot spring phototrophic mat microbial communities from Octopus Spring, Yellowstone National Park, Wyoming, United States -... | ecosystem: Environmental > Aquatic > Thermal springs >...
GTTCATTTAGGGCTAGGACGACCCGAAGTGAAGCCTGTGGAGCGTGCTCTGGTGGATGACCGTAGTCCTCACGGGATACCTAAAAAGCCATCACACGACGAAGCAGGAAGCTCAACTACAAAAGGTTGAGCAGTCCGCAAAATCTACATAGATGGTATGAACAAGATAGGCAGATTCAGCTTTGATACGACTGGTGTTACTCTAAACGCTGTTCCACCCGTGTTGATAAGGTCTTGAACTGTCATTTTCATTGTGCTTCCATCTGTTTCAGCATAGAAATTCACAATAGGCCTTCCTATTACAATAACTGGATACATACTCACTTTATTTCCGTTTTGATCTATACCATTGGGATACAAATTCATATATGTATTTTGTATCCTGCTAAATTCTGGGCTATGTGTGATTGCGTTGGCTAGAACATCTGTAAATTCACCCGGTAGTGTCCAAAAATAGTTATTTAGCGGGTGATTTGCTTTAGTACCACGACCCCCTATCTTGTCCAAAAATTCTCCTATACTATCTACACTTACCAACTCACTGACTAAAAACTCCAACTCATCCTTATTAACCTGTTGAGTTAAAGTCCTTATAGCTCTTTTATTTATATCAGATATTAAGACCTTAGATTCGAAATTGGCTATAAGTGTTGTTCTAAGGACGGTTTTAGCTCGGTCTTGAAGTAACTCCACAAAATGGATAGCTGTGGGATTCTTGGGGACAAAAATTTTGCAATTCGAAATTAGTTTGCCAGTAGCTACATCCCTGAACAAGCTGAGCCTTATAAGACCTTTATCTATATTGAAAAAGAAGTTATTTTCTTCGTTTTGTATTTGGTATACTTCTTGTAAAGCATGTCTTATTTTTTCTAATTGTTCTTCGTTCTTTACAGGTGAATATGCAATGCGTTTGTTTAGTGGTATAATTCGAACGTAAGGGTGTTCTACGTCGTAAGTAGCGTTTCTGATCGCATTGTTTAATTGGTTTATTAAAATATGGATGCCTTCAGCGCTTGCCTTCGGTGTTGTAATCCTAACTTGATTATTAGATAGTATGATATTTAGTACAGGTAACTTTTGTAAAGCGGGCGGAACGTGAAGTATTGATTCAAGTACTTTCAAAACTATTTTGTGAGAAACGTCACTAATAACTATCTCATACATAGAATCGTTTTTGGCTATAAGAACTATAGGCTTAAAGGTTATTCTTGATAATTCGGCTGCTAAACTAGTAGATATGTCCATTCTTACTATTTCGTTTGTAAGTACATAAACCCCGATCTTTTCACTCGTCAGTAAAACATTATTAGAGCTAGACGGATTTGTAATATAACCGAGTAGGGTTTTGGGGTCGTAATTTACATAGGAGCTATTGATGTATTTATTTTTAATGTATCTCGAATATTCTTTTCTTATCTCATATACTATTTTTAGTATAGCGTAGACCACTCTTGCAAACGATAGGTTAGTGCTATCTATGGGCACTCCTGTTGAAGTGTTTCTATCTCTCTTTTTGTTAGCATGTGCAGGTATAGAGGTGCTACTATTAAATAAAAACAGCATATTGTTCTGCTTTTGGCTTTGAATTATAGAACCAATTATTCTATTGATAGCCTTATAATGGTTTTGCAAGTGTGGTTTATCTAGATTTTTAGCTCGGTATATAATATCGCCCTCTATGAGACTGATATAATAGCTAATCTCTGAGTCTATGGTATTTACATCTTGACCAGTGTTTGGGTCTTTATATGTTTCTGTGATTATGTTATTAAAAAGCCGCTCGTTAGCAGCAACATATAATACAAACATGTCTATGAGGTCTTTTACAATAGTGGCCTTGATATTAGGGTTATCCATATTGACTAATATGGCTAGTGATAGGTTGTACCACTCGCTGGATAGCCTTATAGGTATAGCTAATACGGGTAACACCTTATATATAATCTTTTCCGGCGTGATGCTTCCCATATTGATTCTAAGTGCTAAGCCTAAATCTATAAGCCATCTAAGAGGAGCATATACATTACCAGAACCAAAGTTTTCATAATAATCTCTTATGGTATGGATAGCCTCATCTACTATTATCTTACTTTCTATATCCCTCGGTAATCCATCGGAAAGTACAGAAAATCCGCATATAACTTTTAAGTCATCTGGTATATAGCTATTTGCCCGCTTCCATATGTTGTAAATTATTCTGTAGGCTAATATGCCGATAGGTACATAAGTCTTATAGTATCTTAATATATCATTATAACACGATATGACTTTAAAGTTAGAATAAGAAAGTATATTAGGGTCTGCGTGTGTCTGGTCTACAACGTATATTTTAGCGGTTGGATTTACATTTAGTAACTTCGCCGAGAAACCGACTAGTATTATAAGTGTGCCTTCTGTATTATCTTCGTTTATTTTTTGTATTATATCAGTATTTTTGGATATTATTTTTATATTAGGTTTTATATCTCTGATATGTTTTATAGTTTGTCTGATTGCGAAGCCTGCATATACAGAACCCTGTTGAGCAGGCATGAAAATGACAATACGCTGGTAAGTCAGTATGTCGTTGTAAAGTTCATCTATTATATTATTCCAATAATCGCTTTCTAATGATAGCCAGAAATCAGAGTAGGATGCTTGTATGTTTTGCTGCATCAAGTTTGATAGGTTTCCTAATTGTTTCTTGGCATTTTGATCACCTGATGCAAGAGCACGACTTAATTCAGGTGTTTTATAACTATCTAAAACTTGTTGTATAGCATTCTTTCTGAATTCTGCATCTAAACTGTTAATGTCTGAACTCTTGAACTGTATAATCTTCCAATTGTCATAAACAATTCCTGGTAGTGCTCGTATATAATGTGGTTTTTGACTATACTCCACTATAATCACAATAAAATATACTAAGCACAGCGGAATGTTCAACTGCAAAAGTTGAACATTCCGCTTGAATATTGGGAACTACCTACTTTAGATTTGCTATTATTCGTTATAACTTTATTCCGTTCCTTCTGTACCTTCTGTTTCTCCTGTTTCTTCCATCTCTTCTGCTCCTTCTTCGGTCTCTTTAGACCCTTCCAAAGGTGTAGACATCTCAAAGTCAAAATCTTCTTCTTCCTCCTCATCTTTTTGTTCGGAGGCCTTTATCATATCATCCCAATTAAGAAGCGTCTCAGGATTAGTAACAATGAACTGTAATATAGACTTCAAAACATTAACTAACTCCTCTTTATTGATGTACTCTTTCTCCGTGATCATGCTAGTGATATTGTCCATGACATCAGACAACCCGCTTATATGGTTTTGTACTGTTTCTAGTGCGACATTCATGGATGTAAGCTTGTTTATAGTCATTCCAAATATTTGGACTCGGACTAGATCTTCCTGATATGGTATTTTAATTTTTTCACATACCATATTAGTTACAAAGTCTGAAATTGACTTTTCAATACTTGTTGTAACGTAAGTAACGCGATTGTTGAATCTCTCGCTTTGTCGCATGCTTTCCCAGTATGTGATTCTAGCATTGAATGCATCCACTGGCCACCCTATATCGTTTGATATATCTTCAAGAAGCTCCCTCATCTCGCCTCTATACTTGTCTAGCTTCTCAGTAAGCCTACTAGTGTCAAGAGGTTGCAAATTACTGATATAACTCTTAAAATCTGGTAAAACACGAATACTATAAGTAATCATCTGTAAGATATGTTGTAGGTTGGAGCGCACTCCAACAAGACCACCTATGTCAGCGTATAGATTAAGTATCTCTTCTATCTGGTCTGCTAATGACTGCACAGTGTATTGAACAGCTGGGTACTCGTGCTGTAATAAGAAAACTAACGGATAAAGCAAATCACGCAAAGTTGTAAGACCTAATATAATGTCCTTTATAACATATTCTCTAAGTTTAGTTCTTGTAAAATAGAACAAAGGTGTAGATGCCCAAAATACAAAAGGTCGTATAAAAATTCTTTCTTCATCGGTCAAAAAACTCTTATTTTTTGAACTATACATTCTAGTAAAGCTTTTTGCTCTTTTAGAATGTTCAAAGTTTTTACTATACTCTTCGTATTGTTCTTGGTTTAGATTAAATAAGTCTGTATAAAGCATTAGGTCAGGAACTCCGATTCTAAGAATACGAGAATCGGTTTTCTTCATAAAAACTATACCGTCGTTATACGTGTTTATAAGATAACCTATTTCCTGCATGTTAGTCCCAACAACAGTGATAACACTTACAGGGTCGTAAAGATTATGTAGGTTATAATCTTCGTCAGACCAAAAAGAATACGAACCGTAATAGATTATGTCGTTCATGATATTTTTTATGATTCTAATTATATCAACCTTTGCGAACCATTCTTCTATTATCTCTGTCGCTTTTTCTCTATCGTCTTGCTCCTCTATATTCACAGCATATGCAGGTTTATTATTGATGGACCTGGAAATGGCGTCAGCTAAGAAACGGGTAGCCAAACCTGACACACTAAGCATATACATCTCGCTTAGCATGTCTAGAATAGCATAATACTGCTCTATCGTCTGTTGATTGTATAGTAAGGAAGGATAAGAGGTTGATGGAGAAAAAGCAATAGGCCTCTGAGGCGCACTAAACAATGTGCGTGAATTCAAATAGTATGGCCCCCCACCACCAGTTATAAAACCATAACTACCACCAGAGGAGTTAAGATTGTATAAAGTCTGGAAAAGATAAGAACTAAAAAACCTCGTTAGCGACACATGGTAAATATACGAATATATTACTATACTCGATATACCTTCAAAAATACCATACTAACATAAATCATGAGGTCGTAAATACTATCATTGATACTACATATTACTCTTTCAACATGTGTAGCATCTTTGGTCTTGTCAATACTATTAACTAAATTTTTAATCCTTATGGCTTTTATATGTGCCATGGAAGAGATGTCGGATATTGAGAGTCTATCGTATATTACATCTGCACTATTGTAATCGTAATGCCTATGATGTATAATTTTATGAATACGATTTAGTATTTGGTCTACATTCCTGTAATCAGTGCTGTTAATTACACTTTGTATATAGAGGGTGTAGGTTATAATGTCTATCAATGTATTTTCATCTACATTACCTTTTAGGCTATCTCCAAAGAGTTTAGCGGTGTTCATGATTAGTTTTGAAGGTAGACTATATATCAAAACATTGACGTCAATATCCCCGACCTCACCATACGAATCGCTTTTAGCATCAGAAAACGATATCGCTTTGTGAAGCAAATCTGTCAGAGCAGCTTTCATCTTATAAGCAACAATATTAGTACGATCATTCATAGTAGACACCTTAATAAAATCTGATTGACTTCTGTCTACTTCCATATCATCATAATGGTACATAGGAATTGCAACCATCGAAAATACCGAACTAAGAAGCAAGAAGTTCAAATTTGTTTAGCGATTTTCCATAACTTTGCACCTGATGAGCGAAGTACGCGTACTAGATACACTGCTAGCCAGTCTAGATAAGGAGATCGTAATCTACTGGTACGATTATGCTCGAGATGAAGCCGAACACTTAGAAGATGGTACAAGGCTATGGAGCTTTATTGTAATGATGTACATATTAAGTAGGAACCTTAAATCTGAAAAAATAGTTGAAAAATTAGAAAACATAATAAAACAACCCAAAATACTTGTTGTTTTTGTAAAATCTCTTAAAAAGATTTTATACATTTGGCTTAAGGAATATGATTTGCATATTAGACTGCTCATGAAAGTATATCCAGAATTATATAATCCTAAAAGACTCTTAAGGCTTTATGGCGTAAAAATAAGTGAATAAGTCATAGGTTTAGAACATGCTCCGTTCGGTAAAGTAGAACCTACAACAACTTATGTTGATTAATAGGGGTAGATGTATTTTGACCTAAGTTTTCTATGAGACTTTTATTCTGGCTAATTACGAATAGTAATTCCTCGTTTTTCAAATGAGATACTTGACCTACTTTTTCTCCTTTTGGGTTATAAATACCGATCTGAGCACCGACATATCTCTTGTATGGATGTCGGAGAACGGCTACATAACCTTTCTCGCGAGCGATCTCCAAGATTTCTGATTCAGTATGAAAACCCTCGTTGTTAAAGGAGAGTAGGATTACCTTGGCTTGGGTTTTATATATGACATTACGGAGTGCTTCCTTTGCCTTTCTACGAGAGTTGAAGATGCTTTTACGGGTTTGCACATCAGAACGTTTTTGAGCGACTCCGTAACAAGTAGGGGCGTCAAAAAGGACTAAGGTCTCCCAGATATGATAGTTCGCCAAGTACGAATGCTGATTATAAGGCGGGTCTAGATATAACAAGTCTACGGGGTGCGCTTTTATTATGTCTATGGCGTCGCCTAGTAGTGCTGTGCCTTCGCCTGGCAAAAGAGGCGGATACTCTAAGCGTAAAGTGTTGTAAGAACGAGGTGCCCACTCCTTTAAGAATGCCATTTGGATGCCTGTCGTGGAATCTACCTTATCCGCCGCTAACATAAGGCTTGTTAACAAAATCGCACGAAGCTTTTCATCCCCTTCTGAAACAACATCTATTTCTTTGCGAATTCGTTCTATGCGTGCAGCATTGAATGGTTGAAAAAAGCGTGTCTTGTGAGCGTAGGTTTCTGTGAACCAGCCTTCTTCACCAGGAAGTTCATTGAGATAATTTAAGAGGGGATTGATACGTTCAGGTGTGTAAATTCTAATATCGGCTTCAACAAGTGCTTTGGCTAAAATATAAGCATAATTAGCGTAATCACTTGCGATAACACGAAAACCTCGGGCTTTGAGAGCATGCGCCACACGGGCACTGCCTGAAAAAGGATCCAAGACGGTATCTAGCGACTCTACTTGTAAGAGTCGGTCGACTGTTTGTAAGATCCAAGGAATCAGAAGTCTTTTGGAACCTATGTACTTGATCATATCAGTGAAACGTGAATTCGGGGAGGTAAGTTCTAATATCTGGCGGACTGCTCGACCGTAAAAGGTTGAGCAATCTGCTGAAAATTACATCGAAAAGCATGTGTCATAAAGCAGGTCGTACTACTAAGTCTGCGAACTGCTTAACCGTAAAAGGTTGAGCAATCCGTCGTTCTAGGTATATTTATATATGATTTTTAATGTTCAAAATAAATTACCTAAAATAAGACTAAAACCATATCGTAAATATTTAGTCCGCATATCAGAATTTTATTTTGACCACAAAAGTGCCATTATGCTTGGATACAACATTATGCCTGAATATAATAAGCTTATTGCCGTATTTAAAGATATTATAGTCATAATAAAAAGTCAAAACAAAAACTACATAAAGTTGCTGTTCGGAATGCTATACAATCGTACTATAAACTCCTATAAGGATATAGTACATAAAAAATTGCGTACCAAAATAAACAATATATTAGAGCAGTTATACGATACCAATCACGAGTTTGAGGATGAAGAAACCCACATTACCATATCAGATAATGGCATAATCGCGTACTTAGTAAAAGAAATGCAAATTTTATGTTACAAATATACACAATACTGGCAAAAAGACAAGACAATTAATTTGTTACGTGAAAACCAAAAACTAGAAGAAGAAGATCACGGAAAATTGATAAATGATAGATATTACGTTTTTTACAAGCAATTCTTAGAAGACGCAGAAATTGAAGATTATGATTATTATGAAGACGAAGAAGATGAAGAACATTCATATCAACTTGAACACAAAGAGGCAACCGACTTAGTTAAAATATATGACTTGTACACAGGAGATCTTATACATGAAGCAATGACCTGTTCGTATTTGCAAGACGGATATTACAGACCATTTGAACTCGTAAGCATAGACTATCCAATCCCATTTTTCATGAACGACAAGATAGTATTAAGACCTGTTGCACTTGTACTTGATGATTGCGGTATGTCGCTCGCTATTATTAAATCAAAAAATGGTGATAAGATTACAAGAAACTACTCTTTAGGAGAAAATACAAAGTCTATAGTAGCATTCTTCCATTCAGATAACAATTCTATCGCCTTAACTGAGTCGGATATCTTGCTATACAACACGTATGACAATTTAACAAGTAAGCAAAATATAGATATTTCACAAGAAATAGATATCCCGCACAAAATAAATATCAATAAATGTTCGTACTATAAAAATCAGAATTTTTTTGTTGTATATGATGGCAATAAACAATTTATAGCCATCTACTATTATGTTGCTAAATCTAAATACTACTATGAGGTTATTCACTCCGAAAAACACACATTAGAAAAACCCGCTGTGGTAGGATATATTATAAGTACTCAAAATCCATCGGATTGTATAGGATTAATTCTATATTCCTTAAAAGAGACGCTATCTATAATAGCATACGACAGTAATAGTGATAGAGTTAAATACGAGCAAACTCAATATAATGTCACAGGATTAAGCAAAGAGAGTAAGATAAGTCTCTTGAAAGTAATGATTGCGAGATTGATAAAAAATAATTATACTTTGAAACTATTAGACGAAGTTAGTCTTTTGAAGCAGTTCAATAGTATATATAAAACCAAAGAACAAGCCGATCTTAATGTAATCATTGGTGATAGAATCAGCGCCTTTATGAAATATTATTCATCTCCCATGCAGTTGCATGTTCAACAACATTATAACTTTGAAAATCTAGATTCAGATTCACGCAGCTGGGAGAAACAGGTAGAGGATTGTAATTGTATTTACGAACGGCCTTGCTTAGTCAAGTCCATTGAATTATAGGATCATCTGTTAAGATGGGCGACCTCTGATGTCAATCAAGAGGGAAAGTACTAAACTTCATTACTTGTCATCTTTAATTGCTTTTACCATTTCCGTTCCTAACCATGCATCAAACTGTTTTGTCAAAAAAGTTTTAGCATCCTTACATACGAAGTATTCTACTGGTTTTTTGTGTCTCTCATATTTACGAACTGCTTTTACAAAGGTTTTTGCATCGAAGCACGAGAGCGTGGGGTCAACGTTCTTTATCTTCTCAGCAACATTATTCAAGAATTCATTAATCTTGTTTTGTGTTGAAATTTCAGAACGCCATAAAAAAGGATTTTCACTAATGTAAATGTCAGGCTTTACGTGGACAAGATACTTAACTAAAAAATAGTAACTATCATCTTTAATTCCGACAAACTCGTATAAAAGTTCTCTTTTTTCATCGTTTTTCTTATACTCTAATGTAGATGTATCAAAGAAAAATTTATATCCATCTATTTCTATGTGCATTGACTTGAAAAAATAATCAGATTTCACGTAAATGAAATCTTTTGATTTCCACAGAAGTTGTGTGTCTAGATTAGGGTTTTGAATAGATTCGTTCGTGAATAGTTGTTTAGGTACTGTTAGGAAGCCGAGAGATGTTCCGTCATCGGACAAGAAGTTTACGAAAAACTCGTAAAGTTTGTCTAACAGTTGAATTTTTAGCTCTTCCGCTTCCGATGGGTCTGATGTTAGTTTTTCAACTTCTTCATCCAACATTTTCAGCAATGCTGGCACGATAATGTTTTTAGCGAACTCTACTTTTACTCTATGGGCTTTTGCCCATCCCGTGTTCGGGTTGGCAAAGTACTCGCTCGCGTCTCTAGTCAAAAGCTGGATGAGAGGGTGGTCTATGACACTCATAGGTCAACTTACATGTTCGAAACGCAAGGAAAACCATGTGAGCTACATCTGCCCCACGCGAATTGCACAACGTTGAACATCACAAAAGACAGAAAATGAACAAATCGTATATTTAAATGTGATTATTAATTTTCGTAGCAAAACACCAATCAAATGCAAGCCCGCTAAGTTTATCCGAACTCCCAATTGTTCCTCAGTTGTAGTAAAAAGCAATGAAATCGCAGACCTATTTTTCTGTAAAGACAACACTTATAAGACAATATTTTACGTAAAGAGGGATATGATTAACTTCATTAAGATGCATCGTGAAGAATACCGTTATGAAGTTAAGATTATAGAACTTTTTGACTATAAAACTTGGACCTGCAATTTGCTAAGTATAGATCGCAAAAAATACAAACTAACAAGGCCAGTTACTAGCCCAGAGAAGTTTGTCAAATCACCTAGTGGCGATCTTTATTGCATAGTTGACTATACTTACTACTTCAATGATGGTGAGGATGATGAAGAATATAATGATGAATACGATAAAGAAGACAAAAACAATTACAGAATATTTACTATAAATAATCTAACAAAAGGGAAGGTATTGTTTAGATACTTAAAAACAGATGACAGCTGGATAAGGCAGGAAGACGGCATAGCGGTATTCCCGTACTTTTTTGTTACCGACCCTTTGTATAACTCATTCATTGTAGTAATGCGAGTGGATGTAGATAACGCACTTTATCATAGCAATATATACTTAGTAAATCTATTAGAAGACGCTGTGGAGGAAATTCCGTTTAATATAAGAGGTTATATAAAATCCCACATTGAAGATTTGATGTATGAAATTTACGTTGACAATTTATATTATGGCGAAGATGATGAAGACGAAGAATTTGACCCAGCAGAGCATTATAAGGAAGCTTACGATTTTGATGCTGATGACATATTTGATACAGAAAGAATAGACATAAGTCTGCTATCATATTCCAACAATTTTATCAAATACCAAAATGAAGTTCCTGTTTATAGCAGTTATGAAGCAAATTTTTGGCTAAACTTAAAAAGTGACGTAAAAAGTAAAATGGGCAGAGATAGTTGGGAATTTGATATTTTGTGTGAAATAGTACTATCAATTTATGCCGAAAACAACGAGCTAAATATTTTGGTTACTTGCAAAGATCTTAAAATAACAGGATTTATTCGTGATTACGAGTCAGAGAGCGCTCATGTTTTATTACATAAGAAGTATCCAATCCATAGCATAAATGAATATGATATAAATCAATCTCAACTATATTCTGTAACATCATTTTTTAAGGACTACTTATTTAAAGACGGCGATCTTTACAAATTATATGACGATACTTATGAAATGATACATGATAGCACTAGGACACCTCCTTTCGTATTAAAGCGCGACGGAGTATATTTCATAGAACTGGGGTCAAGTTTTAATGAAGAGTTCGTTGTCATACCACCAAGATATGTAGGCAAAAACAATGAAAGGTATGTAAAGATCGAGGACAAAATAGTGGATCTTAAAAGTATAAACAAAATAGCAAATATGTACAGCGAACATAATAAATATGGCATCATCGTTGATATTCAAAAATATGCGAAAAATTTAGACATAAAAGAATTACTAAAAGAATTGGAAAAATACATTAAAAAAATAATGCAAGATAGAGGAATAAAACAAAAAATAATGCATTACGATTACTATTTTTCTGAAAAAACGGGAGATTTGTATATGTTTATAATAATTAAAAATGCTTTAGATGAAGAAGCTCGTTTTATGATTGTTAATCACAAAATATCACAACCAATTCCTTATAGCACGATAATACTCTTATCAGACATATACGAATTCGAAACATATTCAGAAGAAGAAGAACAACAACAAGAAGAAGAAGAAAATCGAAGAAAATTGAAAAACAGCTATAATCTACTAAACGAAATAATAAATGGATATAAGGTTTTGAGCAAAAGTATAAATAGAGGGAGAAACAAGAAGAATGAAGATATAAATTTTATTGACTTTTTAGATTACTCATTCCATAGAGCTATCAATAGAACCCCTAGCGCATGGTTTATATATGATGATGATTTGATTGTAAGATACCACATCTCTCTTTCAGATTTTTTAAAGAGTTTAAAGATATCAGGTACAACCGTCAATCTAAAATACAACACGATGGTCTAGCTAGATATAAAAGAACTATCTATGGCTCGGATACAAAAGTAGAACGATACGAAAATATCCTGATACACAGAATTGAAATTAACATGGAGAGTTATTATTATTTTAAATATAAATTCTTGATAATAATCTCAGAAATGGATGTTGTCAAGACTATCAAATTGCAAGTTTACAATTGACGGGCTAAGCAACTGTAAAAGATTTAGTAGTCTGGTGTTGCACTATCATAAAAATTTTCTTGACAATACATACTAGTATTGTTTTTTGATTTCCCGAAATAAATATATCGCCTTCTACGAAAACTATCGTACCGAATTGCAAAGCCAGCAAGTAATCATCGCCTCTGAAGACCTCATATCTACACTCAAGTGGTGGTATTATACCAATATCATCCTCATTGGCCTGCGTATTATCAGGGTAAAGCATGAAAGTAATGATATCCTTTACATCCCCGGAATGCATGACTGCACTTTCCTGTAACCTACCTACTGCAATAATTTTACTGTACATATTACAATGACTGAATTATACAAGCTGTTTTATCAAGTGTGCCGTTGTCGAAATCGTAAGTGGTCAGGGATCTTTTGAATAAAGCTAATAATACTCACATCAATCCGAGAATAGATAAAATCCGTCTTTTGGCTAACTCACAGTACTCACTTTCAATTTCTATACCTACCCCAATCCTATTCAACATGGCTGCTGCAATCAGTGTAGTGCCACTCCCCGCAAATGGATCTAAGATAGTATCACCAACGAAACTGAAAAGTTTGATGCAGCGTTTAGGCAGCTCAATAGGGAAAGGAGCAGGATGCCCTACTTTCTTTTTACTCTCACCTTTAAATGTCCAAAGTCCATTTGTCCATTGTATAAATTCATCACGTGTTATATCTGATTTTCCGCTTCCGCTTACTTTACGCCAGTGTTTTTTGTATAAGACTACAATCAATTCAACAGGAGCAATCACGAATGGGGCACTTGCCCTGGTCACACAAACTATACAAAACTGTACATATTTAGTACACTCGTCCCCTGACCAGGTAAGGAGGGACTAGCCCGTTTCGTTTCGCCGCTCCTACCCAATCCCTTGTGAGGATTACTCTCTTCAAGGGAGAGAAGTCTCTAAGACTCTCAAGGCAGGAGAGGGCGAGGGCTACAGAGAGAACTTGCCAGCTTTTTCGTTCCACCTGAGTAGAACCCCGCACCCGTTCCATCTTGCGGTTGACGGTTTGTTGGGTAACTGACTCGCTCTCCCCGCTTCCCCGTAAGTATCCGAGTAACGCGTCTAATTCTTTTCGTGTTTTCCAAAGAGCACTTTTCAGTCTGTTGCGCTTGTATTCGTTTCTCTCATTTCGTATTTCTTGTTTGAGATTAGCAATCTTGTCTTCAATCTTCGCTATTGTGTAAGATATAAACTCTGTATCTTCCAGAAGTTCTTTATAGTTCTTAGGCAAGCGTTCTTTGAATCCAAGTCCTCTTCTGGCTATCACGTAAGCACCAGCAGTGTCCTTATCTATGTTGTATAGTGGAGCATACTTCAGTTTTCCAATGATTGACGTGTAAGCTGGATTGACCTTGATGACCTGAATCCCATTTCGCCTTGCTACAATCTCAATCTTCTGCAGTAACGCTTTGTATATCCACTTTTGTAATCTCTGTCTTAGTTTAGGCAGCCCATCACCTCTCCTGCCTTTTGGGAGCTTCTCCAAATTCTCCACAACAATCGCTTTTCTTTCTCTTTTCGCGATCTCTACTACCTGATGAGCAGCTTGCCAGCTTAAGTATTCTCTTTTTTCTGAACTGCCCTCTAATAGCTTGTCTAAGCTGATTCGCTCATACTTCTCTAAGTTACCATCCTTTGCTGTATGAACTATCGCTAAATGAAAAGGGTAAGCATTGATGTCAATCCCTATGACGCCGTTATCCTTTGTAATACTTACTTCTGGCAGTTTCTCTTCCTTACTGAACTGTGCGTAGATTTTCCCGTTTCTTAGCTTGATTCGTACTGTGTATGGGAACCACTCGCCTGTCTTCTCAGCTTGCTCTAAGCTACTAATAAAGCCTATCCACTTGTCGGTTTTTCTTTTGACTGACCGAGTCACCTTAGCCCATACATACTCCCCATCCCCCAAGTTGATCCGCAGATGCCATTGATTGCTCAGATTGACAAGCCTAAGGTTTAGATTGCCCTGTATTGATTTGTCACCTCTTGAATACAGAAGGCCATACCTTCTTTCCTCCCATTTTTGTCTTAGTATGTCTCTACTTTTGCCTGTTAAGTGTTTTTTATTTAGCTGTTCGAACATTTTTCTTGAACCGAAAACAATCTTTTTGGGATTTTGCTCTCTTTCTATGCAAGACTCCAGAGTTTGCTGTGCTAGAAGAATTGCGTCATCCGAATATCTGGTGTTTATTCCATACTTTCGGGATAGTAGTTTTTTCAGCTCTTTTCTTTCCGCTCCCGCCATTAGTCTTTTATAGGCAAACCTGACCATTGAAGAAAACTTACGCATGAGGGTTAATACCCGTCCCTTATCCTCATCTTTGTCAAATGCCAATAAGCACTCTACTGTTATGAAGTTGCCTTCACTTTTCTTTTCTGTAAGGGGCTTTATCGCCCCTTCTTTCTCGTATTTTATCAACGCCATCCTACTCAAGCCATATATTCTTTTACACTCTTTTACACCTCGAAACTTCATAACGATGCTATGTTATAAATATACAAATTTGTACAGAAAGTAGCAACTGTTGCTAGCCTCATCCAAGATCCCCATGCAGTTCGTCGCGAGATATTTCCTTCGTTCCATACGATTGTAGCATGATACTGAAACCCTACCTGCTTTGCAATAGTTGTAATATCAGCCCCTACGCTCTGCTGCCCACCTTTGTTTTTGTCTAAAGGTATGTTCAAACAAATTCTTCCATCATCTTTCAGAAATTCAAAACATCTGCCTAACCACTTGCGTGTGAATCCCAGATATTCTGAGTATGAGGTATCATCTTTACTCGATTCGTATTGAATGCCCACATTATATGGTGGCGATGTAACGATTAAGTCTATACTGCTGGCTTCTATAGCGTTTGTTACCAGAATATCGTCATTTATTAGTGTTAGTCTATCAGTCTTGTAAAACACTTCGGCCATATTCTATTTTGCTATCATTT
>Ga0308411_10001716_pt1 | contig 15016 bp, 8 predicted proteins | sample HotsprottomLayer_2_FD_203530 | JGI IMG/M metagenome (GOLD analysis project Ga0308411, IMG submission 203530) | Hot spring phototrophic mat microbial communities from Octopus Spring, Yellowstone National Park, Wyoming, United States -... | ecosystem: Environmental > Aquatic > Thermal springs >...
AAAACAAAGGAGAAACAAAGGAGTAAGTAATGCCAATTCTTAGACTTCATATATATCAGCCACAGGCACATTATAGAGTGCCTTTTACATACCAGAGACGGCATACATTTCCCATACCGCCATATTCCACAATAATAGGATTTCTCTGTAATGCCTGTGGTGTTGATGATCAAGATAAAGAAATTTATATAAATTGTATAAAACAGCTAAAAATTTCTATTGCTGGGAAATTTAAAATAAAGAATACGGAAATGATTTGGTATAGAAATTTGTCTAAAGAAGCACATAAAGGTTCTTATGGTACAATAGATAGTAGAGAAAAAAATGGGAATATAGGGCACATCGGTGGCCAGTCACCTATTCATATTGATGTGCTGGAAGATGTAGAACTTTATGTTTATCTATATCATGACAATGAACAACAATTAAAAAACTTAAGCCAACAACTTATAAATCCTACAAATAGGCTTCAAGTTTTACATCTTGGAAGGGCAGAAGACTGGATAGTTTATAAAAGTGAACCAAAAATTTTAGATGATAGTGACTTAGAGAAAAAAAGAAGAGATGCAAACTATGGATACTTTTTCTGGATACCAGAGAAGATTTCAAAAATAAATAATGCTCCAGAGATTGATTTTGAAAAAATTGATGGAAATTTATTCAGATTGACTACTTTCTCTAAAATAGAGGGTTATAACGAACATTACAATCATACTGGAAAAAGGAAATATAGCTATATAAAAGCAAAACTGAGTGATGGTGAAATTTTTGGTCAAAGTCTTTTGATTGATAAAGAGTTAAGCTTACCAATATTTTTCGGAGATTTAAAATGAGTATTCTTGCAAAGGATAATAATATCACATTAAAACAACATACAGAAGATTTACTTAAATCATTCAACGATATAAGTTCAAAAATTTTAGATGAAAATCTAAAGAACTGTATTCGTTATGCAATTCGCCTCCATGATATTGGAAAAGTGCTTCCTTACTTTCAGATACGGTATTTGAAGAATGAAAGTTATAAGCCATTTGAAATTACTGTTGATATTTATCATTCTTTGCTATCTATACTGTTTATAAGTCAGGATAGTTTAAAAGAAAAGTTGAATGGCGACGAAAACAGTTTAAGGTTTGTGCTTTCGGCTATAGCTTACCATCACTGGAAAGATAAGTTAGAATTTCTACTTAGATTTGGTTCAGAAGCATTTAAGAATTTCAAAGAAAAACTTGAAGATGAAATTGCTGATTTAGTAAATAATATCCATAATGAATTTGCTAATGATAATGAGGTAGAAGATTTAATTAAATTTAACCAAGATATGCTTGACGGTCTTATCAATGGCATTTCTTTTGATAATTATATTGTGCCACCATACAAATTGTACTGGTTACCAAAGAGGGTTGAACTTGATGAGGAAGGTAAGAAAAAATGGGTACTTATAAGTGGCTTTTTGCAGAGATGTGATCATTTTGCTTCTTACTGTGAGGAGGAGGAGGAAGAACAAACTTTGAAGATAGAAATCCCATCACTTCAATTAGCTGATATTAAATCTAAGATAGTAAAATCAATTAAAGAAAAAAATTCTTCTTTTGATGAAAACAATCTTTGGCAGGCAAATGAAATTTCAAAAGATGATTTTAAGAATAATCTTATCTTTATTGCTCCTACTGGTAGTGGCAAAACAGAATTTGCATTCTTATGGTCAAATGGCCAGAAGTTTTTTTATACATTGCCACTGAGGGCGGCAGTTGAGCAGATTTTTGATAGGGCAAAAAAAGTTTTTAAGGATGATAAAACAGGGCTACTTCATTCAGATGCTGATGTTTATTTGATAAAAGATGATAATGATCTGGAGAAAATAAAAACTTATGAGGTTTCAAAGCAACTTGCTTATCCAGTTATTGTGTCAACTGGAGACCAGTTTTTCCCTTATGGGTTAAGACCACCGGGATATGAGAAGATCTATGCAACATTTTCATACTCAAGGCTTGTGATTGATGAAGTTCAGGCTTATGATCCAAAAGCAGCAGCTATTGTTGTAAAGTTTATAGAGGATATTTCAAAGCTTGGTGGAAAGTTTCTTTTGATGACGGCAACATTGCCAAAATATATAAAAGACGAAATTAAAGATAGATTGCAAGTTGATACTCCAGAATTAAATCTTTATGAAAAAGAAAAAAATAAATATGAAAATTTAAAAAAGCATAAAGTTAATTTTATAAAAATTTCAAATTCTGAGAAAAAATTTTCAATTCCAGATAATATTATTGAGGATATAGTAAGGAAGGCTCAAAATCAAAGAGTGCTTGTAATTTTAAACACCATCAAGCAGGCAAAAAATGTGTATGATAAATTAATAACAAAGAATAAAGAATTGAGCAATAAAAATAGTTCAAAAATATTGGATAAAAATATAATACTTTTCCACTCTCAGTTTACTTTAGCTAATAAAAAAGATATAAAAGATAAAATAGAAATTGAATTTAAAAATCCAAAAAATCAAAATGATAATGAGGGTAAAATACTTATTGCTACACAGGTGGTTGAGGCAGCCATTGATATTGATGCTGATGTGCTTTATACAGAAATTGCTCCAATGGATGCTTTAGTTCAAAGGATGGGAAGGGTGTTGAGAAGACATAAAGAAGACTTTTCTTTAGATGAAAATGCTATGCCTAATGTAAATATTTTAGTATTTGAAAAAGGTTATGAGTCGGGTAATGGAAGAGTATATGACAGGGAACTAATTGAGAAGACGCTTATTGTGTTTGAAAATTATAATAATTTAGAAAATTTAACCTTAGAAAGCATTGCCAAATTTAAAATTAATGATTTGCAAATTTTAAAAGAAACAACTAATAAAAGAAGTAAGAAAAATGCTGGTGAAAACGATAGAGAAAATTCAATATTAATTTCCGAGTATCAAAAATACCAAATGGTAAACAAACTTTACGATTTGCTTAATCCAAAAGGTAAATATCTATCAGATTTTTACACTACTCTTGATATTTTAGATGCTGGATTTATGGCGGATAGAAAAGAGGAGGCTCAAAAGATATTTAGAGAGATTGTCAATGTATCTGTGGTTGATGAAACGATGAAAAGAGATTTTAGGGAAAAAATAACGGAATTTGTAAGTCAAAACCACTTAAACTACACTCTATTTAAGAAAGGTATCATAGCAAAATTTGTTATTAACATTCCATACTACCAGTTTGAAAAGATAAAAATTTGTAAGTTAGGGGAATGGATAGAAGAAATGCAAATTAATGATACTCTTAAAAAACAAAGATTATTAAGATGGACTGATGATATCTGGGTTGTAAAGATGAATGAAGATAAAAATAGTGGGGAGGATAATATAATTTGATAGGTACATATATAAATTACTATTTGCATTGTCCAAGGCATTTATGGCTTTTTGCTCGGCATGTTAATATGGAGTATACTTCTGAAGATGTATATATTGGTAAGTTAATATCTGAAAATACATATATCAGGGAAAAACACGAAATTCACATTGAAAACAGAGAACATGAAATTTCAATTGATTTTTTCGATAGAAAAAGGAAGATTCTTCACGAAGTCAAAAAATCAAAAAAAATGGAAGAACTCCATATGTGGCAGGCCAAATATTATCTTTATGTCCTTGAATTAGCTGGGGTAGAAGCAAAATATGCTGAGATTGATTATCCGAAATTAAAGAGAATTGTTAAAGTAGAGCTAAATGAAAATGATCGACTGGAAATTAAAAAAGCATTTAATGATATTGAAAATATAATAAATTTATCACAGCCTCCACCTGTGATTAACAAACCCTACTGTAAAAAATGTAGCTATTATGAGTTTTGTTATTGTTGAGGTTGAAAATGAAAGACTACTATATTTTCAAAAGTGGTAGGCTAAGCCGTAAGGATAATTCTGTATTTTTGGAGACTAACGAAGGGAATATACCTATACCTGTTGAGGAGGTTGATAGTCTATATCTCTTTGGTGAGATAGACTTAAATACCAAGGCTATAAATTTTTTTGCCCAAAAAGGCATAGTTATTCACTTTTTTAACTATTATGGCTGGTATACGGGAAGTTTTTGTCCAAAAGAGAATTTGCTTTCTGGTGAAGTTGTTGTAAGGCAGGCTGAGCATTATCTTGATAATGAAAAGAGGATGCAAATTGCAAGGGAGTTTGTAAAGGGTGCAATGCATGGTTTTATTTACAATCTCAAGCGTTATCCAGAAGTTGAAAATGAAATATTTAGGACTTTTGAAACTTATACAAATTCTGTTGATGAGCAAACGGATATTCAAGCCCTTATGGGGGTGGAAGGAAATGCAAGGGAGCTTTACTACAGCACATTTCCAGTTATAACGAAGCATAAGCTTGAATTTGAAAAGAGGGTTAAACATCCCCCAGATAACAGCATGAATGCCTTGATTTCATTTTTAAATAGCCTTGTTTATACTTCTGTAATAAAAGAAATTTATCGGACGCAGCTTAATCCAACGATCAGTTATCTTCACGAACCTTTTTACAGGAGATTTTCTCTTGCACTTGATGTTGCTGAAATATTTAAGCCAATTTATGGGGATAGAATAATTTTTGATTTGATAAATAATAGTCAGATTTCTGAAAAACATTTTGATAAGGATTTGAATTATTGTTATTTAAAGGAAGATGGGAGAAAGATTGTAGTCAAAGCATTTGATGAAAAGATGAAAACAACAATAGTTCATAAAAAGTTAAAAAGAAAGGTGAGTTATCAAAAAATTATTCGTTTGGAGCTTTATAAACTTATTAAGCATTTTTTGGGTGAGGCTTCTTACAAAGCTTTTCGAATATGGTGGTGAATATGTATGTGATTGTTGTTTATGATATTTCAACGGCAACGAAAGGAGGTCGAAAAAGACTGCCAAAGGTTATGAAAAAATGTGGGGAGTTTTTGCATCATACTCAGAAGTCTGTTTTTGAAGGTGAAATTAGCGAGGCTAAACTTTTAGCATTAAAGGTTGCTCTGGAGAAGTTAATAAATGATAAAGAGGATTATGTAGTTTTTTATAAATTAGCCAACAAGAATAATCTTGAGAGAGAGAATATTGGCATAGATTTTGATCCAACAGCAAATATTTTGTAAAAAGGAGATTTTTATGGAAAATTCACAAATTCTTGGGCAACTAGAAGACTTGTTAAATTTTAAATCTGTAAAAAAAGGAACAGTTTTTACGATTGCCTATGTTTTTAAGAAAAAATTCACTAATGAAATTGAGGAAAAGGAAAATGATTTTTTCTTATTATTTAACAAAGAAAATGAAGAGCCTATGTTTTGTGTTGAAATAATAAACGATATGACTTCTTTTATTATTAGAAGATTATATATGGTGGGAATTAAAATGCCTTACTATATTGGAATATACATCGAAAATAAGAAGTTGGAGCGATCTTTTTACTATGCATTTTCTAAAAGAAATAATTTCTATTCAGAAATGTATCCAATACAAAGAAACTTTATGATGGAGGAGTTTGGTATAGAAATAGAATTTGAAAGATTGAAATTAGAATAAAATGCACTACCGGCGGTTCGAGAAAGTTTTACTTGACTTTTCTTTTGACTTGTTTTATAAGTATATATAGTAAAAGGAGGAAAATTTTTCGTCCCAATGGGTTTTAGCATCCAATTGTGGGATTTAAAGATATCGGCGATAGCTCGAATCATGGGGGTAAACAGGGTTTTAGCATCCAATTGTGGGATTTAAAGGAGAGAATCGTACGTAAAGTGCAAAATCGATAAAAAGTTTTAGCATCCAATTGTGGGATTTAAAGACGAAAAAATAGTTGCACAAGCACGGATTGCTGAAGGTTTTAGCATCCAATTGTGGGATTTAAAGACGTTTTCCTCGTAGCGCTTCAAAAACGACCCAGCTAGTTTTAGCATCCAATTGTGGGATTTAAAGATACTACACCGTATTTTCTTACCGCTTCAGTATTTCCGTTTTAGCATCCAATTGTGGGATTTAAAGATCGGTTTCTTACCGCCTCCCATGCATTCCGTTCATGTTTTAGCATCCAATTGTGGGATTTAAAGATATAAACACGCTTGTAGCAAGCATAAGACGAGCAGGTTTTAGCATCCAATTGTGGGATTTAAAGAGCAACGTATAGCGTTCTGGGAAAAATTCGCTGATTAGTTTTAGCATCCAATTGTGGGATTTAAAGTCGATACGTGCAGTGTGACACTACCTGTTATGTATTGTTTTAGCATCCAATTGTGGGATTTAAAGGTATTTCCGACAAGCGCCGACTGTATATCTCGAAGAGTTTTAGCATCCAATTGTGGGATTTAAAGTTGGTATAGCTACAATACCTGCAGTGCCAATCGGTCGTTTTAGCATCCAATTGTGGGATTTAAAGCCGACTACAATCAAAAAATTCTCGACGATATTCAAAGTTTTAGCATCCAATTGTGGGATTTAAAGTTTAACCCTTCTGGTAAATTTTCTAATTTTTGTATAGTTTTAGCATCCAATTGTGGGATTTAAAGTTTAATATATTATATTTTTCTATTTGTTTCTCATATGTTTTAGCATCCAATTGTGGGATTTAAAGTTATTAAATTATAATCTCTTCTTCTTATATATCTTAAGTTTTAGCATCCAATTGTGGGATTTAAAGTTATTATCTTTTACACCATTTAAAAAATCAATCAATGTTTTAGCATCCAATTGTGGGATTTAAAGTTTTTTATCGTTTGCTCAACCTCAGTCGCTTTCATGTTTTAGCATCCAATTGTGGGATTTAAAGCAGGCTACTTGATAGAATCGAAGAACGAAGAAGTGTGTTTTAGCATCCAATTGTGGGATTTAAAGAGACTTGAAGTTTTTTAAGTTATACTTATATGACAAGTTTTAGCATCCAATTGTGGGATTTAAAGGTCCTTGAGAAAAACTATATTAGCGACGGCTCATATGTTTTAGCATCCAATTGTGGGATTTAAAGACAGCTTCCCTAAATTCATCTACTATATTTCCAAGTTGTTTTAGCATCCAATTGTGGGATTTAAAGAGCGCATAATCTCTGTCACCAACCCCTGTTTTTTTAAGTTTTAGCATCCAATTGTGGGATTTAAAGTCGACATTGACACAGTTGTAAAATTAAGGCAAATTGGTTTTAGCATCCAATTGTGGGATTTAAAGCGCAGTTGCACTTTTGAGGATAACTCGCACAAGCGCGTTTTAGCATCCAATTGTGGGATTTAAAGGCTACGGTATGCAAAAAACAAATCCTTCGCTTCCGTGTTTTAGCATCCAATTGTGGGATTTAAAGCACTCTTTAGTGTTTTTAGTAAGTCGTCGTCGTGCAAGTTTTAGCATCCAATTGTGGGATTTAAAGACCTCGCGCATCGAAGGAAAATTTTCTACAATGTCTGTTTTAGCATCCAATTGTGGGATTTAAAGTACAACCGCTCGAGCGTTTTTGTACGAAGGAGCTTCGTTTTAGCATCCAATTGTGGGATTTAAAGAACCACGGCGGGAAAAGCGTTATACAAGCGGTACAAGTTTTAGCATCCAATTGTGGGATTTAAAGCCGCAAGAACACCCCCCACTGGCGGGGGCGTCTTGCGTTTTAGCATCCAATTGTGGGATTTAAAGAAATAATCTCGTCCGCAGTATACCGCCCCTCGTCGCGGTTTTAGCATCCAATTGTGGGATTTAAAGTCCAATTTGCTCTTGCCCGCTGGACGTCCTAACTTCGTTTTAGCATCCAATTGTGGGATTTAAAGCATACGATCCTCCTTTTTCCTTTTTTTTGTTGCTTAGTTTTAGCATCCAATTGTGGGATTTAAAGACGTTTCGCATGCGTTTATTTTGAATCTGTTAGACACGTTTTAGCATCCAATTGTGGGATTTAAAGATTACAAAATTCACAATGCTTTCGAAAAACCCGCCGAGTTTTAGCATCCAATTGTGGGATTTAAAGATAATTCTATCGGCTGCAATGATTTATAAAATTCTTGTTTTAGCATCCAATTGTGGGATTTAAAGGTGACCCCCCGCCTCGTGTATCACACATCCCCCCCGTTTTAGCATCCAATTGTGGGATTTAAAGCAAATATACGTAATATCTTTAACCTGCACAATCGCAGGTTTTAGCATCCAATTGTGGGATTTAAAGGTAAATATCTTAGACTTATTGAGTTCGACATAAGCAAGTTTTAGCATCCAATTGTGGGATTTAAAGACAAATTCAAATCTTGTTTTGTCAATAACAAACAAGGTTTTAGCATCCAATTGTGGGATTTAAAGATTGCATTTTGTAAATCATTCAAAAATGGCTCAAATGTTTTAGCATCCAATTGTGGGATTTAAAGATACGCAAATATTACTTCGTATACGAACAAGGACCCGGTTTTAGCATCCAATTGTGGGATTTAAAGTAAAAATAAGCCCCTTTTGGAATCTCAAGTGCATGCGTTTTAGCATCCAATTGTGGGATTTAAAGAAACCGCTGCCCGCCCAGGCGCGGCACCAACGGCGGGTTTTAGCATCCAATTGTGGGATTTAAAGCAGATTATCAATAGTAACAAAGACGCTCTCGGTGAGTTTTAGCATCCAATTGTGGGATTTAAAGGAAAACAAAAAAACATTTACAGTTTTCGCTTTAGCGTGTTTTAGCATCCAATTGTGGGATTTAAAGTAATATAACTGGGATATCTGAAAAATACAGACAGATTGTTTTAGCATCCAATTGTGGGATTTAAAGTTTTTTTAAACAAAGCGCTTGTAAATACACTTTTTTAGTTTTAGCATCCAATTGTGGGATTTAAAGTTTTTTTAAACAAAGCGCTTGTAAATACACTTTTTTAGTTTTAGCATCCAATTGTGGGATTTAAAGCATACGATCCTCCTTTTTCCTTTTTTTTGTTGCTTAGTTTTAGCATCCAATTGTGGGATTTAAAGAAGAACTAAACGCTCAACTCAACATTGAAAACGCAAGTTTTAGCATCCAATTGTGGGATTTAAAGCATACGATCCTCCTTTTTCCTTTTTTTTGTTGCTTAGTTTTAGCATCCAATTGTGGGATTTAAAGATTTTAATCGAGGCCGTGCATCTTGTTGCGGCTGAGTTTTAGCATCCAATTGTGGGATTTAAAGTTTTCAAAAGCGCGTGTGTTTCAATCGTCGCTGGAAGTTTTAGCTTCCAATTGTGGGATTTAAAGGGGGGGTCAAGAAAGTTGTCAGGTAAAGAAGACGAAGTTTTAGCTTCCAATTGTGGGATTTAAAGATTTTGTATTTTGACATCGCACCTGTCGCGTACTTTGTTTTAGCTTCCAATTGTGGGATTTAAAGCCATTTTTGGGGGCACGTGCGACAGATTGCTATGCAGTTTTAGCTTCCAATTGTGGGATTTAAAGCATCGTCTGTCGTTTTGTTAGCGTCAAGCAGCATGTGTTTTAGCTTCCAATTGTGGGATTTAAAGCTCGAGATATTCTCCGCCCAAAATCGCATAGTCCCAGTTTTAGCTTCCAATTGTGGGATTTAAAGGTATCTCAGATGGTGAATACAAAAATGTGTATTTACGTTTTAGCTTCCAATTGTGGGATTTAAAGAATTGTTACAGAGTGAACAGATGTACGAGGCACAAGGTTTTAGCTTCCAATTGTGGGATTTAAAGTGCTCACACGGGTAATCGTCCCTATTGTGTTCCATCGTTTTAGCTTCCAATTGTGGGATTTAAAGAAAACTTCGCATACCGCACCCCGAAACTTCCGATTTGTTTTAGCTTCCAATTGTGGGATTTAAAGCTGAGATTATGCGAGGCGGTGTGGAAGGTACGGTAAGTTTTAGCTTCCAATTGTGGGATTTAAAGGCTGATTTGACTGTGCTTGTAAATCCTGGCTATGCAGTTTTAGCTTCCAATTGTGGGATTTAAAGGCGCTTGCTACCGGGTTAGTATCGATAAACAATTCCGTTTTAGCTTCCAATTGTGGGATTTAAAGTTAAGCATTGCCATTTTAAACGATCGAATTTCTTCAGTTTTAGCATCCAATTGTGGGATTTAAAGGTCGCGATCGTGAACGGGTTTGACAAACTCGCAGATGGTTTTAGCATCCAATTGTGGGATTTAAAGAGCGGGTTTGTAGCCTGCTCGGGCTGTCTTTATCGAGTTTTAGCATCCAATTGTGGGATTTAAAGTTTTACTTCTTCTTTCAGTAAATGCCGTCTCTGGCAAGTTTTAGCATCCAATTGTGGGATTTAAAGTGACCCCCCGTCTTGTGTACCACACATCCCCCCCTGTTTTAGCATCCAATTGTGGGATTTAAAGGAAGTTTTTTTGAAAATTAAGGCAAGATTGGAACGGGTTTTAGCATCCAATTGTGGGATTTAAAGCAGTTGAGCAAGAAACAGAAAAATTTAAGTATGCAGGTTTTAGCATCCAATTGTGGGATTTAAAGGAACTTTCACGATTGAGTAGGTCGATACGGGAAATTGTTTTAGCATCCAATTGTGGGATTTAAAGGCTTTAAAATACAAACTCTCACCGCTTTTTTTTGCAGTTTTAGCATCCAATTGTGGGATTTAAAGGTATTTTCCGCACTGCTGGAACTTATAACGCCTGTTTGTTTTAGCATCCAATTGTGGGATTTAAAGCAATCATCTCTGTCAGCACTGCCTCGACGTCTTGCAGTTTTAGCATCCAATTGTGGGATTTAAAGCTTGTGGTGCGCAGAAAACGGTGTCGTGTTTTTGATGGTTTTAGCATCCAATTGTGGGATTTAAAGTGAGGCGGCCTTTGCGGCGATGCTTACGGGGGTAATGTTTTAGCATCCAATTGTGGGATTTAAAGACTTGTGCTTATGCTGCAGCAAAAGGAAAACGAACTGGTTTTAGCATCCAATTGTGGGATTTAAAGACGCTTGCCTGTCTTGCAAGTAGTCAATATCGCTAAGTTTTAGCATCCAATTGTGGGATTTAAAGGGCGACCGTTTAAGCTATATATTAAAAAAACAGGTAGTTTTAGCATCCAATTGTGGGATTTAAAGTCGCTGCCCGTCCTGGCTTGCTTCGTTTGTTACTCAGTTTTAGCATCCAATTGTGGGATTTAAAGTTTATCGTTACTTCCCGCTTTTCTTTATTTAAGCTAGTTTTAGCATCCAATTGTGGGATTTAAAGCGCTTTACAGGATGGTCACTTTATTCAAAGAATGAACAAAAAGGAGTAATAGTATATAAGAAAAAAGAATAAAGACGGCTTTGCGCCTACCCCCCTTTCGGGTGATAGGCGGGGAGCGTGAAGAATATCTTCACGTTCATATATATTATCGCACAAAACTTGAAAAAAGTCAAGTAAAAATAAGAAAAAAAAAATAAAAGGAGGAGATATGGCAAAAAATCTTTTAGATGGATGGATAGAAGTTTTTAAAGCAGGGAAACATATTGATTCAGGTGGTTTTAGCATCCAATTGTGGGATTTAAAGAAAAATCCACCGACAGCATTAAAAGCCTCGATAAATGGTTTTAGCATCCAATTGTGGGATTTAAAGATGAGATTTAAGCTAATTTTTAGTTTCTATTTATAACAACAATATTTTTTCTGCCATTTACTTCTTTTTATACAGAGCAATATCACATCTAAACCTTTCAAAGTTCAAGGTTTTTATTTCTAGAAAACTATCTTCAGTATGTAAAGACCTTTTCTTATTACTTTTATCTACTTTAAAATACTTAAGCAAGGTATAATTTTCATCTATAAATTTAGTTTCACTTTCTTTTAATGGACGATTGTAATACACAATGAGATAATCAGGAATTTGGTTTGAATTTATTTCTATTTGCCTGTTTTTAATTTTTGTTACCTTTGCATAACTACAGTCTCCAAAATGTCCTACTGTAGATTCAGGAGAAATATTTTTGTTTATAAATTCCCCAACTATAAGGGAATTGTTCTTTTTAAACATAAGAATGTCTATATCAATATCATAAATTAGATTGGGAAGTATGATTAATATGGTTAAAAATGAGGTTAAAAATTTATTTTTTGCCTAATAAAATCGCTCCAGATAAAGGCTGCACTTATTACAAAAAATGGTATTACAAAAGCCGCATATCTCGCATAATGTCTTGGAACATTTCCAAGTAAAATAAAAAACAAAAAAGGAAATGTATAAAAAATTAAAGCTTTTTTTGCGTCATCTTTAAATGAAAAATAAGCTCCTATTATGCCAATGAAAAATAACGTAATCCCTGTACCTAAAGTGAGAGAATTGAAAAGATGAAATTTCCAACCATCAAGCAACTTGAAAATCAAGTTTTGATAATGCTTTCCTCCAACTGTTGCTTCATACATAAAGGATAAGAATACTTCTTTAGGTTTCCATATTAACAGGGGATTAAATACTAAAATAAAAGTAAAAGTAATGAGGAAACTTAATATCAATTTTTTACTAAAGATAATTTCAAAAAATTTTTTGTTTTCTTTCTTTTCAGTAAAAAAATGAGCCAGAAATAGGGGTAATAAAAGAATTAGGTTATTAAGCTTTATTGCAGAAGATAGGGCAATAAATATACTTGGATATATATAGTTAGGCATTTTTGATGAATGATAAATTTTCAATATAAAATATGTAGAAGCTATAACTGTAAAAATTATCAAAGTATCAGCTTTTGCAATATGACTAAGCCATACATCCATGTAAGTAACAGCATAAAAAAGGCCAGAAAGATATCCAGTTAATTTATTTTTAAGTAGAGTTCCAATTTTCATAATGAAAAAAACAGAAAGTAATGAACATAAAATTGAAAAAAATCGACTGATGAGTAAAGCTTCATGAGGATTAATCAACCAATATCCCATTGAAAAAATCTTTCCAGAAAGCATTCCCAAAATTGTAAAGAAAGCATAAAAAGGTGATTGCAAATAACTGTAGGTGCCGAGATGAAAATAAGGATGTGGATTTATATCAGAATTTATAAAAAATCTTATTAAGGCTCTCTCTAAAAGATCCATTTCATCTTGATGAAGGTTTATTTCTGGAAGTCCATTATTTATACCAATAACTCTAACAACAAAAGCAAGCAAAAGAATTCCACTTTTAATTTTTAAATCCCTTAAAAATTCAAGTCTTTTTTCTAAACTTTCTAATCTAAGGTAATATATTCTAAATAATTGTATTGCCAAGCCAATGAAAAACAAAATAAAAATGAGATTTACAATTAAAAAGCTAACATTTGATTTTATAATGTTTAGTATTAAAAGACTAAAAGGAATCCACAAAAAGAGAATTAAAGAAAAGACTATAGAAATTTCTTTTAGCAATTCATTTTGATCAATTTTAAATCTTTGCATTACATAAATTAATATAGCAAGCAAAAATAAAAACAAAGAAACCCCATTCAATATATTTTTAAAGAGATTTAAAAAGAAAAAGAAAGAGGTATTTTCGGGTAAAATTTCATATTTTTCGATTTCTAATTTACCTGTCCCATCATAATATATTTTAAATTCTATATCTGCTCCATTACCATTTATAGCTGTAAAGGAAACTTTTTGTAAATTTCTGGTTGTATCAATCTGACCGCTTGTTAAAGGAACTCTTCCTTTTTTGATTAAAACCTTGAATTTAGCTTTCAAATCTGGCGATGCACTATAATACAACAAAATACTATAAATACCATCAGGTAAATGAACATAAGGACCTGAAGTTATTTCAGTATTTTTCTGCTTACTGTTATCAATATACAAAACCCCATTTCTTACTAAATCACTTGAGGTGGCGAAATCAGAAGGTAATTTTACAATTGGATAACTTAAATTTTTATTTAAAACTAACTTATTATTTAGTGATAGGATTAAAAAAATACTCAAACAGCTTAAAAATAGAACCGAAATATAAACTAAATTTCTTTTTGCCAGCTTAAAAAATTCTGAAAAGGTAAATTTCTTAATCAATACAATTACTAAAGTTAAAATAATAATCAATAAGAATAAAGATGGAACAAGGATAAAAAAAGGAAATCTTGAAGAAATTAAAATAACTATTTTCTCTAAACGAATAAAAACTAATAAAAGAAAAGCTAAAATTAAGAAAAATTTTACCTTCATCTGACAAATTATTCCTCCCTGTTTAATTAATTAGCTTCTGTATAGTATAAATGATAAATAATAAAAACTCAAATTATAAACATTTTAGGAAGATCTCAATATTGCTCTTTAGTCTAAAATGTAGGAACGGAATTAAGACCAAGAGATTGTAAAAAATGTAAAAAAGCTACAGAAAAATCACCGAAGCCTTTACCCAACAAGCGGGAACGGCTTTAGCGGTAGCGAGTGTGCTGACGCAGTCAGCACTACCTCAACAGTGCTTGCGGCCGTTGATTCCTTCAACTATAGATTACGAAAGTATTTTTATGAAGGTTAAAGCATTTCTTTTATCATTTAATTTTTTATTTTTATCTCCCAATAATTCCCAGTTGTGTCTACTATCTTGTGGTTTTACCTGACTTTGACACTTTGAGGTAAAAATTAAAGGTTTTGAAAAAGCTAAGTTATCTTAAGATTTGTGAAAGCTACCGTGATAAGGGAAAAGTCAGGCAAAGAGTGGTTGCCAAAAGAGAAGATGAGTTTGGGGGGTTTGGTTTTAGCAAAGACAATAAAGTGAATGAGGTGCAAGTTGTAATGGGGCTTTTGATTGACAGGGAGGGCAGGCCGATAGGTTATGAACTTTTCAGAGGGAATACGGTTGATTCGAAGACGATGATAAAAGTGATAAAGAAATTAAGGGAGAAATTTTCGATAGGGAGGATAATATTTGTAGCAGACAAAGGGCTTAACAGCAAGGTAAATTTGAAAGAATTGAAGGATAATGGTTTTGATTATGTTGTAAGTGGTAGATTAAGACAGATACCAAGAGAGCTTTTAGATAGGATTTTAGGCAGGGAAGGATTTATAAAGGCTTATGGTTATGAATACAAGGAGCTTGAGCATACAAATTTTGTAAAGTATGAGGATGGAAATGAGAAAAAA
>Ga0308411_10001719_pt1 | contig 15005 bp, 12 predicted proteins | sample HotsprottomLayer_2_FD_203530 | JGI IMG/M metagenome (GOLD analysis project Ga0308411, IMG submission 203530) | Hot spring phototrophic mat microbial communities from Octopus Spring, Yellowstone National Park, Wyoming, United States -... | ecosystem: Environmental > Aquatic > Thermal springs >...
GCGGCTGCACGGGGGAGCCTTTGTTCTCCGCCCGCTTAACACGCGAACATTCATGTGGCATCTATGCAACATAGCTTCATACACGGAGGCAGAACTGAGCGGATACATGCCTACGCAGAAGGTTGGGGCGGCGATCGCCCGTCTCCGTGCCGAGGCCAATGTCACCCAAGCCATCCTGGCGGAGAAATCCGGCCTCGACCAAAGCAGGATCTCCCGCATCGAGAAGGGCGACGTCGTCGCGACTGCGGATGTCGATCGCGTTCTGGAGGCTCTCTATGCGCTCGGGGCACCGAAGGCCAAAGCATTCAGGGAGTACATCCGTCGGGACTGGCAACACATCGAACCGCCCTCCTTTTGGAACCCGGAACGCGCGTGCCTTGAGATTACAGAGGAGACCCTCGACGAGATCGCAACTTTCCTGGCGGACGACGAGCACCCTTGGCCTCTACGCCGTCAAATCGAACGGCAGCGGGATTCGCTACTGCGCGCGGCGAACTTCCTATGCAGGCTCAATCACAATATCGCCTTCATCGGCGACATGGGCGTGGGCAAGTCCACGGCCATCAGCTTCATCTTCGATCTGCTTGTGCCTCCCTCCCTCGCTGACAAGACGATCAATAGGCCGGTGCTGGAAACCGGCGCCGGTGGCACGACGCTCTGCGAGGTGCACATCAAGAGTGGGCCGGAGTTCGGCATCTCCCTACTGCCCATGAGCGATGCAGAGATGCGGCAGCTTGTGTCGGATTTCTGCGCCGCGAAGTGGGCTGTTTATAAGAGCGAACAGCGTCAGGCGGGTGAAACGGTCGGTATCAGCTGGGAAGCGGAGCGCGCCATCCGAAACATGTCTGGGCTTGGACGCAAGCGGGAGACGGGTGATGGGAAGACTGGCTACCAAGACCCTGTGGGCGACTTGGCCAAGGCCAGCAGTAGTGAGGACGAGTTCCAGACCCGCATCCTCACCTTGATGAAACTCGACGACCGGACGCGGCGTGAGCTCTGGTACGACAGCTCGACCCGCAAGCACCCGATGGAGTGGGTCACCGAAACCTTCTAGGCGGTCAACAACGGCCGCCTCAAAGACGTGCCACTGCCCAAGAGCATTGACCTGCTCATCCCGAACCTCGGGCGGTCGTTCGGCGAACTGGACGTCACCGTCATTGATACCAGGGGCATCGATGACGTTCCGGTGCGTGAGGACCTGGACCAACGGCTGAAAGACCCTCGGACAGCGATTGTCTTCTGCTCACGCTTCAACGATTCGCCGGGGAACAGCACGCGCATGCTGCTACAGCATATGCGCCAGACGTTCTCGGAACGCCTCGACACCGGAAAGGTGTCGGTGTTGGCACTGCCTAGGTCCGAAGAGGCGCGGGCGATGAAGGACGACATGGGCGAGCAGGCGCTGACGGATGCGGAGGGCTACGAGTTGAAGCGGATGCACGTCTCATCCGAGCTTGCAGCCGAAGATCTCGCCGGCGTGCCGATACTCTTTTACAACGTCGAGGCCGATGATGCCGCCAGGGTCCGTGGTGAACTGTTCGCGCAGTTGGGCCGGATGCGGCAAGCAGTCAAACAGCAGGTCTTAGATCTGTGCGCGGCCTCGCAGGACATTATCAAGAACCATGAAGCCCGGGCGCTGAACGCCGCTATCGAGGAGGTTGCCAACAGGCTCAAGAAGTTTCTTGAGGGCAATCGGAGCCTAGGTGCGCGCGAGCGCCTGGCGCATGTAGATGCGATCAACACCATCAAGGGGGTGCGGTACGCTTCGACGCTCTGGGCGTCGACGCGGCGGAGCGGAGACTACACGGGCCTCAACGTGGTGCATCTGATTGGCGTCGGCGCTGCCCGAGACGCAAAGCGGCGGAGCGCAAGCTGGTTCAACGGCCTTGATGCGTTCCTCAAGTCGCTGAAGGCGGACGACGGCTTGGCATTGGCCAACCGCTCGATCGACCAGATTGCCGCCAGCGCAGCGGCGTCGAAACGCGCCTTCCTCGAAGCAGCCCAGCTCGCAGGGATCGAAGTCTACCGCGAGCCCCTGTTGCGGTCGCCCGTATGGTCGGACTGCGCATCAGAGTGGGGCCGCGGTCCGGGGTTCAAGATGCGCGTGGCAGAACGTCTGGAGAGTTGGTTCGCCGAGGAGGCGAAGCTCAAGGACCGCCTTGAGCAGTTGATGAACGGGCTGTGGGAGCAGAAGGTGATAACTCCGTTGAATAGGCTTGTTGAAGAGAGTGCGCCCGAAGCCGATTCCACGCCCGGCAACATCATCCCGTTCAAAGGTCGCATGTCGGCCTAACGGGAACCAGGATGGACGCGGGGGGCTCTTTGCGCCGGCCTCAACCAAGCCCAGAGCGCAGCAGTTAGGGATAAGCTTGGGCAAGCTGGCCGATACAGATTTCACTCCTGACTTTGCACGCCCGTGTAGCGTTGCCGAGATTGAAACCGGAGCTTTCGATGCAGGTTCGAAGCAAAATATAGGATCGGAACGATTTACTCACGCAGGTTAGCGGGCCCGATCCGGGCGAGATGCGCGAACAGGAAGGTCAGCGCCTCGTCGGCCGTCACCTCCCAGACGCGCGTGGTGTGTCCGGCATCGACGACGCGCAGTTCCAGGGCCTCGGGCTGGTGGGGGAACAACGCCTTGGCGAGCCGGGCGGCCTCGAAGGCGATCTCGAGCCGGTCGTCGTCGCCGGCGGCGAGGTAGAGCGGCACGCGCAGCTTCTGGGCAAGGTAGCCGGGAAGCAGCGCTGGCCACGACGCGCGTCTCCAGGCGGCGGGATCGAAGCGGCCGTCAGCGCCGGCGAAGGCAGGCGACCGGCGGGCGGCGGAGAGCTCGGGCGGCTCCTCGGCATAGATCGCCGGCGCCCAGAGTGCCGCCGCGCCGAACAGATGCGGGTGCTTCAGCACGATGCGCAGCGCCCCGTAGGCGCCGGCCGAGAACCCGGCGATGGCGCGGCCTTCGCGCGAGGTCATCACCGGATACTTGCGCGCGACATCGGCGAGCAGGTCGGAGACGACGGCCGTCTCGGCGCGCGCGAAGGCGCTGTCGATCCACCACGTGTCCGTGGCTCCCGGCATCACGGCGACCAGCTTCGGCAGCCGGCCGGCCCGCACGCCCTGCTCGACCGCCTGCCACAGGCGGAGGCGCCCGGCCCAGGAGTGCTCGTCACCGCCCGCGCCGTGCAGCAGCACGAGCAGCGGATAGGGGCAGCGCGCGGGGTCGTAGCCGTCCGGCAGGAACACGTTGTAGCGCAGCGCCGCACCGGCCTCGGTCTCGACGCGGTCGGGCACAACGCGCCACTCCGCCTGAGCCTGGAAGGCGATCCCGGCGACAAGCAGCAGCGCGAGGAGTGCGCGGGCGATCCCCCTCGCCAGCGATCTCCCTCTCGGCGTCACTCCACAGTCACGCTCTTGGCCAGGTTGCGCGGCTGATCGACATCCGTCCCCTTCAGCACGGCGGCATGATAGGCGAGGAGCTGCACCGGGATCGAGTAGACGATCGGGGCGACGAAGGGATGCGTTTCGGGCAGGGCGATGGTGTGGGCGCAGAGATGCGCCAGCCGCTCGCAGCCGACGCGGTCCGACAGCAGCACGACGCGGCCCTTGCGGGCATGCACCTCCTGCACGTTGGAGGCGGTCTTGTCGAACAGCCGCCCGGGCGGGGCCACCACCACCACCGGCACATGCTCGTCGATCAGCGCGATCGGCCCGTGCTTCATCTCGCCCGCGGGATAGCCTTCGGCGTGGATGTAGCTGATCTCCTTCAGCTTGAGGGCGCCTTCCATCGCGATCGTCCAGGCGGTGCCACGCCCCAGGTAGAGAACGTCGCGCGCCTCCGCGATCTCGGCCGCGACCGCGGCGATCCGTCCGTCGAGCTCGAGCGCCTCGGCAGCCTTGCCCGGCGTCTCGATCAGGGCCTGGACGAGCTCAGCCGCGGCCGCAACCGCAAGCGCGCCGCGCGCCCGCCCGGCGGCGATGACGAGGCAGGCCAGCGCCGCGAGCTGGGTGGTGAAGGCCTTGGTGGAGGCGACGCCGATCTCCGGGCCGGCCAGCGTCAACAGCGTGCCATCGCTCTCGCGTGCCATCGCGCTCTCGCGCACGTTCACCACGGACAGGACCTTCTGCTCCTGGCCTTTCGCCCAGCGCAGCGCGGCAAGAGTGTCGATCGTCTCGCCGGATTGGCTGATGCAGAGCACGAGCGCGCCCGGGTCCAGCACCGGCTCGCGGTAGCGGAACTCCGAGGCGATCTCGGCGGTGGCGGGCAGGCGGGCGATCTGCTCGAACCAGTCGCGCGCCACCTGCCCGGCATAGAGCGAGGTGCCGCAGGCGACGATGGAGACACGCGGGATGCGGGCGAGGTCGACCGGAAGTTCGGGCAGCGTGATCTCGCGCGTCGCAGGATCGAGATAGGTCTTGAGCGTATCGCCGATCACGGCCGGCTGCTCGTGGATCTCTTTCTGCATGAAGTGGCGGAAGTTGCCTTTGCCCACCATCGCCCCGGAGACCGCCGTACGCTTGATCGGCCGCTTCACCGGTCGGTCGGCGTGGTCGAAGATCTCGGCGTGGTCGCGGGTGACCACCGCCCAGTCGCCCTCCTCGAGGTAACTGATCCGTTCGGTCAGCGGCGCGAGCGCCAGCGCATCCGACCCGACATACATCTCGCCGTCGCCGTAGCCGATCGCGAGCGGCGAGCCGCGGCGCGCGGCCATGATCATGTCGTGGCAGCCGGCAAACAGCACCGCCAGCGCGAAGGCGCCTTCGATCCGCTTCAGGGTCGCCGCCATCGCCTCCTCCGGCGTCGCGCCGGCGGCGAGGTCGCGGTCGAGCAGGCGGGCGACGGTCTCGGTGTCGGTCTCGGTCTCGAATTCGGCCCCGGCCGCGGTGAGCGCGGACTTGAGCTCGGCATGGTTCTCGATGATGCCGTTGTGCACCACGGCGACCCGGGCGGTGGCGATGGGATGGGCGTTGGTCTCCGACGGCCGGCCGTGCGTCGCCCAGCGGGTGTGGCCGATCCCGGTTGTGCCGGGCAGCGGGAACTGATCCAGCCGCGCGGCGAGGTTGGCGAGCTTGCCCTCCGCGCGGCGGCGCTCGATATGACCGTTGACGAGGGTGGCGATCCCGGCGCTGTCGTAGCCGCGGTATTCGAGGCGTCGCAGCGCCTCGACGAGCAGGGGCGAGGCGGGATTGCGCCCGACGACACCAACGATGCCGCACATCAGCCCTTCTCCTTGCCGGGCGCGCGGAAGCGTGCCGCGCGATTGGGTTTCTCAGTCTGGCGGGCGCGCCCGAACGCCATCGCGTCAGGGGCGACATCCGCAGTGATGGTAGAGCCGGCGGCGATGAAGGAACCGTCACCAAGGGTGAGCGGCGCCACGAGGGTGGCGTTCGAGCCGACGAACACGCCGGTGCCGATCGTGGTGCGGTGCTTGGCGATGCCGTCGTAGTTGCAGGTGATGGTCCCGGCGCCGATGTTGCTTCCGGCGCCCACGGTCGCATCGCCCAGATAGGCGAGGTGGTTGGCCTTGGCGCCGGCGCCGAGCGCGGTGTTCTTGATCTCGACGAAATTGCCGACATGCGCCCCTGCGCCGATCTCGGCGCCTGGGCGCAGACGGGCGAAGGGGCCTATGGTGGCGCCGGGTCCGACCCGGCAGGCTTCGAGGTGCGAGAACGATCGGATCTCGGCGCCGTCCTCGACAGTGACACCCGGCCCGAACACCACGTGCGGGTGCACGGTGACGTCCGCTCCGAGGCGGGTGTCCCAGGACAGAAAGACCGTCTCGGGCGCCAGCAGGGTGGCGCCGCCCTCCATCGCGGCGGCGCGCAGCCGCCGCTGCACCACCGCCTCGGCCGCCGCGAGTTCGGCGCGGGAATTGACGCCCAGCACTTCCTCCGTCGGCGCTTCGGCATGGACGACGCGGGCGCCCTCGGCGCGGGCGATGGCGACGATGTCGGTCAGGTAGTACTCGCCCTTCGCGTTGACATTGCGGACCTGGCGCAGCCAGCGCAGCAGATCGGCGGCCGCGGCGCAGAACAGCCCGGCATTGCAGAGGCCGACCGCACGTTCGGCCGCGTCGGCATCGCGCCACTCGACGATGCGGGCGACGAACCCATCCCCGCCGAGGATCACGCGGCCGTACTGCGCGGCATCGGCGGGGCGGAAGGCGAGGAGGGCAAGCCCGGCCCCAGCCTCGCGCCGGCGTGCGACCAGGGCCCGCATGGTCGCGGGACGCACCAGCGGCACGTCGCCGTAGAGCACCATCGCCTCGCCCCTGGCCTCGGCGAGCGCGGCGGCGGCAGCCAGCGCGGCATGGGCGGTGCCGAGCCTGTCATGTTGCACCACGCACGGATGCGGGGCGACCGCGGCGCGCATGGGGGCGAAGGCGGGCTCGGGCCCGGCAACCACGACGGCGCGGCCGAAACCCGCCTCGGCGCAGGCCTCGACCACGTGCGTCACCAACGGGCGGCCGGCGAGGCGGTGCAGCGGCTTGGGCATGGACGAGCGCATCCGCGTCCCAAGACCCGCGGCCAGGATCACGGCGAGCGCATCGGGGAGGGGATCTGGATGCGTCACGGCGGCGCGGGTTGTGCCGCAGCCGAGACGGTGCTGTCAAAGGACGATGCGGTAACTTCGCGTTTCGCGATGCAACCGCAGGCGGAGGGTCAGTTGCGGCTCTCCCGGATGGGCAGCAGCAGATCGCCCCGGCCGATCCGGGTCAGGTGGATGTAGACCGGTCCCCAGCCGGTCTCAGCCTCGATGCGCACCGGGATCAGCGGCATGCCGGGCTGCGGGCGGGCGAGCCAAGCGGTCGCGCTGCGTGGCGCGCCGGCCTCGTCGCGGCTCTGGCCCGACCAGAACCCGGCGACTTGGCGGCCTTCGACGATGCAACGCAAGGCAGGCCCGGCGAAGATGCCCGAGCGCGGCGCCTGCAGCGTGTCCTCGCCTTCGGTGCGGGCGGTCACGTCGGTCCGGCGGCGGCCGTCGAACAGCGCGGCTTCGCCCTCGCAGCGCCCGGTCTCGGCGACGCGCCGCAGCAGCCCGACGATCGCAGTCAGGGTGTCGATGGTGCCGCGCTGGAGCTCGACCGGCACCGGCTCGCGCTCCTCGGCGTTGGCGGGGACGAGCGCCAGCACCTCGGGCTCGCCGCCCGGCCAGTGCATGGCGATGCGGCGCAGCCGGTCGCGCCAGCGCCCTTCCATGGCGTAGCGCACCGGGGCGAGCCCGCCGCCGCTGCCCGGCAGCACCACGCCTTCGACCTCGGCGCCCTGCTCGCCGCGGACGAAAGCGGCGAGGATGCCGGCGGTGCGCATCAGTGTCGTGAGGCGATAGCGCTCGGCCTCCAGCCGCAGCGCGGCGTCGAGGGTCGCGACGGCGAAGCCGCTGAAATAGGCGGTGTAGGAGGCGAGCACCGGCGGCTCGGCGGCGCGGGCGCCAGGGGCGATGGCCGCAAGGGCGGCCGCAGCGGCGATGAGGGGGTGCATGCGTGCGTCTATGGCCACGGCGCGCCCGGGCGCAAGGCGCGATCGCGTTAGCGCCTGGCCGTCGCCGGCGTCGCGGGACGCGCCTGCGCGAGCGTCACGACCAGGGTTCCCAGCCAGTCGATGCCCATCTCGAGCCGCAGCGGCATCGCCGGCGCCCCTTCGAAGGGGGTGCCGATCCACACCATGCCGGTCTGCGGCCGTTCGGCCTCGGCTCGGTCCCAGTCGCGCCAGAACCCGGCAAGCTGGCGCCCTTCGACGCGGCAACGCACGGCGGAGAGGTCAGGGTGGCCGGGCACGCGCCCCTCGCCAGCCGGCGCGAGCGCGATTTTCTTGAGCCGGCGGCCATCGAACACGGTGACGTCGAGGTGGCATCCGCGCGCGCCCTGGCGCGCGACCTGGCGCGAGACGGCGAGCAGGGCGGCGAGCGTATCGACGCCCCCTTGGGCAAGGGCGGGGGGGACCGGTTCGCGTTCCGGCACTTCCGGCGGGTCGAGCGCGATGCGAGGCGGGGTCTCGGCGAGGACGATGTCCACCCGCCGGGTTTCGCCCTGCCACTCGCCTTCGGCACGGAAGCGGAACGGTCTGATGCCGGCGTCGGTAACGGCGCCCTCGGCGGTCGCGGTCTGATCGAAGCGGGTGGCGAGGGTAGCGAGGCCGGAGGAGCGGGCGCGGGCGGTGATGCGGTAGCTGTCGCGCTGGACGGTCGCGTGCAGCTCGATGGTCATGACGCGGAAGCCGGCGACGCGCGCGACGTAGTGCGCCTCGACCGCCTCGGTTGCGTGGGCGGCCTGGGCGAGGGCGAGCAGCAGGGCGGCTACGGCGGTCCGCGGGCGCATGGCGGGGACGTGGGCAGGCGGCGGGCAGCGCACAAGCGCGCGTGCTTGACGCGCCAGCGCGTGCAGCCCTATAGCGCGCCCTTCGGATGGGCGTGTAGCTCAGCGGGAGAGCACTGCCTTCACACGGCAGGGGTCGTAGGTTCAATCCCTACCGCGCCCACCATCCGCGATCTTCGTTCAAGGGATCAGAGGGCCCGCGGCCCTCGTCGGGTGCAGGGCAGAGCCCTGTCGGGGGCGGGGGCAGAGCCCGCGGAGAGGATATCGCGATGAAGCCTCCCTCCCAGCGTCAGCTCCGCGTCGGCGAGGAGATCCGCCACGCGCTGGCGATGATCTTCGAGCGCGGCGACTTCCGCGATCCCGATCTGGCCTCGGCCCATGTGACGGTGACGGAGGTGCGTGCCTCGCCCGATCTCAGGCACATGACGGTGTTCGTCACGCCGCTTGGCGGCGGCGACGCCGCACCTCTGCTGGCCGCCCTTAGGCGCGCCGCCCCGTTCCTGCGCGGCCAGGTGGCGAAGGTGGTGCGCATCAAATACGCCCCCGACCTGGTGTTCCGCGCCGACACGGCGATCGATGCCGCCGCGCGGATCGAGGCGCTGTTGCATTCGCCCGCGGTGCGGCGGGACCTCGAGCGCGACGGGGACTGACGTGGCTCGCAAGCCCAAGGGCCGCCCGATCGACGGCTGGCTGGTAATCGACAAGCCGGCCGGACCCACTTCGACGGATGTCGTCAACCGACTCAAGCGTGCGTTCCAGGCGCAAAAGGTCGGACATGGCGGCACTCTCGACCCGCTCGCGACGGGGGTGCTGCCAATCGCCTTCGGCGCGGCGACCAGGACCGTGCCGTATGTCATGGACGGCACCAAGGAGTACCGGTTCATCCTCCGGTTCGGCGAGGCGCGCGACACGGACGATGCAGATGGCGTGGTGACGGCGACCTCCGCCGTGCGTCCGACCGACGACGCCATCCGGGCGGCCTTGCCGCGGTTTGTCGGCGACATCCTCCAGGTGCCGCCGCGCTTCTCGGCGGTGAAGGTGGGAGGTGAGCGGGCCTATGATCTCGCGCGCGCCGGCGAAGCCGTGACGCTGGCACCGCGGCCGGCGCGGGTCGATGCCTTCACGCTCGAGGCCCGGCGCGATGTCGACACGGCGGTGTTCCGGGTGGTCTGCGGCAAGGGCGTGTACATGCGCAGCCTTGCGCGCGACCTCGCCGCCGCGCTCGGCACGGTCGGGCATGTCGCCGCCTTGCGTCGGCTGCGGGTCGGCCCCTTCGGCGAGGCGATTGCCGTTTCCCTGGACAGCGCGATCGCGTTGGGGCAAGAGGAGCATGCCGCAAGCCTTCTCCTCCCGGTCGAGACCGCGCTGGCCGACATCCCGGCGCTGGCCCTGACGGGGCGAGAGGCTTCCCGGCTGTCGAGCGGCCAAGCGCTGTCGCTGCTGCCGTTCGTCGGCCGGGTCCCGGATGACGCCGATCCCGATGGCGGGATCGTTCGCGTGATGGTGGGAGGCAAGGCGTTGGCGATCGGTCGCCTGGAGGGGGGGATGCTGCACCCGGTGCGCATGCTCACCGCCGCGCTCTGAGAGCACGCCCGAGGTCCCGAGCGCCGCAAGGCCCGGGCAACGCAACGGCCAGAATGAAGGACCAACACGATGTCGATCCCGGCCGAGCGCCGCACGGCGCTGATCCAGGAATTCGCGACGCATGCGGGCGACACGGGGTCGCCGGAGGTGCAGGTCGCCATCCTTTCGGAGCGGATCAAGAACCTGACCGAACACCTGAAGGAGCACGCGAAGGACTTCCATTCGCGCCGCGGCCTCCTGATGATGGTCGGACAGCGCCGCCGCCTGCTCGACTACTTGAAAAGGAAGGACGCGGCGCGCTACGAGACGCTTGTCAAGCGTCTGGGGCTCAGGCGATAGGCGAGCCTCGACAGCCGGCAGGATGACCCCTGGCACAGACGGCCATGCCTGCCACGATCCCGCGCGCCATGGGGGCGCACGGACAATCGCGAGCGCGCGGCGGGACAGTCCCGCCGGGACGCGACCGAACCGTCACGGTGCAATGACGGCGTTTCCGGCCACATGGCGTCCGGGGCGCGCGGGCGACCGCGTCGCATCCCGCCTCCATGCCGCCCGAGACGCCGTTGCCCCGCACGCGCGAGGCCGCCGTCCGGAAGGTGCTCCGCCGCAAGCTCGCGCGATGGAGACACAGACGAATGTTCCAGTTCTTTCGCAAGGAGCTGAGCTGGGGCGGGCGCACGCTCGTCCTTGAGACCGGCAAGATGGCCCGCCAGGCCGACGGCGCGGTGGTCGCCCGCTACGGCGACACCGTCGTGCTGGCGACCGTGGTCGGCGCCAAGACGGCGAAGCCCGGGCAGGACTTCTTCCCGCTGAGCGTCCACTACCAGGAGAAGACCTTCGCCGCCGGCAAAATCCCCGGCGGGTTCTTCAAGCGTGAGGGCCGGCCCTCCGAGAAGGAGGTGCTGACCAGCCGACTGATCGACCGGCCGATCCGCCCGCTGTTCCCGGACTGGTTCCGCAACGAGGTGCAGGTGATCGCGACCGTGCTGTCGCATGACCTGACCAACGACCCCGACATCGTCGCGATGATCGGCTGCTCGGCGGCATTGACGCTATCGGGCATTCCGTTCCTGGGCCCGATCGGCGGCGCGCGCGTCGGCTATGTCAACGGCGAGTACGTGCTGAACCCCACCGCCGAACAGATGAAGCAGACCGCGCTCGACCTTGTCGTCGCCGGCACGGGCGAAGGCGTGCTGATGGTCGAGAGCGAGGCGAAAGAGCTCTCCGAGGAGGTGATGCTCGGCGCGGTGACCTTCGGACACCAGGCGATGCAACCCGTGATAGAGGCGATCATCCAGCTCGCCGAGGTCGCGGCCAAGGACCCGTGGCCGGTGCCTGAGGAGGATGCGACGGTCGCAGCGCTGAAAGCGCGTCTCGACGCGCTGGCGCGCGGGCCGCTGGCCGAGGCGTACAAGGAGACCGTTAAGCAGACGCGCCACGAGAAGGTCGGGGCGGCGAAGCAGGCGGCGGTGGAGGCCGTCGCCGCCGAGGGGCTGGACGCCGGCAAGGCCAGGGAGCTGCTCAAGGCGCTCGAGGCGGAGATCGTGCGCAACGCCATCCTCGACACGGGGCGGCGCATCGACGGGCGCGACACCAGGACGGTCAGGCCGATCTATGTCGAGGTGGGGCTCTTGCCGCGCACGCACGGCTCGGCTCTCTTCACCCGCGGCGAGACGCAGGCGCTCTGCGTGGCCACTCTCGGCACCGGCGATGACGAGCAGATCATCGATGCGCTTGAGGGCGAGTACCGCGAGAGCTTCCTGCTGCACTACAACTTCCCTCCTTACTCGGTGGGCGAGGCTGGGCGGTTCGGCTCGCCGGGACGGCGCGAGATCGGCCACGGCAAGCTCGCCTGGCGCGCGATCCACCCGCTGCTGCCGACGAAGGAACAGTTCCCCTACACGCTGCGCGTCGTCAGCGAGATCACCGAGAGCAACGGCTCGTCCTCCATGGCGACGGTCTGCGGCTCCTCGCTCGCGCTGATGGACGCGGGCGTGCCGCTGCTGCGGCCCGTCGCCGGCATCGCCATGGGGCTGATCAAGGAGGAGCGCGGCTATGCGGTGCTCTCCGACATCCTCGGCGACGAGGACCATCTCGGCGACATGGACTTCAAGGTCGCCGGCACCGAGCTCGGCGTCACCGCGCTGCAGATGGACATCAAGATCACCTCGATCACGCCGGAGATCATGAAGATCGCCCTCGACCAGGCGAGGGAAGGTCGGATGCACATCCTGGGCGAGATGGCGAAAGGGCTGAACCGGCCGCGCGAGAGCGTGAGCCGGAACGCCCCGCGCATCACCGTGATCCACATCCCGCGCGACAAGATCCGCGAGGTGATCGGCTCGGGCGGCAAGGTGATCCGAGAGATCACGGAGGTCACCGGCACGAAGATCGACATAGAGGACGACGGCACGATCAAGGTCGCGGCCACCGACGACAAGGCCGCTAAAGCGGCGATCGACTGGATCCGCGGCATCGTCGCCGAACCCGAGATCGGCGTGATCTACGACGGCAAGGTGGTCAAGACGGCCGATTTCGGCGCGTTCGTCAACTTCCTCGGCTCGCGCGACGGGCTTGTGCACATCAGCGAGCTCGCGCCAGGCCGGGTCGCCAAGACCACCGACGTTGTCTCCGTGGGCGACGCGGTAAAGGTGAAGGTGATCGGCTTCGACGAGCGCGGCAAGGTGAAGCTGTCGATGCGCGTGGTGGATCAGCAGACCGGCGAGGACATCAGCGACAAGGTCGGGCCGAAGGGTGGCGGGCGTCGGCGGGACGAGAGGGCCGAGGGCGATGCCCCCGCGCCGGCGGCACAGTAGTCCCGGCGCCCCGCGGGGCGAGGCGGGACCTGCGTGCCGCCCGTTCCTCCGGACCCTCGGAGCGGATCCCCCACGGCTGGAACCGGCCATGGGTTTGACGATGCGCGCAAACGCTGCCCAGAGCGGTTCCCCCTCCCGGGCAAACCGATCTAGTGTGACGCCGTGATGACCGGGGCCGGATGGGAGGTGCCGTGAGGGCGCTGAATGCGATCCGCGTGAGCGGAGCCGAGGTCCTGCCGCTGATCGAGGGCGGCAAGGGCATCTCGATCTCGAACGGGGTCTCGTCGGGGGCTTGGGCGGCCTGCGGCGGGGTCGGCACGTTCTCGGCGGTGAACGCCGACAGCTATACGCCCGACGGCCGGCTGGTGCGCCAGACCTACGAAGGCAGGACGCGGCGCGAGCGCCACGAGGAGCTGGTCGCCTTCGGCATTCAGGGCGGCATCCAGCAGGCGCGCACCGCCTACGAGATGTCGGGCGGGAAGGGGCGGATCCACGCCAACATCCTCTGGGAGATGGGCGGGGCCGAGCGCGTCATCACCGGCATCCTGGAGGGTGCAAAGGGCCTGGTGCACGGCATCACCTGCGGCGCGGGCATGCCCTATCGCCTTTCCGACATCGCCGCTCGGTTCAAGGTCTACTACTACCCGATCGTCTCCTCGGCGCGCGCCTTCAACGCGCTTTGGAAGCGCGCCTATCACAAGACGCGCGAGTGGCTGGGGGGCGTGGTCTACGAGGATCCGTGGCTGGCCGGCGGACACAACGGGCTGTCGAACAGCGAGAACCCCGAGAAGCCGGAACCGCCCTATCCGCGCGTGGTCGCGCTGCGCAGGACCATGAACGAGTTCGGCCTGCACGACACCCCGGTGGTGATGGCGGGCGGCGTGTGGTGCCTGCGCGAGTGGGAGGAGTGGCTCGACAACCCCGAGATCGGTCCGGTCGCCTTCCAGTTCGGCACGCGCCCGCTGCTGACCAGGGAGAGCCCGATCTCGGACGCCTGGAAGCGTCGCCTGCTTACTCTCAAGAAGGGCGATGTCCTCCTCAACCGCTTCTCGCCGACCGGATTCTACTCCTCCGCCGTCAACAACGGCTTCATCGCCGAGCTGCGCGAACGCAACGAGCGTCAGGTCGCCTACACGGCCGAGGCGATGGGCGAGCACACGGAGGCCTTCCCCACCGGCCCGCGCGGCCGGCTGGTCTATCTAACGCCGAAGGATGCGGCGCGCGCGCGCGCCTGGACCGCGGCAGGTTTCACCGAGGCGATGCGCACGCCGGACGGGACGTTGATCTTCGTCACGCCCGAGAAGGCCGCCGAGATCCGGCGCGACCAGATCGAGTGCATGGGGTGCCTCTCCGCCTGCCGCTTCTCCAACTGGTCGCAGCACGAGCCCCACTACTCGACCGGCAAGAAGGCCGATCCGCGCAGCTTCTGCATCCAGAAGACGTTGCAGGACATCGCGCATGGCGACGACGTTGACCGCAACCTGATGTTCGCGGGTCACAACGCCTACCGGTTCGCGACCGATCCCTTCTACTCGAACGGCTTCATCCCGACGGTGAAGCAGCTGGTCGAGCGGATCGAGACGGGGGATTGAGGCGGCCGGTCGTCCGGCGCCCTCCGCCGCCGGCCGGTGCCAGCGGCCGCGCGCCCCGTCCGGGGGCCGGCCCGTCCGCACCGCCAGCCCATGGCCCGCCGCCGCCGCCGGCGCAAGGGGGAATGCCATGAGCGTGGTGATCCACTCCACCACGATCATCAGCGGCGATGACGTAGATACGGTGCAACACGCCGCCTCGATCTACATCCCCGACGACCGTATCGCCGCGATCGGCCGCGACGCGGAGCTGGCGCGGGCATTCCCGCACGCCGAGCGGATCGACGGGCGCAACCGCGCGGAGTTCCCGGGCCTCGCCAACACCCACTCCCATCTCGGCATGACGCTGGCGCGCGGCCTCTACGGGGACCTTTCGCCGCCGCACAGGCCCCGCCCGTTCTCGGGCGGGCTTTCACCCCTCCCGCTGCCAAAGCTCTTGGCCGGGGAGCAGGCGGTGACGTGCCAGCGCGGCGCGCAGGAGGCGATCCGCGGCGGCACCACCGCGCTGTTGGAGGACGGCGCGACCAGCGCCGGCTGTGCACCGCGGTTGGTCGAGACGGGGCTGCGCATGCCGCTCGCCGAGCGCACGTGGGACCGGGCGAACAGCTCGATCGGCGATCCCGGGCCGGTCGCGTAGGACGAGCGGCGCGGCGGGGCGGGGTTGCAGCGCACCGCCGATCTGCATGCGCGCTGGCACGGCGCGGGAC
>Ga0308411_10001729_pt1 | contig 14945 bp, 11 predicted proteins | sample HotsprottomLayer_2_FD_203530 | JGI IMG/M metagenome (GOLD analysis project Ga0308411, IMG submission 203530) | Hot spring phototrophic mat microbial communities from Octopus Spring, Yellowstone National Park, Wyoming, United States -... | ecosystem: Environmental > Aquatic > Thermal springs >...
CCTGCCTGCCGTGCAGGGCGTGCTGTCGTCGCTCATCCAGATTGCAGCCGACGACCAGAAGGCGGTGGAAGCTGCGCTGGGTGAGCTGCTCAACGCGGTCGTCATCGCCCCCAACGACCCATCGGCGAGCGAGGCAGGCCTGACGCGCCTGCGCGCCTGGCTCGTCGAACAGCCGTCCGGCCGAATCGCCGTCGTGATGACGCACGCGCTGCGGCCCTGCGATGATGAGCGCGAGGCGAACGACCGCATCCTCATCGAACACGCCCGCGGGCAGCGCGCCCGGCCGTTGCTCGATGCCATCAGCGGGCCGGAGTGGCTGCAGCCGGCCCTGCGCATCGTCGCCGGCCGCAAGTTCATCGCGCGCGACCTGGACGCCGCGCGCGCGCTGGCAGCGCAGTTGCCCGATGGCTGCCTGTGCGTGACGCGCGATGGCGAGGTGGCGCATGCCATCGGCACGCTGCTGTTGCCGGCAGGCGCTCGTTCGCCGATCATCCTGGGCGCCGAGGCAGCGCAGCTCGAAGCGCCGGACTATGCGGCGATCAAAGCCAACCTCGACCGGGCGCAGCAGGAACGCGACCAGGCGCGAAGCGCGTTCGACGCCGCGCGCCTGAAGCTGGAGCAAACCGCGCAGTCGCGCAACCTGTTTGCCCGCGAAAGCGCTCAGCGGCGCAACCGCATCGAAGACGCCCGGCGCAAGGTCAACCTGATCGAAGAATCCCTGGCGGCGCTGGCCGGCGACATGGAACGCAGCGAAGCAGAGATCGCAGCGCTCGATGGGCAACTGGAGGAAGCCAACGCAACGCTGGCGCAAAGCCTGGAGGAGCAGTCACAGGCCCAGCAAACATTGGACGAAGTCGAGGCGCGCCTGAGCGCCCAGATCCAGGATGGGTGGTTGGAGTCGCTCAGCGCGGCGCAGGCAATGTTATCGGCAGCGCTGGGCGCGCTGCAGAGCGCCGAGGCGCTGTGCCAGGAGCGCGCTGCTGCTCATGCCGACGCCCTGGCGCAGCGCGAGTTGCGCGCGCAGCGACTGACCGAGCTGAACGTCCAGCTTGAGGCCAATCGCCTTGCGCTTGCCCAGATGAGCACCGCCGCCTCGCAGGCCGAGGCAGCCTGGCGCGAGGCCGACGCGGCAATTACCCCGCTGCAAGAGGAAATCGCCGCCGTCGAGGAACAGCTCGCTGCGCTGGACGAGCGCCGGCGCGAAGCCGAGCGCGCCCTGCGAGAACGCGAATCGCACCTGAACGCAACGACGCTGGAACTGGCCCGCCACAACGACGAGCTGGAAAGCCTGCGCCGCCGCGCGCTTGAACAGGCAGGAAATTCGCAGTTGCGCGCCGAAAAGGCAGAAAGCAGCGCCGCTGTGACCGCCCAACCCGGCCTGGACGGCCGGGCAGCACCCGACGATCAGCAAAGGTCAGTTCTCGATGCATTGCCGATCATCGAAGAGTTACCCGCCGGGATCGAGGAACGCATCGCCCAGCTACACGGGCAGATCAGGCGGCTGGGCGCAATCAACGACGAGGCCCAGGCCGAGTTCGAGGCGCTCAGCGAGCGATACCGCTTCCTGACCGAGCAATGCGACGACCTGGAGAAGGCATCGCAGTCGCTGCAACAGGTGATTGCCGAGCTGAACGACGTGATGAAGGACACCTTCCGCCAGACGTTCGACGCCATCGCTGGCGCCTTCCAGAACACGTTCAAGGTGTTGTTCGGCGGCGGACAGGCCAGGCTTACCCTGTCCAACCCCAACAACCTTGACGAGTGCGGCGTGGAGATTCACGCCCAACCGCCGGGCAAGCGCCCCCAGTCGCTGGCCCTGCTATCAGGCGGCGAGCGCTCGCTGACGGCGACGGCGCTGCTGTTCGCCATCTTGCAAGTGAAGCCGACGCCGTTCTGCGTGCTGGACGAAGTGGACGCTGCGCTGGACGAAAGCAACGTGGGACGCTTCCGGGCGATGCTGGAGAACCTGAGCGACCGCACGCAGTTCATCATCATCACCCACAATCGGCGCACGGTCGAGGCCGCGACGACCATCTACGGCGTCAGCATGGGCGCCGACGGCGCCAGCACTGCGCTGAGCCTGCGGCTGGATGAGGTGCAGTGACCATGACCCAGGCAGCCAGCATGATTCGGGAGCGTCATCGCGTCGTCGTCATTGGCGCAGGCATTGGCGGGCTGAGCGCCGCAGTCGGACTGGCTGCGCGCGGCTTCCAGGTCACCCTGGTCGAGAAGCTGGATCGGCCCGGCGGCAAGATGGGCGAGGTGCGCAGCGACGGCTTTCGCTGGGACACCGGCCCTTCGGTGCTGACCATGCGGCACGTATACGAGCGGCTGTTTGAAGCCGCCGGCCGACGCCTGGACGATTACCTTGACCTGCTCCCCATCAACCCGATCACCCGCTACTTCTGGCGCGACGGCGCGACGATTGATGCGGTGGCCGACGAAGAGGCCATGTGCGAGAACATCCGGCGCGCCTTCGGCCCGCGCGACGTGGATGGCTACCGCCGGTTCATGCGCTACGTCAGGCGCCTGCACGACGTGGTCAGCAACCCATTCCTCTACCGGCACAAACCTGGCTGGCGCGACTTGATGTCTCTGCCACTGGCCGACGTGCTCAAAATTGACGCCCTGCGCACCATGCACCAGGCCGTAAGCGCGCACTTCAAAGACCCTCACCTGGTGCAACTGTTCGACCGCTTCGCCACCTACAACGGCTCTTCGCCCTACCGCGCGCCTGCCACGCTGAACGTAATCGCCCACGTGGAGATGGCGCAGGGGGCCTGGTATCCGCGCGGCGGCATCTTTCAGCTTGCGCGAGCCTGGGAGCGCCTGGCCACCGAGCTGGGCGTGGAGATTCGCTACGCCGAGCCAGCGCAGGAGATTTGCGTGCAAGGCGGCGCCGCGACCGGCGTGCGACTGGCCAACGGCAGCGTGATCCAGGCCGGAGCTGTGGTGTGCAACGCAGACTACACGTGGGCGCAGCAAACGCTCCTGCCGGCGCGCAACCACGCCGGCGCCGACAGGCTGGAACCTTCGTGCAGCGGATTCGTATTGATGTTGGGCGTGCGCGGGGCGCATCCGGAGCTGGCGCACCACAACATCCTGTTCACCGGCGACTACCGGCGCGAGTTTGACGACATCTTCGACCGGCGCATTGCCCCACGCGACCCAACGCTGTATCTGTGCATCACCAGCAAGACCGACCCTGAGCACGCTCCGGCAGGTCATGAGAACTGGTTTGTGCTTGTCAATGCCCCTTTCCTCAGCCCGAATTTCGACTGGTCGTGCGAGGCTGATCGTTACGCCCAGCACATCCGCGGCCTGCTGATAGCCAACCTCGGTCGCATCCTCACTGTGGCAGAGGCGCAGGCCATGGTGAGGGTAGAGCGCCGATTCACACCGCTCGACCTGCAAGAGACCTACGGCGGACACCGCGGCGCGATCTACGGGTTTTCTTCCAACACGCGCACAACGGCTTTTATGCGCCCCGGCAATCGCGATCGAGCTATCGCTCGCCTGTATTACGCTGGCGGGAGCGTGCATCCCGGTGGCGGTGTGCCGTTGGTGGCGCTGTCCGGCCTGGCCGCAGCCGACTGCCTGGCGCAAGACCTGCGCCTGTAGGATGCGTGTGGGACGCAGGTTATCTCCGGCGGGTAAAGCTAGAACCGTGCCTGATCGCCCAGGAAGTCGTCGGGAGGATTAGCAGGTTCACCCGGAGCCTCGATTTCCTGCATCTCGCCCGATTCGCCGATCAAGTAGAACCGGCGGCGCACTGCCGGCAGGGCATATTCAGATGCGCTGATGGCTGGTCGAGACGACGAAGGCTGCGTCGGCAGTTGGCTCGTGCGGAAGTCGCCTGCGGCATCGGCTGGGTGGTACATCGCCCAGTACTGCGGCGGGCTGGGCGGCATATGAGCTGTGTAACGCGGCCGGTCGTAGCGATCCTCTTCTCGCCGCCGAGTCATCAACACCATCACCAGCAGCACGGAAGGAATCGCTACCATCAGTCCGATGAAAGTCCCGCCCAGCAAGGCGATCGTTATCTGATCCACGCGCGATCCGACGAACGCAGCGAGCACCACCGAGAACAACACCAGGCTAATTGCGATTGCTTTGTTCAACCTGTCCATGATCTTCCAGTCCGAAGCTACAGCGGTAGGGCAGCCTGAAAGCGAATGACGCGGCCGCCCGTGACCGCAATGAAATCGCCGCTGCCCAGCAGCTTCTCGGCGCCGGTGCCGGGCATCCCCGTCGCTACGCGCGCATCCTCGGCCGAGACGACGCGGCCAACCAGGCGCAGCGGCAGATTGGCTTTCAGCAGCGTGCCAATCGCCTTTGCCGAAGGCTTCTGGGTGCAGGCGATCAGGTGAATGCCGGCCTCTCGCCCGCGCTGAGCGATGCGGGTGAGCAGATCAACAACACGCGCGCCGCCGGTCTGCACCAGATCGGCCATCTCGTCCACATACAGGGCGATGCGGGGCAGCGGCTCGCCGTGATTGGTGCGGCGCTCCATTACCTCTACCATGCGCGCCAGCGCTGCAGTCGCCTCTTCGGGCGAATGGGCAACGCTCAGCAGGCGATGCTTTTCGGTGGCGCGGGCAAACCCTGGATCTTGATTGCGCTTTGGATCCACCACGATCAGGCCGAACTGACTGGGGCGGTGGAGCTGGCACAGGCTGAGCAGGATGCTGTGCGCCAGCGATGTCTTGCCCGACCCGGTGGCACCGGCAATCAGGATGTGAGCCACCTCCGGCGAAGCCAGGCAAGCCATCAGTGTGGCTCCATCTTCGGCCAGGCCGAGCACGGCCGTGTGAGGCGGCACATCCCTGAGCGAGGCCATCAGCGTTGCCAGCCGCACCGGCGCGCGCGTCTCGCGCGGAATCTGCACCGCCAGGTGTGTGCCGCTCTGCGTGACGCGCACGTTGGAGTTGCCGAGGGCAAGCGCCAGGTCGGCCTGCAGAGCCTTGACTTGATTGACCTTGGTGCCTGGAGCTGGCCGCAGCAACATCTCGACAAAGCCTGGCAGCACCTTCCCGCCCACCACAGCCGCCGGCGCCTTGCGTTCGCGCAGCACGGCCTCGATACGATCAGCAGTGTGATACAACTTGCGATACATTCCCGTAACCACCACCAGAACTAATGTTCTAGGCAGCAGATTATCCAGAACAAACGTTCTAAGTCAAGTGGCGCTCGCGAAATCCGCCGCAAGTTGGGAAAAGTCACGTCCAGCTTGCGATTCCGCAGCCAGCGCAGCGCATACAATGCCAGCGCCTATGGCAGCGACCAATGTTCACCATCCCCTCATCGTGGATGCCCATCTCGATCTTGCCTACAACGTGCTTTATCAGCGCCGCGACTACCGGCGCTCGGCGTGTGTCACGCGCGAGGCGGAGCGCGGCAGCCAGCGCGAGCGGAAGTCCGGCCAGTGCGCGGTGGGCCTGCCCGACATGGTGCGCGGGCGCGTTGGATTGTGCTTCGGCACAATCTTTGTCGAGCCTCATTCCCGACAGATCGGCGACAACCTGCCGACCTACCAAAACGAGCGCGAAGCACACCGGCTGGGCATGGCGCAGCTCGACTTCTACCACCGCTGGGCCGAGGAGAACCGCCATGTGATGCTGGTAACGACCAGGAGCGAACTAGAGACGGTATGCAAAGCCTGGGGGCTGGGACGCGCTCATGGTGAGGCGGCCAGTGGCTCGTCTCCAGGGCTTCACCCGGTCGGCATCGTCCCGCTGATGGAGGGTGCAGATCCGATCCTGGAACCGAAGGAGCTGGAGCGCTGGTATGAGCGTGGGCTGCGCATCGTCGGGCCAGCCTGGGATACTACACGCTATGCAGGCGGCACATGGAGCGGTGGTGGGTTGACCACGCTTGGCCGCGCGCTGCTCGACGTCATGGCCGAGTTCAACGTCATCCTCGATGTCAGCCACCTCAGCCATCAGGCGCTGTTCGAGGCACTGGACACATTCGAAGGTCGGCACGTCATCGCCAGCCATAGCAACCCGCACCGCTTTGTGCCTACATCGCGACACCTGCCGGACAAAGCCATCGAGATGCTCGCCGAGCGCGGCGGCGTGATCGGTGTGGTGCTTTACAACCGATTTCTCAAGAAGGAGTGGAGCGGCAGGAAGAGTGAGGTGACGCTGGATGACGTGGTGCGGATGATTGACCACATCTGCCAAGTGACCGGCAGTGCGGACCATGTAGGCCTCGGCAGCGACTACGACGGCGGCTTCGGCGCCGAGGCCATCCCGCGCGAGCTGAACTCCATTCGCGACCACGCGAAGATCGGCGACGAACTCCTGCAACGCGGGTTCGAGCCAAAGCACGTTGAACAGATCATGGGCGGCAACTGGCTGCGCATCCTGCGCGAAGCCCTGCCGTCGTGAGGCCGGCGCCCGGCTGCTGCTCCCTACCCTTCACTGCCCATGTCCTCCCCGCGCTACGATTACCTGGTCGCCGGCGCCGGCGCAGCCGGACTTAGCCTGGTCTACCACCTCAATCGAGCTGGCCTGACCGACCGGCGCATCCTTCTGCTGGATCGTGCGCCCAAGACCGAGGACGACCGCACCTGGTGCTTCTGGGAGGCAGGGGCGGGACCGTTCGAGCCGATCGTCTTCCGGTCCTGGGAACGCATCGCCTTTCACGGCGAAGGCTTCTCCGGCGCATGGGCGATCACGCCCTATCGCTACAAGATGATCCGCAGCCTGGACTTTTATCGTTTCATGTCGGCGTGGCTGAGCGATCAACCCAACATTGAACGCGCACTGGCCGAAGTCGCGTATGTCGAGGGCGACGGCGAGGAGGCCGTGGTGCGCACGCGCGATGGACGAGTCTATCGCGGGGCATGGGCATTCAACAGCATTTTGTTCGATCCGCCGGCTCAGCAGCCAGACTACCACTTCCTGCTCCAGCACTTCCTCGGCTGGGTCATCCAAACACCGCAACGAGCGTTTGACCCGCAGATGGCGACGCTGATGGACTTCCGCATCGCCCAGTTCAACGACACCCGCTTCGTCTATGTCTTGCCGTTCGACGAGCGCAGCGCATTGGTCGAATACACTGTGTTTTCGCCGGCGCTGCTGCCTCGCGAGGAATACAGACGCCACCTGGCAAGCTACATCGCAGAGCAACTGCGCATCGCTGCCTTCGACGTACAGCACGAGGAATTCGGGGTGATCCCAATGACCGATGCGCCGTTCCCGCCCGGCCAGGGTGAGCGCGTGGTCAACATCGGCACAGCCGGTGGGTGCACCAAGCCCAGCACCGGCTACACCTTCCTGCGCATCCAGCATCGGTCGCAGCGCATCGCCCAGGCGATGAAGACAACCGGTCACCCCGCTATCTGCGATTGTGCGGCCCGACGGCGTTATAGCCTGTTCGACAGTGTGCTGCTCAACGTGCTGGAAAGTGGCCGCGCCCAGGGCCGGCGCGTCTTCACCGATCTTTTCTCACGCAACCCGCCGCAGCGCGTGCTGCGGTTTCTGGACGAGGACACAACGCCAGCCGAGGATCTGCGAATTATGAGCAGCGTAGACATCCCAGCATTCTTGGCGGCAACCGCCGACGAAGGACGGCGCCGGCTGATGCGCGCCCTGGGCAGAAAGGGCAGGCCCAAGCCAGGGCTGCCATAATTAGATTGTCTCACCAGCACTCGGTCACTTGCCCGGTGAAACAGGCCGCTGGTGCGCGTGTGCCGCGGATACGCACACGGGTATACTCGGCCTGGTGGCGTGCGCGCTGCGCCCGCCGCGCTTTTGTAATCGCCAATGAACGTCTTTGATGCAGATTCGCGGTTGGCTTTCACAAGTGGCGTGCTGGCAACCGCGGTAGCGATATTCGGCGCAATCGTGTTCGCGACTGCCGCCGTCCTCGTCCCGCTCTCTGCACTTGCATTCCTGTTGGCCCTTGCCGGGCTGGCTCTTTTGGGCTGTGCTGCCTGGCTCGGCTACCAGACATACCAACTGGCATCCGTCAGCTATTCGCTCGACCGCAACGCGTTCGTGATTCGCTGGGGCAGGTTGCGCGAGGTGGTGCCAATGGGCGAAGTGCAGCGGCTGATCGCAGGCGAGGATGTCGCCGACGAGCTACGGTTGTTGCGCGTGCCTCTGCCGGGATGGTGGTTCGGCGTTGGCCGGCATCCGGCGCTCGGCAAAGTGCGCTTCTACGCTACAGGCTCGCCGGATCAGCAAATCGTGATCGTGACGCCGGAATGCAGCTATGTCGTTTCACCCTACGACGACGAAGCCTTCGTAGAGTCCTTCCGGATACGGCTGGAGATGCGACCCACTCAAAATGTGGCGCACGCAAGATTGTTGCCTGCTTTTGCGAACTGGCGCATTTGGCGCGACAAAACCGCGCTAACCTTGCTGATTCTGGGAATCGCCCTAAACTTGGGGGTGTTCGGCTTAAGTGCGGCACGCTTCCCTGCAGCACCGGCGCAAGTGGCGTTGCATTTCGATGCCAATGGAATCGCGGATCGGTTCGGGGATAAGTCGCAGTTGTTCATACCACCTTTGCTGGGGTTCATTACGCTGAGCGTTAGCGCAGCCCTTGGGCTAATGCTGTACGTCAAAGGTGAGGCGCTGGCCGCGTTCATGATGTGGGGTGGAAGCGCAGCGATACAGGCGTTGTTCCTCGTCGCCGCATTGACACTTGGGTTTAGCTTGCCATCATGATTCTCGTCACAGGATCAACAGGCTGCATCGGGCGAGCAGTCGTCGAGAGACTGGTCTCCTCAGGTCACCAGGTGAAATGTCTCTTCCACTGGGGTATCGAACATCGCTGCCCGCGCCGGGTGGTCATCACTGGCGGCGACGTGCGCAACGAGGATTCGATCTACGAAGCGATCACCGACGGCGGCGCCTGCGACACCGTGGTACATCTGGCATACCTGCGCCGCGAGACCAGGGAAGACACCTTCGAGGCAGTCAATATCGCCGGCACCCACAACGTCATCTCGGCGATGAAGCGAGCCAGCATCAAGCGTTTGATTGTGGTGAGCTGCCTGGGCGCAGAGTCGCGCTCGCCCTATCCACTGCAGCGCAGCCTGGGCAAGGCGGAAGAGGTCGTGCGCGCCAGCGGCCTGAATTTCACAGTGCTCAAGTCGGCAGTGGTGTATGGCGAGGGCGATTGGCTTACCGCCTGGCTGGCCGGCGTCGCAACCGACTTTCCACTGGTGATGCCACTGCCGCACGGAGGCGCCACCAAGCTACAGCCGATTTGGGTGGGCGATGTGGCTGCCTGTGTCGAGCGCTGTCTGAACACACGCTCGACCTTCCGGCAGGTAGTGCCAATCGGCGGACCACAGGCCCTCACCCTGGCCGACATCGCACAGCTCACTATGAAGGCCGTCCATCGGCCGCGGCGACTGGTGCGCGTGCCCAGTGCGCTGACCAGGCAAGTTGTCACCTTCCTGGCGCGCTGCCGCAATGCGCTGACCGAGATGGAGATAGACGCGCTGTCGTACAATCGCACCACCGAAATCGGCGGTGTGCATCGCGTGTTCGGTTTTGCCCCGGCCAAGATGCCCACCAAGCTGGATTACCTCGACCCGAATCGTGACCCTCCCCCGCTGCCCGTGCGATTCCGCACTCGCTGACAACAAGGCCGCCAGGACTGGCCGAGGCTCACCCAGTGCCCATACCGAACCATGCCGCGCAACAACATCACCAACGAATTTGCCGTCATCGGCCTGGGGCGCTTTGGCTCCAGCCTGGCGCGCACCCTGGTTAGCCGCGGGGCAATCGTGCTGGGCATTGACCGCTCCCCTGAATTGGTCCAGGAACTCGCCGATGAGCTGACTCAGGCGGCTGTGCTCGACTCGACCAACGAGGCTGCGCTGCGCGAAGTGGATATCACCTCGTTCGGAACGGTCATCGTCGCCATCGGCTCCAACTTCGAGGCTAACCTGCTGACTACAGTAGCGCTGCGCGAGCTAGGCATCCCCAACATCATCTGCAAGGCGCTGAACAGCCGTCAACGCGACATCTTGCTCAAGGTCGGCGCCAGCCGCGTCGTGTTGCCGGAATACGAAGCTGGCCACCGCCTGGCGCTCGAACTCACCATCCCCGGCATGCTTGGGCAGATGGATCTCGGACCTGGCTATGTCATCGGCGAAATCAAGGCGCCGGCTCGCATCACCGACATCCCGCTTAACCGCTCCGACCTGCGCAAGCTAAATCTGAACGTGCTGGCAGTTAAGCGAGGAGATCATCTGATCGTCTCACCGGCGCAGGACTTCGTGCCGCAGCCGGATGATGTGCTGGTCGTCATCGGCAAGTCGGACGACATCGAGCGCTGCACCGAGGGCGAATGAGGTTTGCCACACGCATCCGGCGCGATGATGTGCGCATCTCACCGCCGGTTCGCCTGGTTCTGAGCCTGGCATTGCTGGCGCTGCTCGGTTCGCTGCTGCTCATGCTGCCCGGCGTTGGCGCTGCGCGGCCATTGCAAATCAACGAAGCGGTCTTTACGGCTATCTCGGCCCTCTCGGTCACCGGCCTCACGGTCATTGCGCCAGGTCGCGACCTGACCATGTTCGGTCAGATCATCCTGATGGCGCTCATCCAGATCGGCGGCGTTGGCTTCATGGTGCTGGCAGTGCTGGTCTATCGCCTGATCGGGCGCCAGATGCCGCTGGAAGACCGGCTGGCACTGCGCGATTCGCTCGGGCTGATCAGCCTGACCGAAATCGTCGTCCTCACACGGCGCGTGTTTAAGGTGGTAGTGCTGATCGAGCTGGTCGGCGCGCTGATGCTGTGGCTGCATTGGCGCGCCGTCCTGCCACTGAGCGAGGCAGAGGTCATCCGCTACGCGCTCTTTCACGCTGTCTCGGCATTCTGCAATGCCGGCTTCGATCTGTTCAACGGCCTGCCGCAGTTCCCGGGCGGCGTGCCGAACGATGGCCTCACCCTGGCCATCTTCGCTGTGCTAATCGTGATCGGCGGGCTGGGCATCCCGGTGGTGTCCGATCTAATCGCCTGGCCGCGCTCGCACACGCTCACCCTACACACGCGGCTGACGTTGTTCATCGTGCTCTGGCTGAACCTGAGCGGAGCATTTTCGATGTTCCTGGCCGAGACGCTGACGCCAGGGGCGCTGCACGACGTGCCAGCTCACCAGCGGCTGGGGCTGTCGCTGTTTCAGGTCATCTCGGCACGCACGGCGGGCTTCTCCGGCTTGCCAAACCTGGAAGCGCTCTCAGCCGGCACGCATCTCACGCTGATCGGCCTGATGTTTATTGGCTCGGCGCCAGCTTCAATGGGCGGTGGCATCACCACCGGCACGCTCATGGCGATGTTAATCTCCATGTGGAGTTATGTGCGAGGCTTCCCGAATGCACGGGTACTCGGCCGCACCATTGGCCAGGAGAGCGTCCGCCGAGCCAGCGCCGTGCTGACTATCTCTCTGGTCGCGGTCATCACGGCAACTTATCTCATCGCCGTCTCGCAGCCCAACGTCTCCTTTCTGGAGGCGCTGTTCGAGGTGACTTCGGCTTTTGCCACCTGTGGCCTGTCGCTGGGGATCACTGGCAATCTCTCACTGTTCGGGCAATTGGTCATCACGGTGATGATGTTCTGGGGGCGCCTGGGTGCGCTGACGGTGGTCGCAGCGCTGGCCGTGCCGCGCCGCAAGACGCTGGTGGCGTATCCGGACGCGCATATCCTGATTGGCTAAGCGCGATCGTCGCCCGATCCGGATGGCACACGCCTGCTCAGCGGGCGGCAGTCGAGAAGAGCCGGCGGGCGGTCACGGGGTATGCGCGCAGTATATCGTCGGCCACGCGCAAAGCTCCCATCGTCACCCCAGCCGTGCTTTGGCCGGGGAAGATCGAGTCGCCTACCAGCCAGGCATTTGGCAGTCCAGTCCATGGCCCGCGCGCAGCAAACAGGCTGGTGAACGGAAACCCACCCACCCCACCGCGGTGTCGCCGGGTGTAGAACTGAAAGGTGACCGGGGTGCCTGGCAGTTGCAGGCGGATTCGGCGGCGCAACCCTGGCATAGCGCGCTCCGCCAGGTTCAGCAAGCGTTCGGTGTATTCGGCTACGCGGTCGTCGTAGGCGCGCTTGGCGCCGGGCGTCTCGCGCAGCTTCCACCACTCGGCCAGGCGTGTGTGGGTGCTGATCGTCAATGCGCGATGCCCGGCTGGTGCGCGCTTCAAGTCGCCCTGCTCAGAGAACGACATAAAGATTGAGTTACCCTCGCCTAGCGGCTGGTCGTAAGTGCCAACAACCTGATGGTGATCCACGGACTCGGCATCGGAGATTGGAGACTGGCCGGATTCTTCTTCGATGCCGAGGTAGAGGGTAAACGCGCCCCACGGCTCGGCGCGCGTGTGGGTTTCGCGGCGCAGCGCTGCCGGCGCACTGTCGCCCAGCAGCCGCGCCAGATCCCAGGGCGTAAGGTTGGCGATGCACAAGTCGCACTCGAAGCGCCCGCCCTTATCGGTATGGGCTGCCGCCACGCGGCCAGCCTTTACCTCCAGTCGCGTCACCTCTTGCCGGAACAGAACCTGCCCGCCGAAGCGACGCACGGCCTCGACGAGCTGCTCGGCAATGCCACCGATGCCGCCTTCGGGATGCGTCACCCCTTTGCGAGGCAAGTCGGACGCTGCCGCGCCGAATAATGCGCTGGCGCGATCGCTCGTCGTTTGCGCGCTGATGAGCAACTGGGCGTCGAGGAAGGTAAGCGCCGCGCGGTCGGTCACGCCGCTGCGTCGCGCCCACGCGCCCATTGTCTCGAACAGATGCGGCAGGGTGACCAGCGTCTGCGGGCGCAATGCAGCAGCCGTGCGCAGCAAGTCGCCGATGCCTGCCGGCGGCCAGGCTGGCTTGCGGGAAGCAAAGTCCCACACTGCGTCGCTGACTCGCTCAGCATCTCGGAAAAACCGCACAATGCGATCGCGCTGCCGGCTGTCGGCAAACGCCTGCTTCACCTCAGTGCGCCACTGCTCAGGATCGCCGAACTGCGTCACCTCTCGATCGGGCAGCAGCACCCTCCATGCTGGATTGACCGGCCGCACCTTCCACTCGATCCCCAGCAATCTGCCAACCACATCGTGCGGGCCGCCGGGGTGAAAGCCGCCTGCCAACGTTGCGCCAGCATCGAAGCGATATTTGCGGTGGTAAAACGTCCCCGCGCATCCGCCCGGATACACATGAGCCTCGAGCACTGTCACGTCGTGTCCGGCCTTGGCCAGCAACGCCGCCGCCGTGGCCCCGCCTACCCCTGCGCCAATCACCACCACTTTTGCCATTCAGCACCTCGCACGCGAAGAGCGTCAGACGGCGGCATAAGTTGCCGCCGACACCACTGACACTAAACACAATTGACCGCGCTGACTCTATCCCGCTCAGGTGTGTAGTAGCTGAGAAGGCGATTACACCAGCAGCGCAAACGGTCGCTCGATCAACTGCTTGATGCGCTGCAGAAATCTGGCCGCGGGCGCACCATCCACCACGCGGTGGTCAAAAGACAGGCTGAGGGTGAGCGTCGGGCGGGCGACGATCGCGCCGTCCTCCAGCGCGACCGGCTTTTTCGCCAGGCGACCAATGCCGAGGATGGCGGCCTCCGGCAAATTGACGATCGGCGTAAATCCGTCCACGTCGAACATGCCCAGGTTGGTAACAGTGAAGGTGCTCCCGTGCAGCTCATCGGGTCGGATGCGGCCTTCCAGCGTTCGTGCCACCAGGTCGGCGCACTCACGATGGATCTGCGCTAGCGACTTTGCGCCAGCATCGCGCACCACGGGCACGAACAACCCGCGCGGCGTATCCACTGCCAGGCCGATGTGGATGAACGGATGTTGCAACACGCCGGGCTGTTCAGGACGATCGGGCAGTTGCGAAACCCAGCTCGCGTTCATGTAAGGATGTTCCCTCAAGGCGCGGGCGCAAATGGCGACAAACAGCACGTTGTAGCTGATCTTCTGTTGCAGCTCTGCGCCGATTTGCTCGCGCGCAGCGACCAGGTGAGCGGCATCAGCTTCGGCGAACAAGGTGACGTGCGGCGCGGCCTGGGCGTTGGCCGCCATGCGCTGGGCAGTGACGCGACGGGCAGGCGACAAGGGTTGAGGCACTGCTGATGCCTGCCCACCGACTTTCGGCTCCTCGCTTCCCGTCGCTCCTCTTTCGCGGCCAGCGCCTGACTGTTGACCGGCGCGCTCAACATCCTCGCGGGTGATACGTCCATCGGGGCCGCTGCCGGTCACTTTGCTCAAATCCACGCCTAGCTCGGCAGCGATGCGCTGCGCGACCGGCGTCGCCCGAATGGCCGGCCGGCGGCGAGCGGCCGCCAGGATGTCGCGCTCGCGAATCGCGCCACCCGGCCCGCTGCCGACCACCTGCGCCACATCAACGCCCAGCTCGCCGGCCCGCAGCCTGGCGCGCGGCGAGATGGGCTGGCGTGGCGAGGTCGTCGCTTCGACCGACGCATTTTTGCCCTCGGCGTCCGGCTCCCGGCCCCCCAACTGACGAGTGTCGGGCGAGGGAGAGAGAACCGGCATCTCGCTCTCCTGACTGACCAGCGCCACGGGCGTCAGGCATGGCGCGCTCTTGCCCTCCGGCACCAGGATTTTGACTAACACACCGGAGGACGGCGATTCGTAGTCGAGGGTGGACTTCTCAGTCTCGAAGGTGAACAGCAACTCGCCGGCGCGAACGAAGTCCCCCTCGCGCTTGTGCCACTGCACGATGACGCCCTCCGTCATCGTCAGGCCGACCTTCGGCATCACGATTTCCATAGGCGGTCGGAGCTTGGGCAAAGGGTCACACCTGGTCGGGGAAGTCGCGCCGGAGCACTTCAACCAGGTAGGGCAACCAGCCGCGCCGGTTCAGATACTCAGCGATCATCTGCGCGGCCAGCTTGTGCGGCTTGCCAGCAGCGCCGATTACGCTCAGGCTCAGTCGGGTAGGCTTGGCGGTGCGTTCCTCGACCAGCGC
>Ga0308411_10001733_pt1 | contig 14923 bp, 12 predicted proteins | sample HotsprottomLayer_2_FD_203530 | JGI IMG/M metagenome (GOLD analysis project Ga0308411, IMG submission 203530) | Hot spring phototrophic mat microbial communities from Octopus Spring, Yellowstone National Park, Wyoming, United States -... | ecosystem: Environmental > Aquatic > Thermal springs >...
CGAAGCGCAGGGCATAGGGCGGCATGGCGATCACACCATCGGCGCCCAGCTCGCGGGCATAGCGCGCATAGCTCACCGCCTGGGCAGTGTTCACGCCGGCCACGTTTACGATCACCGGCAGGCGGCCGGCGGTCTGCTCAACCAGGATGCGCATAAAGGTTCGCCGCTCATCCTCGCTGAATGTTTGAAACTCGCTGACCAGGATGGGGCCGATGACGCCGCGCACGCCAGCAGCGATGATGAACTCAACCTCGGCGCGCAGGGCGTCCTCGTCTATCGCGTCGCTGTTGCTCCACGGCGTCAGCGGGATCGCGAACACGCCGCGCCAAGCCTTGCGGTCGGTCATGGCCAGAGTAAACGCCAAAGCAGCCAAATCGGCAACCGGGCCGAGAAAGCCACAGGCAGATACCGACGCCACCGCGCTGCCTGCTACCGCCAGGCGTATCGGCTGGCCGGGGTATCGGCGGTGCATCCGACCGCGGCTAACTCGCTCGCCGAGCATTGACACCCTGGCCTGCTGCGCCTTTAATCACCTCCTGCCATGAAGATCACTGATATCAAGGTTTATCCCACCTGGGTGGGCAGCCGCAACCAACTGATCGTCAAGGTCGAGACGGACGAAGGCATTCACGGCTGGGGCGAGTCTGGCCTGAGCGGCCGGGAGCTGGCTGTTGAAGGCGCCCTGCGGCACTACCGGGAGCTGTTGATCGGGCAAGACCCGATGCGCGCCGGGTTCATCTGGCAACTGCTGTATCGCTCGCAATACTTCGAGGGCGGGCGCGTGCTGACCGCTGCGCAGAGCGCCATTGACATTGCCCTGTATGACATTAAGGGCAAAGCGCTCGGCGTGCCGGTGTATGAACTGCTTGGCGGCAGACAGCGCGACCATGTGCCCTGCTTCGCTACAACCGGCGCCGCTAGCGCCGAGCAGTTGATCGAACGCTGCCAGTTGCTGCTCAGCAAGGGCTGGAACATCATCCGCATGTCGCCGGCTTACCAAAGCAAGCCTGGAGAGTGCGAAAGCACCTGGGAGCCGTGGCAGTCCATCGGCATCACTGCCGACTGGTTCACTCGGGTGCGCGCCGCCATCGGCGGGGAGCCAGTGCTCGGCGTGGACTATCACCATCGCCTGAGCGTGGCCGAGGCTGCCTCGTTCTGCCAGCGCATGCCCAAGGGCACGCTGGACTTCCTGGAGGAGCCGATTCGCGACGAGTCGCCTGAGGCTTACGAAGCCTTGCGCAGGCTCACCGATGTGCCATTCGCCATCGGCGAGGAATTCAGCAGCAAGTGGCAGACCCTGCCCTACATCGAGCGCGGCATTGCCAACTACATGCGGCTGGACCTCTGCAACATCGGTGGCTTTACCGAGGCGATGAAGGTGGCCGGCTGGTGCGAGGCACATTACATTGACCTGATGCCGCACAACCCGCTCGGCCCAATCTGCACTGCCGCCACTGTGCACCTGGCCGCTGCTGTGCCCAACTTCTTTGCGCTTGAGGTGCGTACTTCGCCCACCGAGAACCTCGGCTTCGACGACGAGGACATCTTCCCGGTTCAACTCAGGCTCGACGGCGCGCGCTACCCGGTGCCCACCGCTCCCGGCCTGGGTGTCGAGTTCAACGAGCAGGATTATGGAGGCCGACCGTTCAAATTCTGGGAAGCGCCCAAGCTATATCGCAGCGACGGCAGCGTGCAGAACTGGTGAGACGGGCTGAGCACTGCCCGTTGCGCCTCAGCATCACACGCGCAACAGCACCATACCGACCACCGAGCCGCACAAAGCGCATGCCGGGACAGACTAGCCGCTTGACCAGCCGGTAACCCGTCGGACGATGGACGCATGAATGCCAGAACGCGGTTACAAAGTCGCCATGACTACATCCGCGTCACGAGCACTCGTCACGATTGATGGCAACGAGGCCGCAGCTTATGTGGCCTACAAGACCAACGAAGTCATCGCCATCTACCCAATCACCCCCTCGTCGCCGATGAGCGAACTGGCCGACCAGTGGTCTTCGCTGGGCGAACGCAACCTGTGGGGCAGCGTGCCGATCGTGCAAGAAATGCAGTCGGAAGGCGGCGCCGCCGGCGCAATCCACGGCGCCCTGCAAGGCGGCGCGCTGTCCACAACCTTTACCTCCAGCCAGGGCTTGCTGCTGATGATCCCGAATATGTACAAGATCGCCGGCGAGCTAACCAGCACTGTGTTTCACATCGCCGCGCGCAGCCTGGCCACGCATGCCCTGTCTATCTTTGGCGACCACAGCGATGTGATGGCGACGCGCGCTACCGGCTGGGCGATGCTGTTTGCCAACTCGGTGCAAGAGGTGATGGACTTTGCGCTGATCGCCCAGGCCAGCACGCTGGCCACCCGTGTGCCGTTCCTACACGTGTTCGATGGTTTTCGCACCTCACACGAGGTGATGAAGATCGAGCAACTTTCCGAGCGCGACATCCGCGCCATGATTGACGACGACCTGGTCCGGGCGCATCGCCAACGCGCGCTCTCGCCCGATCACCCATTTATCCGCGGCACAGCGCACAACCCCGACACTTACTTCCAGGCTCGCGAAGCCATCAATCCGTTCTACCTGGCCGCGCCAGACCTGGTGCAGCAGCAAATGGACAAGTTCGCCGCGCTGGTGGGCCGGCAGTACCGCCTGTTCGACTACGTCGGCGCACCCGATGCCGAACGGGTGATGGTAATGATGGGCTCCGGCTGCGAGGCCGCCGAAGCGACCGTGAATCACCTCGTCGCCCAGGGCGAGAAAGTCGGCCTGGTGAAGGTGCGGCTGTATCGCCCGTTCTCTGCCGCGCACTTCGTCGCTGCGCTGCCGCCGACCGTTCGGGCCATCGCCGCGCTCGACCGCACCAAAGAGCCGGGCGCCATTGGCGAGCCGCTGTATCAGGATGTGGTGACGGCGCTGATGGAGGTCAAGGGCCGGGAGCCGGAATATCAGATCCCGCTGGTCATTGGCGGACGCTACGGTCTCTCATCGAAGGAATTCACGCCGGCGATGGTCAAGGCCGTCTTCGACGAACTGTACAAGCCTGCGCCGAAGAACCACTTCACCGTCGGCATCTACGATGACGTGACCTTCAGCAGCCTCAGCTACGATGCCACTTTCGACATCGAGAGCGAAGACAGCGTGCGCGCCGTATTCTGGGGCCTGGGGGCAGATGGCACGGTGGGCGCAAACAAGAACTCGATCAAGATCATCGGCGAGGAGACCAATAACTACGCCCAGGGCTACTTCGTCTATGACTCAAAGAAGTCCGGGGCGCGCACCATCTCGCACCTGCGCTTCGGCCCTCGGCCAATCCGGGCCCCTTACCTGATCTCGCGGGCGAACTTTGTTGCGGTGCATCAGTTTGGTTTCCTCGACCGTTACGATGTGTTGGCGAACGCAGACACCGGCGCGACGCTGCTGTTGAACAGCCCCTTTCCCGCCGACCAAACATGGGAGCACCTGCCGCGCAGGATACAAGAGCAGATCCTGAGCAAGCGGTTACAGGTGTGGGTGATTGACGCCTATAAGGTGGCCTATGCAGCCGGCATGGGCAATCGCATCAATACGGTGATGCAGGTGTGCTTCTTTGCCATCAGCGGCGTGTTGCCGCGCGAAGAGGCCATCGCCAAAATCAAGGAAGCCATCCGCAAGACGTATGGCAAGCGCGGCGAAGCGGTGGTGCAGCGCAACTTTGCCGCTGTGGATGCCACGCTCGATCAGCTCTACAAGATGCCCGTTCCCGAGCCGGCCCGGCTGAACGAGGCCAGTGCGCCGTCGGTTGTGCCGCCAAAGGCGCCGGAGTTCGTGCAGCAGGTGACAGCGAAACTGATCGCCGGCCAGGGTGACCAGTTGCCGGTGAGCGCGTTGCCAGCCGACGGCACCTACCCCAGCGGCACAGCGCAATGGGAGAAGCGCAATATTGCGCTGGAAGTGCCGGTGTGGAATCCGGACATCTGCATCCAGTGTGGTAAATGCGTCTATGTGTGCCCGCATGCCGTGATCCGCGCCAAGGTGGTGCCGCCGGAGCTGCTGGCAAATGCGCCGGCCAGCTTCAAATCCACAGAAGCGCGCTGGAAGGAGCTTCCAAACCAGAAATACGTGCTGCAGGTGGCAGTGGAGGACTGTACCGGTTGTGCGCTATGCGTTGAGGCGTGCCCGGTGAAGGACAAGCGGCAGACGGGCCGGAAAGCCATCAACATGGCGCCGCAACTGCCGTTGCGCGAGGCCGAAGCGCAGAACTGGGAGTTCTTCAGGCAACTGCCAGACCATCCGCGCTTCGACGGCATTCACTTTAACAACGTCAAAAATGTGCAACTGCTGGAGCCGCTGTTTGAATTCAGCGGGGCATGCGCTGGCTGTGGCGAGACGCCCTACCTGTCGCTGCTCACCCGCCTGTTCGGCGATCGGCTCTATGTCGCAAATGCGACCGGCTGCTCCAGCATCTACGGTGGCAACCTGCCGACCACTCCCTGGACGTTCGAGGCAGCCACCGGCCGCGGCCCGGCCTGGAGCAACTCGCTATTCGAGGATAACGCCGAGTTCGGGCTTGGCATGCGGCTGGCGTTGGACGAGCAGGCGAACCTGGCCAGGGAACTGGTGGGCAAGCTGCGCGATGTGATCGGTGCAGAGCTGGCCGATGCCCTGTTGAACGCCGACCAATCTACCGAGCAGGGGATTGCCGCGCAGCGCGAGCGCGTCGCCGAACTGCGCAGGCGGCTGGAAGGTTGGCAAGCGGAGACAGCCGCCACTCTTCAGCCTCTAATCTCTGATCTGCCTTCCCTGGTCTCCAACCTTCTCGCCGTCAGCGACAAGCTGGTGCGCAAGAGCGTGTGGGTGGTGGGAGGCGACGGCTGGGCCTACGACATCGGCTACGGCGGCCTCGACCATGTGTTGGCCAGCGGCCGCAACGTGAAGCTGCTGGTGCTGGATACGGAGGTGTATTCCAACACCGGCGGTCAGGCGTCGAAGGCCACACCGCTGGGCGCCATCGCCAAGTTCGCTGCTGCCGGCAAGCACACGCGCAAAAAGGACCTGGGCATGATGGCGATGAGCTATGGCAGCGTTTACGTCGCGCAGGTAGCGATGGGCGCCAACGATGCGCAGACCATCAAGGCCTTTCTGGAAGCAGAGTCATACGACGGGCCAGCCCTCATCATCGCCTACAGCCACTGCATCGCACACGGCATAGACATGGCCAAAGGTCTGCACCAGCAGAAGCTGGCCGCCGACTCAGGTTACTGGCCGTTGTATCGCTACGACCCGCGGCTGCGCGCCCAGGGTAAGAACCCGTTCCAGCTCGACAGCGGCGCGCCGAAGATCGCTTTCAAGGACTACGCCTACAACGAAACGCGCTATCGCATGTTGCAACAGAGCCATCCCGAGGAGGCCGAGGTGCTGATGAAGTTGGCTCAGGCAGCGGTGGAGGAGCACTGGCGCAAGTATGAGGAGATGGCGCTGAAAGGCATCGAACAGTCGCACGACGGCGCCGGCGCAGTGGTTGATGGGGCGAAATCCGAAGCCACGTCGGAGCCCAGGGTTGCCGTGTAGCGCCGGGTGTTCCTGCTGCGATCGCCGAACGGCTTACCACGGGAGGATTGCCGTGTCAATGCCGTTGCATCTCTGCTGCGCAAGCCTACGACTGACCACCATGCTGCCTGGTCTGTTGAAGCGCGTCGGCTACCTCGCCGATGTCCCAAAAGACGTAATCGGGGCGCACCGCGCCCGCGTGGGCTTCTTCCGGCGAGGTCACGCCGGTGAGGACAAGGATGGTAGTCAGCCCGGCATTTTGACCGCCCAGGATGTCGGTGTCGAGCCGGTCACCGACGACGGCCGTGTCCTCCGGTGTTCCGCCCATGCGGGCCATGGCCTGCAGCATCATCTCTGGCTGCGGCTTGCCGATGATGATCGGCTCGACGTCCGTGGCGGCGCGCAGCGCTGCCAGCGTGGCGCCGTTGCCGGGCACAATGCCGCGCTCGCCGGGATAGGTCACATCTGGGTTGGTGCCGATGAAGGTAGCGCCTCCACGGATCAACAGGCAGGCCTCGGCCAGCTTGTCGTAGGTCAGGTTGCGATCCCACCCCACCACCACATGCGTTGCACATTCCGGTGCGTCGTTCACCACGCCCAGCCCTCGCGCGCGCAGCTCGGCGGCCAGGCCAGGCTCGCCGATGACGAACACGCGCGCCTGCGGCGCATGCTGCGCCAGATACGCAGCCGTCGCTTGGGGCGATGTCAGGATCTCGTCGAGAGCGACCTGCACGCCGAACTTCCTGAGCTTGGCGATGTACTCATCGCCACTCTTGCTGGCGTTGTTGGTGGCCAGGACAAAACGCATACCCAGCCGGCGCACCGTCTCAAAAAAGCGCTCCAGGCCCGCCAAGGGCTGATCGCCGCGCCACAGCACCCCATCCATATCAACGATGAGGTTCTGCACTGCCTCAAGCGGAATCGGCTTCACACGCCACCTCACTTATCGCTTGCAACTGATCGTAGCGCTCACAGCTCTTCGCCGAACCTCGGGCTGAAGCGGCGAAAGATTAGATAACCAACGACGAGCACGGCGACCCCTGTGGCGACCGTGCGCAGAACAAAGTCCAGGTCGGTGGGCCTGCCCCAGTACATCAGGTCCTGATAGATATTGACCAGGGATGCCATCGGATTCAGCCGGCGCACCCACAAGCCAACCTCACGCTGTGGCACGCTGTCAATGTCATACCAGATCGGCGTAAGGAAGAACAGAGCGAGCATGGCCAACTCCAGGATGAACTGTGTGTCGCGATAGAATACATTCAGCGTAGACAGCATGAACGACATGCCAACGCTGAAGATCACCTGAACAGTGATGACGAATGGCAGCAGCAGCAGTGTGACGTGAATTGGATGCCCGGCAATGATCGCCACGACCATCCACACCGGCAGCGCCAGCAGAAAGTTGATCAGGCTGGAGATGACCACCGACACCGGCAGGATCAGACGCGGGAAGTACACCTTCTTCACAAGCGCAGCATTGGCCACCACGCTGCCGGTCGCCCCGGTCACCGCTGCGGAGAAGAAATTCCAGGCCAGCAATCCCGACAGGACGAAGACGCTGTAATGCTCAATAGTTGGCGGTGCGCGGTTAATCACGCTGAACGCGAACGTTATCACCACCATCATGCCCAGCGGCTGCAGGAAGGACCACGCCACGCCGAGCACCGAGCTGCGGTAGCGCGTCTTCAGGTCGCGAACGACGAGCATGTACAGCAGCGACCGGTACCTCCAGAGCTCTTGTATGTCGGAGAAGAATTGCTTCATAGGACAGTCTCATCTCGACGCTGGTGGGAGCGCGCCGCTCGCAACTTCGGATCGGCAAGCAGGCGCTGATACAACGAGGTCATGGTTGCAGCAGCCCGATCCCAGCTAAAGTGCTGGACGGCGACGCGACGCAGTTGTTCGCCGAGCACTCGCCGGCGTCTCGGTTGATCCAGTAAACCGGCCACGCCGCGCGCCAGGGCTGCGCTGTCGCCGATCGGCGCATACACGCCCAGCGAGCCGAGGTATTCGCGCTGGGCAGGTGTATCGAATGCCACAGTCGGCAGAGCCATGGCCATGTAGTTCAGAATTTTGCCGCTGCCCTCGGTGAGCGAGAGTTTGGGCGCGATGGCGACATCGCCAAGCGACAACATGAGCGGCGCGTTGGCATAGGCCACGCGGCCGGTAAAGACGACCTCCGGCAAGACGCCGGCTGCCGAGGCAGCCCGGCGCCACTCCTGCATGCCGGGGTATCCCATCACCAGCCAGCGCACGCGCCGGCCCTCTGCTTTCAGGATGGCAGCCGCTTCGATCAGGTTACGAATCCCCTGATGCTGCGCCAGCAGGCCCAGGAAGACGACCACCGGTTCATCGGGCTCGATGCCCCACTGCGCCCGTAGCTGGATGCGCTGCTGGGCAGAGACGACATCGGGCCGGAAGGCATGGGCGTTCACGCCATCCGGCAGGGCCTCCACCAGGGCGCGGCTGCCTAGCTCGCTGCGCAGAGCTTCGGCTGCGCGGCGCGTGCTGGTAAGCACGGCATGCGGCATGCGGTTGGCGATGCGCTCGACGCGCCGGAAGAACGCACAGGCAGCGGAATGCGGCTTAACGAAGCGATGCTGTAGCAGTTCATCGGTCAGGCTGCCCTGGTAATCAAACACCACTGGCACGCCCCAGGGGCGGGCAAGAACACTTGCAATCAGCGCGCCTTCGTGCAAGTGCGCATGAATCACGTCGAAGCGGTTGCGAGCCAGCACGCGCAGTAACCGGATGCTCAGCAACGCATCGAAGGCGAATTTGTGGCGCGACGAGCCAACCTCGTAGTCGCGATGCCACGGCGTCGGCGCAGTGCGGATGATGCGAATGCCCGGAACGTCGTTCCCCTTGTAATAGGTGAGGATCGTCACGGTATGCCCCAGCGCCTGCAACGCGCGGGCTTCCTCCAGGATGCGCACGTGGCATCCGTAATCGTTGAAGAAGGAGGTAGGAGCCAGGCTGAGAATGTGCATGATGACGAAAGTACGCTCCGCGACGTGTTGGCTCCGGCACGACAGCCGACCAGCGCCCTGAAGCCTGAATACTCGCTTGACGTTAGCGCTTCTTGTTGCCGGCAATTTGCCTGGCCATACGTTCGCCCAGCAAGACCTTCAACAAGCCGCCGCTGTCCCGCTCGATGGGAATGTGCCCTTCAATTCGACCCTTGCGCCAGTCGGCCAGCCACTCCTGGCGTTTCTCCTCTGCCTGAGCCAGGATGCGCTCGATTGCTTCGGTGTTGCGCGCCGAGATGGCATCGCGCAGGGCAAGACACTGCATCACCACCTGATTCAGCCAGTGCACAGCCACATCAGGCTGTGCGCCGAGCATCGCGGCAAATTTATGTGCGTCTTCGACGCTGCTCATGGCTCGGCCAAAGGCTGCGCCGGCCATCCATTCGCGATCGCGCCAGGCAGCGTCGCCGCTCACGGCAAGCATCAACATGCTGCTCATAACCGCCGGCATCGCATCCACAGCTACCGACATCCCATCGCGCTCGACCGGATCTACGAAGACCGGCTTGGCGCCCAACTGATTGGCCAGGGCAACAAACAGATCCACCATCTGCGTGCTGGCGCCGTGGCTCGGCACCACCGTCCAGATAGCATCGCGGATGCTGTCGGCGTCGGGCAAATCAGGGACGCCATTCACGCGGTCGGGGTGGTAAATCAACGCTGTGCTGAAGAAAGGCACATGCTCCTCCAGCAAGCCCTGGGCCGTCTTCAGCGCCGCGACGTTCGCACCGCCAACTGCAACCACGAGCGTACTCGGGCCCAGATCGGGGGCGATGGCGCGCAGCGTGATGCTCAGTTCGTCGGGCACGCCGGAGATAAAGATGGCCGCGGCGCCATCGCAGGCGTTGGGTAAATTCCACTCGCCGCGGTCAATCGCTTTGGCGCTTTCGGCTCTGCGCATGGCATTGCGATCTTTGTCGTGCCCTACGACCTCGACTTCGCCGAGGGCGCGCTTGATGGCCATGCCGAGCGACATGCCGACAAAATCACAACCCACAATGGCAACTTTTGCCTTGCTCATGTCACAATCCTTTCGCCGCGAAACTGCTCAGAAGCCGAGCAACGTGCGGCTTAGAAGCGTGGCCGGCCGAACGATGAGCTGACCCAGCACGCCTGTTGCCGAGAGCGCGATCAGAATAATAAATCCATACCGCTCCAGTTGATCCATCAACACCTGGCCCTGATCCGGCAGCAGCGCCGTAAGCAGGCGCGAACCATCCAGCGGAGGGATGGGGATGAGGTTGAACATCGCCAGAAAGATGTTGAGCTGCACGGCGACAGAAAGCGCAAACAACAGGACATCGTTCAGCGCGGAGTTGGCGCTGGCCAGCGAAAGGGCAAGGCGAAAGAGCAATGCAAACAACGCCGCCAACGCCAGGTTGGAAAGCGGACCGGCCAGGGCTACAATCGCGAACGATGTGCGCGGATTTCCCTGCAGGCGATAGAGGTTGACGGGAACCGGTTTGGCCCAGCCGAAACCGGTCAACGCAAAGAGCAACGTGCCGAAGGGATCGAGGTGGGCGAGAGGGTTGAGCGTGATCCGCCCCATCCGTTCGCTGGTATCGTCCCCCAGGTAGCGCGCGGTCAGCGCATGCGCCAGCTCGTGGATGGGAAATGCGATGCCCAGTAGCAACGCCAGGACGATAAGCTGCGCCAGGATGAGGGTGACATCTCCTCTGGTCAGGCCGTCGAAGATGCCAACGAGGGGGCCGTTCATAAACGGCAGAGATTATAGCAAGCCGGCGCATCCTATAATTCACATCATGGCATTCATAAGCATCACAGCGATCCAGGTCGGCGACGTGGTGCGACTGCGCAAACCCCATCCGTGCGGCGGCTATGAGTGGACGGTGGTGCGCGTCGGCGCCGACATCGGGCTGAGATGTCTCACGTGCGGTCACCGTGTCCTTCTCACCCGCCGCGACTTTGAACGGCGACTTCAAAAGGTCGTCGCCACTACGTCGCCGGGTGAGTGAATCGCGCGCCGCATACCGCAGCGTGTGCCTGGTTGCGACGAATAGCAACATCGTATTCGCAAGCCATCGCGACACGCCTGTTGCAAAGTAGTGATCGGATTCCATGAAAGGAAGAATCGTTTTGCTCTATGGCAACACCGGCGGCGGCCATCGCAGCGCTGCACAAGCCATCGCCCAGGGCATAGAAATCCTTTACCCTGATACATACGACGTCAGGCTGGTGGACGGTCTCAGCAACGCGCCGTTCCTGATCAACGCCTTTACCGAGACCTACCCCATGTGGGTGAACCACGCGCGCGTGTTATACGCGCTTGGCTTTCACGCCAGCAACGACCGCCGACGCATTATTGCCCTGCGCAACGTGCTCGAACCACTCAGCGAGAAGACGGCAGACGCCATTGTGCAGAACAACCCGGCTGACATATATGTCTCGTGCCACTTGTTGTTCAACCAGAGCATCCCTCCGGCGTTGCGGCGCCGTGGCATGCAGATCCCATTCATTCACGTGGTGACCGATCTGGTCTCCGGTCATGTGGCCCACTATGTGACCGACGCCGATCATTTGATTGTGCCGACGGAGGAGTCGCGTGCAGAGGCGATCAAGAACCTGGTGCCACCGGAGAGAATTTCGGTAACCGGTCAACCGATCGCGCCCGACTTTGCCAGGCGCGTGGTCAATGGCCGCGCGCTGCGCCGCGAACTTAACCTCGATGAGCGGATGACTGTGCTGCTCATCGGCGGAGGCGACGGGATGGGCCGACTGGAAGTGACGGCCCGGCAGATCGCCCTGAGTGGGCTACCGCTGCAACTCATCGTGGTATGCGGGCGCAACCAGACCGTGAAGGAGAACCTGGAGTTCCTGAACCCGCGCGTGCCGATGCGCATCTTCGGCTTCGTCAACAACATCCCGGAGCTGATGGGGGCAGCCGATGTGCTGGTGACCAAGGCCGGCCCTGGCACGATCTGCGAAGCATTCGCTGCCGGCCTGCCCATCATCCTCTACGATGCTGTGCCTGGTCAGGAAGAAGGCAATGTGGATTATGTAGTTAACAGCGGGGCTGGCACTTGGTGTCCAACGCCGTGGGCTGTGCTCAAACAACTAAAACAGTGGCTGGGCGACCCATTCGCGCTCGACCTGACGCGCCAGGCTTCTGCGCGCCTGGCACGGCCGGATTCGGCGCTCGACATCGCGCGCATCGTCCATCGCTTCGCCCAGCCCGCGCTGGATAAGCAAAAAAGCCGCTAGACCGTTTGTCGGCGGCTTGTGCACCCGCGCTTAATCATCGTCAAGTTCGTCATCCTCGTCGTCCTCGTCGTCCCAGAGCAATTCCTCCTCGTCGTCTAAATCTTCGAGGTCTAAATCTTCTTCCTCCTCGTCCAGATCGTCATCCTCATCAAGTTCCTCAAGAGAAATTTCGTCCTCTTCCTCCTCTTCGAGGGCGTCTTCTTCCAGATCGTCAAGGTCGTCAATCAAGTCCTCGTCCTCTTCCAGGTCGAGGTCGTCATCTTCCAAATCGTCCTCGTCGTCGTCTTCAATCGGAGCGCGGCCGAGCGACGCATTGATGCCATTCGAAAGGAGGGGAGCGTATGGCCATTGCGCCTCAAGCCAATCGGCTATAGCCGATGGAACTAGGTTGGGTGATGTGGTCATCGAATCCTCACGTTTATCCACGGTCGCGAATTTCGGGCGCGATTATAAGGATGCCCTAAGGGTTGTCAACGACTTTTCGCCTACACAAAATTGCGCGCTGTTATCCTCCGAATGCAGCCGCTGCGGCTTCCATGGCCTGCTCACAGGTGTCGAAGATCGTAAACACAGCGGTGAACCCTACCATCTCGAACACCTCTCTCACAGGCGGGCGCAGGCTACACAGGAAAACTTCGCCCCCGCGCTTGCGCGCATTGCTCCGCCCAGTCAAAAGCACGCGCAGCCCACTGCTGGATACATAATTGAGCTGACTTAGGTCAATTACTATCACGCGGTCGCCTAAAAGCTGTGCCTCGGTGAGCGCTCGTTCGAGCTGGCTAACCGTGGTTGCGTCCAGTCGGCCTGCCAGCTTAAGGACGGCAGTGGATCGGCCTTCGATCCTCTGACTGGTGACGTTGAGCGAAGACATCATAAGTACTTGGTCATAGTCAAACGGTTAAAGCGTTTCGGCTGGTTCAAGCCGAACCCCGATACATTAAACTCGAACCGCACGTCGTCCATTGCCCGCTTGATCAGGAACAATCCGAGCCCGCCTGCCTTCAGATCATCCGGACTGGTTCTGGGATCGTGCATCGGAACGGCCTGCGGGTCGAATGGCTCCCCTGTGTCAACCAGCGTAATGACGATGCGACGACCGCGTTCGACTTGAACGCGGATGTCAATTTCACCGTCCAGCCGACGAGCATAAGCATGCTGGACGATGTTGGAACATGCTTCGTCCACAGCGAGTTCGATCTGGCTCAGCCGGAGCTCTTCGAATCCGGCTGCTGCTGCCATGCTGCTGACGAATGCACGGGCACGCCATAGCTGATCCAGGCGCGCCGGAATCTTCAGCGACTTATCAGAAGGAGTGAGCAGCTTCGAAGACATCACTATACTGCCCAGGCAGGGAGTGCAGACCCAGCCAGAGATGTTCTGGTTGTGCTCTCCAATCAACCGCCTGCAAACCATCCACTCTGCCGAACGCTGCAATAACGCCCGGTTTGTCAAGCGACCTGGTCTCGACTTCTACGGCGTGAGGCCATTGTATCCCACTGTTTCTTTGGAAAGGGGCATGCCCTGTGCGTGGAGACATCGAAAAGCATCCTTCCAACCTGGTTTCTACTTACACGCGCTGCCTTTCAGATGCCAGGATCGGAACGGGAGTGCAAATGCTGACTGCTTACGGCTAACCCCAGCATCATCCAGAACAGCATGACCGAATTGTGGAAGTCTATGTTGAAGAAATAGTGATCGAAGATGCCGCTGAACGAAGCACCAAGGACAGCTCCATGGGCGCCCAGGAACACTGCCGTCGCGCGCGGGTCGCATGAGATGGCCGGCCATGTGCGAATCGCGCTGATGAACACGGCAGCCAGCACACCGGCAAAAGCTGTCAGACCCAGCAGGCCCATCTGCTGGGCGATCAGCAGGTACATCGAGGAGACGCCGATGTAAAGATCTACGTCTGGTGTGCCCACGAAGCCGACGCCCAGCGCCGGATACCGCTCGATCAACCGCAGGGCGTCCTTATACTCGCCCAGGCGCATCTGCGTCGCCAGGTCGCGCCCCTGGAAACCTTCCAGGAAGTGCTGAACCAGCTCCCGCATCTGCGGCAGCGCAAGCGCCAGCATCAGCACCAGCGCTGTAAGTGCAAGCAGCCATCGGTAGCGCAGCAAGCCCATCAACAAGGCGACGAAGGCAAACCCCAGCATCGCCCCGCGCGATGCGGTGAGCACGAGCGCAATGCCGACGAGCGAGAGACACACCACCACCAGCCAGCGCCGCACGACCGGGACGGGCGAAAATAATTGCGGCAACGCCAACGCCCCCACAACCAGCAGATAGCCGCCAAATGCGTTTGGGTCAATCCACAGTCCGGTTGCCCGCTGCATCAGGCCAGGGTCATCGCGGATAAAGCGCAGCACTTCTGGGCCGGTGGGATAGCCGAATGGCCGCAGCGCCGACAACATCCGGATCGTCAGATCGTCCGGCGTGAGATACAGCGCAATGCCAACCATCGCCGACAGCGCGCCGACCAGCACCGCCCATCTCACCAGGCGTTCCTGCGAAGCCAGGTCGGGCAGGATAGCAATAATCAACAGCGCCATCAACAGGCTGAGCACCAGTTCGGCAAAGCGCCGCAGCACCAGCGGGGTGAGCGCGCCATTCGGCAGACCGACGATAAACGTGGCCAGCGCTACCGCCACCAGCAGGAGAATCGGCACGCTTACCGGCGTCTGGCGCAGCAACAAGTCGCGTCGGGGGCCGAGCCGGCGCAGGACCCAGGCGACGATCAACCCAACCAGTACCAGGTCGAGGAAGGTGGGGGTAAAGCCCACGCGGGCAGGCAACGCAAAGCGAGGAAAGACGCCGATCACGACGACCAACGCGAAGAGTGCATGCTCAACGTCGCTGATCAGCCAGATGCCCACCGGCACAGCGATGGCGACCCCGATCAAGACAAGGGGGTTGACCAGCGCCGCCGAAGCGCCGATCGCGAGGCCGGCCAGCGTGCACAGCACGACCAGCCAACGCCTGGACGATCGGATGTCGAATGGCGGAGCCGTGGACATAGTTCACAGAATACCCCGGCGCACCAGGCGCAATCGCATGGCAGCAGGCAGGATGAGCTACGCTGCCCGGTCCAGTTCTCCACCAATCAGGCGCCCGTTCTGGTCGTAGAGCCTG
>Ga0308411_10001735_pt1 | contig 14917 bp, 13 predicted proteins | sample HotsprottomLayer_2_FD_203530 | JGI IMG/M metagenome (GOLD analysis project Ga0308411, IMG submission 203530) | Hot spring phototrophic mat microbial communities from Octopus Spring, Yellowstone National Park, Wyoming, United States -... | ecosystem: Environmental > Aquatic > Thermal springs >...
GATGTTGAGGCAGTTAAATCTTTTTGAATAAGTGGCCTCGTTGCTGTTACAACAACTTCCTGTCCAAGTTCGACTGTTTTTTCTCTCAATTCGAAATCAATCCGAGTTGTTAAGTCTATATTAACACGAACATTGGTTACTATTTTTGTCTCGTAACCAACAACAGACGCTCTTAAAGTGTAAACTCCTGGAGGGATATTTATAATTGTGTAATAACCTTCAAGATTTGTTGCTGCGCCGAGTGTTGTCCCTTCAATAAGGACATTTGCGAATGGAATTCCTTCACCAGTCTTTGCATCTGTTACTCTTCCTGCAATTTTTCCTGTTGTACCGGCAAAAATGTAATTAACAATGGCTACAAAAAATAAAAAGGTAAAATATATTAGTTTACGATTTCGGGACTTCATCATTCCTCCGAAAAATTTTTCACAAGAATAGTTTTGTTTCTATCTAACAAGTATAATTTTTTGTCAAAACTTAACTTAATCTCTGGACTTGTTAAATATCCTTGAATAATTTCTTTTTCAATAATGTTAAAGTTTTTATCAAGCTTGTAAAAATGTGAATTGAGATTTTGTCTTGTAAGAACTACCAGTGCATTTTCTAATAATAAAGCATCAAGAATTAATTCACCATTCAAACAAAATTCTTTTTTGATTAAACTCTTATTTGATTGCAAATAAAAACAATCTCTTCCAAAAAATAAATCCACAGAATTTTTGACTTTGTTCTCAATAAACTCGTCAGAAATTTTTATAAGTCTCTTCTCACTGAGTATTGATTCGTTAAGCTCAAGAATATAGAACCCTGTCTTGAATACTGGATCGGTTTCAATAATTGATAGATAAATTTTTAATTCATCAATAAAAATTTTGTGAATTATGGGTAAATCAATTTCAAAAGATACTAACTCTAGTGTTTCAATATTAATTAGAAAAATTTTTGAGTAGAACTTATCATTTCTTTTAAGCTGTGATAAAGTAATCAAAATTTTTCCATCATACGGAACTAAATGACCAATTCTCTCTTGAAAGAAATTTAGGTCTTTATCTTTGAGTAAATCTATTTCCGTTTCACGAGTTTTAGAAATTAATTTTATTCTACCAGTTGATGGATAGAGGAACAATGCTTCGTTAGAATTAAGAATAAAAATTTTCGGAAGAGGTTCTTCATAATAAAAATCAAATTTTCTATAAAACGAAATCATGAAATTTTCATCCATAAGATACAATTCAAAATTTGATCTCTCAGATTTCTGTCCAAAATAATATTTAATTAATGCAAATGATTTATCTTCGATTCCCTTTAAAAATGTAAAAGGGTTATTTTCCAAATTAAATCTTGAGATAATTGATTTATTAATTTCACAAATCAGCTTATCATTTTCGACAAAAACTTTCTTGACTAAATTTTCAGTTTGAGATTCAAACAACGGAGTAAAGTATGTTGAGGTTTGAGAAAATGTTATGTATGGGAATAAGATTAAAAAGATGAGATATAAAATCACATTTATATGTGTATTAAAACCTACTTTCATATAGTATTAGATATAAAATTTTATTAATTAAATCAAGCACAAAATAAAAAAGGAGTCAAGTCAAAAGACTGACTCCTTTTTTATGTCTAAATTAAGATATTCATAAAAATTTATTCTTTCACAACCCAGACTTTAATTTGTGCAGTCACTTCTGGATGCAATTTTATTTTTGCTGTAAATATGCCAAGTGTTCTGATTTGTTCATCAATTTCAATTTTTCTTTTATCAATTTCATAACCCTTTTCCAACAAGGCATCAGCAATCATCTGAGTTGTAACCGTTCCATGAATTCTATCTTCTTCACCAACTTCAGCAGTAATGGTAACAGAAACTTTTTCAAGTTCAGTGGCAAGCAACTCGGCAGATTTTCTTTCACGATGAATTTTAGCCTGCAATCTCTTTTTTTCTTCTTCAACGGCTCTTAAACTTCCGGGAGTTGCTGGATATACAATCTTTTTCGGAATTAGAAAATTTCGTGCATACCCGTCTTTGACTTCAACCACATCACCAATTTTACCTAGAGGTTCATAATCTTGTCTTAAAATAACTTTCATATCAAATCTCCTCATTTAATTACATCAGATACAAATGGCAGCAGAGCAAGATGCCTTGCTCGTTTAATTGCAGTTGTTAGTTGTCTCTGATGTTTTGCACAAGTCCCCGTGATTCTTCTTGGAATGATCTTACCTTGTTCCGTGATGAACTTGGCTAACTTTCTATCATCTTTGTAATCGATATATTCTTCCTTTACTTCACAAAAACGACAAGTCCTTTTCTTTTGTAATTTCACTTTTGCACCTCAATCTAATATTATTTGTTTTCGTCTTCAGGCGAAGGTGTATCTAAACTTTCACCTTCACTTGAGCTTAAGAATTTATCGAACGAATCGTCAGTATATGTTGAAGGTTCTTCTTCTTCTTCAACTTCCTGACCGGTCTCTGTTACACGAACTCTTTTATTTAAAAATTGAATTCTTCTTGCTTTGATTTCAACGATGCTTCTATTGTGTCCATCTTCTGTTTTCCAGCTTCTACTTTGAAGTTCACCATCGATCAAAACTGCACTGCCTTTTTGTAATCTCCCTCGACAGCTTTCGGCGAGTTTATTCCAGGCTACAACGCCAACAAAGCAAACATCTTCCTGCCATTTACCATTGTTCCTAAATTTTCTATTTGAGGCAATGGTGAAATTAACAACAGGAGTACCATTGGTTGTCTGTCTGAAAACAGGATCTTTTGTAAGGTTACCAGCAATGACAACGGAATTCAATTCGGGCATTTTGAAGTCTGCCATAACTATATCTCCTCTCAATTAGTTGTTATTACTACTGTCTTCTTGTTCATCAAGATTTTGATTAAGATTAACTTCTTCAAAATCATATTCTTCTTCAAGTGAAGTAACTGGTTTACCTTTTTGAGCTTCAGCATAAGCTAAAGCTTTTTTATCAAGACGAACAGTCAAGTATCGCAAAATTTGTTCGTCAATTTGAAATGACCTTTCTAATTTTTTAATAAAGCTCCCTTCACATCTGAATCGAATTAAAAAATAATATCCCGTTCTTATTTTCTTTATATGATAAGCCATTCGCTTTCTACCCCATTTTTCGATTTCAAGAATTTCTACATTATTGTTCTTGAAGAATTCTTCATATCTCTTCAGAATTTTTTCAATATCTTCATCTTCAAAAGAAGCACTAACAATAATCACTGTTTCGTAAGTGTTTAACTTCACTGAGTCCATATTTTCAATCTCCCTTTGGTCTTTGACTCTTGATACCCTCAAGAGTAGGGTTTTAGTTTTTGTTGATTGTTCGCAAATTTAAAAATTTTTAGTTGAATATCTAAGTAAAATTGCATATTAAAGATAAAAAAGTTATTTAATCAAAGGAGCAATAACCAGAGAAACAACAGACATTAATTTAATTAAGATATTCAATGATGGTCCAGCTGTATCTTTAAAAGGATCACCAACAGTATCACCAACAACAGCTGATTTATGAGCTTCCGAACCTTTACCACCTAATTTACCAGATTCAATGTATTTTTTAGCATTATCCCAAGCACCACCAGCATTTGCCATAAAGATCGCAAGCAATACACCTGAGGCAGTTACTCCTGCAAGTAAACCACCAAGAGCTTCTTTATTCATAAATCCAAAAAATACAGGCGTAATTATGGCGATTAACCCGGGGACAACCATTCTCTGAATTGCTGCTTTAGTTGAAATATCAACACATCTTGCATAATCAGCTTTCGCTGTTCCTTCTAATAAACCGGGTATAGTTCGGAATTGTCTTCGAACTTCTTCAATCATATCGTAGGCAGCTTCACCAACAGCTCTCAAAGCAATTGATGAAAAGAGAAAAGGCAACATAGCACCAGTGAACATTCCAGCAATTACAAATGGTTTACTTACATCAATTTTATCAATTCCAGCAGCTGACTGATAAGCACTAAAGAGAGCAAGAGCAGTTAAAGCGGCAGAGGCAATTGCAAAGCCTTTACCAATGGCGGCAGTCGTATTTCCGACAGCGTCAAGTTTATCGGTTCTTGACCTAACTTCTTTACCCAAATGACTCATCTCAGCAATTCCACCAGCATTATCAGCAATAGGTCCATAAGCATCAACTGCTAATTGGATTCCAGTAGTAGAAAGCATTCCCAATGCTGCTATTGCCGTCCCATAAAGTCCAGCAAGTGAATAAGAAATAACAATGGCTGCAGCAATCATTAACATTGGCAGAGCTGTAGATGTCATTCCAAGTGCAAGTCCAGCAATAATATTTGTAGCCGTACCTGTTTGTGATTGTTCAGCAATTTTTTGAGCTGGTTTTTTCGATTCTGCAGTGTAATATTCGGTGATTAATCCAATACCAATTCCACCAATCAAGCCAGCAATTACAGAAATAAAAATATTTGGTGCTGTTAAAGTCTTTAATGTTCCAGTTACATTATTTACTGGTTCAACTGCTTCAGGCACAAAGAAACTTATAATTGGATAAGATAAAATTATCATCAAAACGCCAGCACCAAAAGTTCCAAGATTAAGAGCACTCTGTGGATTTCCCCCTTCCTTTGTTTTGACAGCAAATGTTCCAATTACAGAAACAAGAATCCCAATACCAGCCAGAACTAATGGTAAAACAATAAGATTAATATTATCACCATTAGGTGAAAAATATGCTAGTCCCAAAACCATCGTTCCAATAATAGAACCGACATAAGATTCAAACAAATCAGCTCCCATACCGGCAACATCACCAACATTATCACCAACATTATCAGCAATTACGGCAGGATTTCTTGGGTCGTCTTCAGGAATACCAGCTTCTACTTTTCCAACGAGGTCCGCACCAACATCAGCTGCTTTTGTGTAAATTCCACCACCGACTCTTGCAAATAAAGCTATTGAAGAAGCTCCAAGTGAAAATCCAGTAAGAACATTTAAGACTTTCAAGTAATCAACATTTCCATCTGCATTAACAAATAAACCTTGATAAATAATAAATAAAACACTTAAACCTAAAAGACCAAAACTCACGACTACCATTCCCATCACAGTTCCACCTGAAAAAGCAACGCTCAAAGCTTTAACCAGGCTCGTTCTTGCAGCGCTTGTCGTTCTTACATTTGATTTTGTTGCGACATACATTCCAATCCAACCTGAAAGTCCAGAAGCAAACGCACCAACAAGAAAGCTAATTCCAACCAATGGGGAAGAATTTTCTTCTGAGAAACCACTAATTGCGAGTAAAACTGCAACAACAATTGCGAAGTAAATTAAAACTCGATATTCTCTTTTAAGAAAAGCCATTGCACCTTCTTGAATGTAAGATGCAATTTCTTGCATTCTTGAGTCGCCAGCATCTTGCTTTAATATCCAGCGACTTTTTAGAAAAGCAAAAAGTAATCCTACTAATGCAAGAATTGGAAGAATGTAGACAATATTATTCATTTATTACCCCATTATTTGTTGGATTGCTGGTTTGTGTTTTTTGAAATTTAGAGAAGTATTCAAGGGCAGTTTTCAAACCTCCCATAATGAAATGATCACAAATTTCTACTGCTTTGTCAATGGAAGAATCAATTATTGGTTTCTCGTCTTCAGAAAAAGGAGAAAGAACATATTCAACTTGTTTGTCCTTTTCAAAACGGTTTCTAATTCCAATTCTAAGTCTCGGAAATTCGATAGTATTAATTTCATTTATAATAGAGAGCAATCCATTATGCCCTCCATGAGAACCTTTTGATCGTAATCTAATTTTTCCTATTGGTAAATTAATATCATCACAAACTACAAGCATATCTTGAAAGTTAAAATCAAATTTGGAATGAAATTCATTAACTGCAAGTCCAGAAAGATTCATATAAGTCAAAGGAAGTAATAAAGAGAAAACAGAACTTTCTGTTTTCCCTTTTGCGAGTGCATAATTATTAGAAATATTTTCAAATTTTAGTTTTCTTTTTGCCGCTAATTTTTCAATTACTTTATAACCGATGTTATGTCTCGTATCTGAGTAATTAATTCCTGGATTTCCTAAACCAACAATCACGCGCAAAGCAATCCAATCTTATTATTGTTCTTCTTCAGTCTTTTTGCCCTTCTGAATAACTTCAGGTTCTATCTGCTCTGTTGGTGCGACACCTTCAAGTTCAGCTTCTACTTTATGCAATGCTGGTGGAACAATAGTTATGATAGTTGCATCGGGATTCGTCAGAACTCTGAATGAGGCTAAATTTAAATCTTTAACATGCAAAGCATCACCAATCTTGAGATTTGAAACATCCACATCAATTTTATCAGGGATTTCAGTTGGCAAACATTCAATTTCAACTTTGTGCAATGAATGTTGAATAATTCCACCTTCTCTTACGCCAATAGGTGTTCCAACAAGATGAACCGCAACTTCAACATTGATTTTTTCACCTGCCTTCAATCCGTGGAAATCAACATGAATAATTTCATCAGTAACCGGATCGAGCTGAAATTCTTTTAGGATGCAAGATCTTTGCCCAATTCCTTCAATATCTAGATTAATTAAGTAAGTTTCAGATGAAAATACCAATGGTTTCAGTTTACTATTAGGAACAGCAATAAATAAATTTTCTTCACCATGGGCATAGAAAACTGCCGGGACATAACCTTTCTTTCTTAACTCAGTTAAATAACCTTTCGTCTTTAACTCTCTTTTAATTCCTTGTAAAGTTACTTGAGCCATTTTTATTTACTCCTTTTATCATCCTTTATCAGTATCAAATAATGAACTAATAGATTCATTTAAAAATGTTCTTCTAATTGCTTCACTAAAAATTGAGTCAACTGAAATTACTTCAAGATTTTTAACTTCATTCATTTTTTGATTATATATTGTATCTGTCACATATAATTTATCGATTGGTGCATTGTTTAATAATTCTACCGCATTAGATGAAAACACGGCATGAGTGCAAACTCCAATTATTGACAAAGCACCTTTTTCCTTCAAAAGCTCAGCAGCTTGGGAGAAAGTTCCAGCTGTATCAATTATATCATCTAACAGCAAAACATTCTTTCCGTTTACATTACCGATCACATTAATTACTTCAGTGACATTTTGATTTGGTCGTCTTTTATCAATAACTACAAGGTCGGCATTAAGTCTCTTTGCATAAGCCCTAGCTAATTTAATACCTCCAACATCGGGCGAAACAACAGCAAGATTTTTCAAATTTTGAATTTCAGGCAATTTTAAAAAAACAGCTGACGCATACAAATGATCGAAAGGAATATCAAAAAATCCTTGAACTTGACTTGCGTGTAAATCCATCGTAATAACTCTATCAGCTCCAGCAACTGTAATCAAATTTGCAATGAGTTTTGCAGTGATTGAAACTCTGGGTTGATCTTTTCTATCCTGCCTTGCATAGCCAAAGTACGGAATAACAGCAGTAATTTTATGAGCGGAGGACCTTTTAGCCGCATCAATCATTATCAAAAGTTCTAATATATTATCAGAAGGAGTGTTGGTTGATTGAATTAAAAATACATCATCACCACGAATATTTTCAGCATATTTAACCCAAATCTCGCCATCACTAAATCTTTTGATTTCACATTCACCAAGCTGTATACCTAATTTTTTACAAATTTTTTCGGCAAGCGGCCTATTTGAATTGCCCGCAAAAACCTTAAACTCACGTTCCATTCTGATTATCTAAAATTCCTTACTTAATCTTAACAAAAAAGTGTGCTAAAATAGAAAAAAAAGTAAAAGTAGTCAATTTTATAAACAATTATCAAACAATTGAAGAATGTTTGACTTTCTCAACCTATTCTTCTTGTTGCCTTTGCCTTTTTCTAAAGATTATAATTATCCATAGTATAAGAAGAATTACAATAAAAGCTGGGATAATGAATTCAAGTTCTAAATTAACCGGTATTTTTATAGTTGCAGTCAAAGTTTTCTCACTTTCAAACTGGTCAAGTGTAAAATTCCAGATTAAAGAATTGTTTTTCTGTTCATTAGCGTTATTCGTAATTATTGTCCCTGGAAAATGATAAATAAATTTAATGGTATATTTTTCTCCTTCAGCTAAATACAAATCACCACCCTTAATTTTGTGAATAAAAATCTTTTGACCAGTTGCTCCATCTTTGAAACTAATTTCATAATCTTTGAAGAAAATACAATTGTTGAGTTTATTAATGTCGTTAAAAATAATTTTTATTTCTGCGTGATAAGTTGTATCTGAAGTTTTTCCCCAGACTTTTAAAGACTTAATTTTAATATTTTCATCTTCAAAGTTTTTGCGAATTATATCTTCCTTAAAAGAATATTTATTTGTATAACTTGTGTCCTGATAAAGAACATCTAAATTTGTCCAATAATGTATTATACTAGAACCACTTCCATCAACACCAATAAAGGTTTCAATTTCAAGGTTAATACAGCCTTGAAAGGCAACAATTACTATAACAATGAATGCAATTTTTAATTTTTTCATTAGTAACCTCTCTCTCTTAGTTTACTATTTAAAAAGAATCTTTACCAATTACAAATTCAATTATAAATTGAAATTTGTCAGCTAATAAGATTTGAAACTTTAGATTATAATTTGCATCAAAAAAATTGAACGGATATTAAATTTTTAAGAAATTTGTAAAAAATTTTGAGGGAATATATGCCAACTTACGATTACAAATGCATTAAATGTGGAAATACATTTGAGTTATTTCATGGAATGGGCGAAAGGCCACAGGTTGTATGTCCAAGCTGTGGTTCACTTGCTCAAAAACAAATAAGTCTTCATTCAGGGCTTATCTTCAAGGGAAGTGGATTTTATATTACTGATTACAAGAAAAATTCAAGTTCTTCAACCTCACCTACAAAAACTTCAACAGAAAATATCAAATCGGAGAGTAAATAGTCTTGAACTGACCTCTGTTTAGAGGTCAGTTCCAAGAGATAAATAAAACTTGGTATCTGAGAAATTCACCAGATTATAATTCCAAGCAAAATCAAATTTTAGAATAAAACCGAACAAATAAATTCTAGTCCCTAAACCTGTTCCAATTAATAAATCTTTTGTAAATACATTTCCATAATAATCTCTCATTGTTCCTCTAAAATCAGAATTTTTAGTCCAAGCAGAGCCAACATCTAAAAAAGCAACTCCCCTTATGTTACTGAATAGTAAGGGTAGTGGACTAGTGACTAAAAGCTTTATCAACGGAAAATGAAATTCAAGATTCATTAACGCATATTTAGTGCCGAGCCTTTGTGAGTAGTTAAAGCCTCTTAATGGAAGAACCGGAGTTAAGAATAAGAAATCTTCTGCTGATTCAATTGGAATTCTGTTTTCTTCAAACTGATAATTAATCCAATTTTCTGTCCCACCTAACATAAACCTCTGAGGATTTCTACCAAAACTAACTCCCCCTGAAAATCTAAGAGTTAAAGAATATTCTTTCCAGAATTTAAAGTATGTTCTATAATCACCAGTAACTGTTCCAAAATTAAATGCATTCTTTTTCAAAGGCGGAACACCAAAAATTGTAAAATTATATCTTGTCCCCCTCGATGGTGCTGTAAACTCCCAGAGTGAATTATCGTGGACAAAACTTGCCGAGGGAATTAAGAGCGAAAGTAATTGCGGTGGTTCTTCGTAAATATCTAAATTATCTCGACGGACATTCAACCAGCTCAAGCCACTTTCAACCCTATAAAATTTATTAATTGGATATGAAGCAGAGAAGAAAGCACCATAATTACGATAACGATATAAATAATAAAATCTGTTTCTTTCTTGAATTAAAAATCTTGCAGTATGGAATGCTTGAATAGTAAAATCAGTTCTTTCTGGTAAGTAGAAATATGCAATTCCATAATCACTATTCTTCAAATCGATATTTAAACTTGTAATTCCAATAACTTGATGATCCCCCATCATATCGCTAAAAGCCAGAACAGTTGTTCCGAGCAAGCCATAAAAAGTTGAAAATCCAGCATTAGCATAAATAATGTCTGGAGAGAAATTGATTTTGTATTTGTTCACAATAAAATTGCCGAGTGAGTCTTTTCTATCGTATGCAAAGAGCAATGAATCTTTAACTGGCGCTTCTCGAGTTATAAACTTTTCATTGAAAATGTAATTGGTGAAATTCTGTCGGGCAATATCTGTAAACGCATTACTTGTATCGACAATATTTCCAGTTTTGATTATAACAGAATCGCTGTAAGTAATTTCTACTCGAGATTTTGTTACTACTTTTACTGTATCAGTTTCTTCTTTTGGTTTTGCAACTAACAATTTTGATTGAGCAAATTTCGTTAAGGGCAATTTGTCAATTGCTGAAATCTGATCCACTGGATTTGTCATTACAAAAATGTTGTAAGCAGCTTTGAACATTGAGCTAAATGCCAATCTTTTCGCATCATCAGAAAGACTAATCTGATAAATTCCATTCAAAGAGTTTGTAATTGGTTTTAAATCATCATCATTTTTAATTAGAACCGAATAGTCACTATCCCAATTAACCTTTGAAATATCTTTACAATAAATATTGTTAATTCCATTTAAGTCTGAGACGAAAAAGAGATATTTTCCATCTCTTGATGCAACAACGGAGGTTTCATTGCTATTAGGTAGATCAGTTATTCTTTTTATTTCTCTTGTCTCAATATCAATTCTATAAAGGTCAAGTTGTTTATAATTGTGATTAATAATATCGAGGAAATATTCTCGTGATGAAAGCTCGGTGTAATCTCCCCTATCCGAAGAAAAGAAAATTGCTTTACCATCATGAGAAAAATATGGGTCTGAATCACTGAATATATCGTTTGTCAAATTAGTTAGTTTTTTAGTTTCTAAATCATATATAAAAATATCGGATTGATGTCTATGCAATCCAACAAAGGCGAGTTTTCTTCCATCAGGTGACCAATCAACAGAAAAAATCCCTTCTAATTGTATATCAAGTTTTCTATGCTTCCCTGTCTTTACATCGAAAATAAAAATTGCATCCGATGCACCAGCCTTTGATGATAGAGCAATTTTTTTTCCATCTGGAGACCAGCAAAGTCCCGGTGTCAAAATATGCAGTTCTTCAAAATTAGCGGTTGTATTTCCTTTCACCAATTTCTTAATAATTTTTCCATCAGTAGAAGACATAATGAAAACATCAAAATAATCATCACGATTTGAAATAAAAGCAATCATATCACCTTGTGGGGAAATTGCAGGGCTTGTGTTGTAAAATCCACCATCCTTTGTGTGATCAGTCAATTGCTTTGCAAATTCATTTGGTTCTTTTCTAAGTTCAATATCAGGCCAGTAGAGAACTCTTTGATCTTTTTTCCATTTTTCATTTAATTCATCTAAGGCAAAACCAAAAGTGGACTTAATTCCACCTTCAAAACTTCCTTGTCCACGAATCCTATTTAATAAATCACCGATTTTTTCTTTTCCATATTTTCTTTCAATGAACCAGAAAACAGATTGTCCACCTCGATAAGCAAAATACCCATCAAGTTGATTTATGTTAGGAAGATATTGATTTATGGACGCATCTCTCATAAACATATCTGAATGTGTATCCCAACCTAAGGCCTCATATTCAGCTAATCCTTCCATAAACCATAACGGTAAATGTAATGTGATATTATTTGAAATTACAGATTGCAAAGAACCACCGTAGAACATATCATTGATAACAGCGTGAACAAGCTCATGATGAATTACATGACGGAATTGGTCATAAGAACCTTCAAATGGAACAACAACACGATTTTTGAAAAGCTCAGTTACACCTCCAATCCCTTCTTCTAAATATTCGCTCACGACATTTGTTTGCTGGAAATCATTGTGGGAATTGTAAATAATCATTGATATGCGATTGTTAATATTGTACTTAAAATTCTTCTGAATTGAGACGAGCGCCGATTCAGCAGCTACAATTGCAAAGTTTGCAAGTCTTTCACCTCCATCGGTGAAGTAAACATCAAAATGCTTTGATTGAATATAGTAGTAATTAAATTTTTTATACTGGACTTTGTTCTTTCCAAATTGAGCAAATAAGCTGGAGTTAAATAAAACAATACTTAAAATAAAACACAAAAATAATTTCATCTTGATTGCACTCCACTATTTTTTCTTTATTCAACAAGCTCAAAATCGATTTCGTTCCTTTCTTCATTTACACCAATCACTCTTACCCGCACAAGGTCACCAAGTCGATAAGTTTGTTTGTTCAATTTACCAACTAAGGCGTATTTTTTCTCATCATAAAAATACAAATCGGCAGGCAAATTTTTTATTCGAACAAGACCTTCCGCAAGACTCTCAATTAATTCAACAAAAATTCCATAAGCCTGAACGCCAGAAATTATTCCATTAAATTCTTCACCGATGTGATTTCTCATAAACTGGACTTGTTTGTACTTTATTGCTTCTCTTTCAGCCTCCATTGCAATTCTTTCGGCTATAGAACTTAAACGACAAATTTGTGGGATTAAATTTCTTAAGTAATTAGAACGCTGACCACTGACTTCATTTTGATATTCTACAAGTAAACGATGAACCACAAGATCAGGGTATCTTCTGATTGGAGATGTAAAGTGTGTGTAATAATCAAAAGCTAATCCATAGTGACCAATATTTTTTTCTGAGTATTCTGCTTTTGCCATTGACCTGATCATAACTTCATTTACTAAAATTTCCTCTGGTTTATCTTTCACCTGCTCAAGTAATTTTTGAAGCGCCTTTGATTTCACTCCGCCTGAAATGTTTAATTTATAGCCAAGAGAACTTACAAAATTTGCAAGTTGTTCTATCTTCTCTTCGTCAGGGACATCGTGAACTCGATAAACAAAAGGTAGTTTTTTGGTCTCCTCAAATTTTTTCCCCTCCTTTGCGATTATTCGATTTGCAAGCAACATAAAATCTTCAATTAACTTGTGACTCTGTAATCTATCTTTTTTCTTTATTTCAAGTGGTAGCCCATTCGAATCCAAAATAAATCTGACTTCATCTGTATTGAAATCTATTCCACCATGTTGAATTCGATTTTTGAATAATATTTTCGCAAGTTGATTCAATTGTAAAAGCTGTTCTGCAAAATCACCCTGCCCTGTTTTAAGAATCTCTTCGACTTCTTCGTAAGTAAATCTTCTTTTATTGTTAATTACTGTTTTAGCAAGTCTGTAGTTTAATACCTCTGCTTTTTTATTCATTTCAATAAAAACTGAGAAACATAATCTATCTTCACCAGGAACAAGACTACACCATTTGTTCGATAAAGCTTCTGGCAACATTGGAACAACATAATTGACTAAGTAAACACTCGTCCCTCTCTTTCGAGCTTCTAAATCTAAAGCTGAATTTTCCTTGACAAAAAATCCAACATCAGCAATATGAACACCAACTAAAAATTTGTTTTCATCAATTGGCTCGATTGAAAGTGCATCATCAAAATCTTTTGCATCAATTGGATCGATAGTAAAAACGATTTTATCTCGAATATCCAATCTATTTGGAATTTCATTTTTTATTGTCTCTTCAGAGAAATCTTCTGCTTCATTGATTACTTCGTCAGGAAATTTTGTTCGAAGTTTAAAGCTTTTTGCAATTGAAAGCATTTCAGCTGAATGGTCAAGATGTCTTCCAAGTATCTCGATTACTTCACCAACGGGATTAACTTTCGGAGTAGGCCATTCAATTAATTTGATTACAACTTTATCTCCTGGTTTTGCACCATTCAATGATTGTTCAGGAATAAAGAAATCGCGATGAATTAAAATATCATCGGGTATGAAGAAATAAAAATCACGGTAACTTTCAATCTTACCAACAAATTCTTCTGTTGATCTCTTAAGCACTTTAACAATTTCGCCTTCCTGATTTTTTCCACGATAACGAGCAAATATTTCAACTAAAACTTTATCACCATTCAGAGCTGTTCCAAGATTTCTTTCAGAGATAAATATATCTTCACCATCTTTAGGCTCTGGAATTACAAATCCATACCCATTCTTTGTGATTTGTAAAGTACCAATTATCTGATTTGCATCCCGTGCTAAAAGATATCGCTTGCCCTTTTTGATTAATTTACCCTGACGATACAGTTCCGCAAGAATTTGTTTTAAATCTGCATATCCTTTGTCAGTTTTGATATTTAGCTTTTTCGAAATTTCTTTGGACTTAAAACCTTTAGTTGGACTTGTTTCCAGAATCTTTTCAATCTGTTTTTTTAATTGTGCCTTTTTCATTATTAAAATTCGACTTTATATTTTAAGCCCACCTCATTGATCATTTCAGTTGGTTTCGAGATTTGCATTTGAGATTGTTTTCTCACCAATCTAACAAATAGTCTTTCTGAAAGAGGATATTCTATTTGGATATTAGCAAGAGCAAAATTTTGGAAAACATCGGTTCCACCACCAACTCTGAAACGAACATCTTTCACTCTACCTTCAAAGCTGAATTTTGTCTCTTCACCTACTTTTCTGAATTCCACATTTCTCAATACATCGCCTAAAATACTATTGGCAAAATTTGCAATTACTGAGCCGAGCAATGAGCTTGCAGTATTCTGAAATGTTCCGCCCCAAGTTGATAATGCGCCTGTTTTATCCTCTGCTGTTAAATCATCTTTAAATTTGCCAATTAAGATAAATGCAACAACATCAGAAGCATCTTTTGTTCTATCAATACTTCCATCAATAGATACTTCGATATTTTCTGGGTTACTTACAAGATTTTTACCGAGTTCTGTAACCGTTCCAACTAATTTCAATTTTATTGATACATCCCTAATTCTTTGATTGATTGTATCACCTTGAATATAATAATTTGAATAAGTTGCAATTACATCTAAATAGGGATTGGATAAATCTCTTTCGAA
>Ga0308411_10001737_pt1 | contig 14905 bp, 12 predicted proteins | sample HotsprottomLayer_2_FD_203530 | JGI IMG/M metagenome (GOLD analysis project Ga0308411, IMG submission 203530) | Hot spring phototrophic mat microbial communities from Octopus Spring, Yellowstone National Park, Wyoming, United States -... | ecosystem: Environmental > Aquatic > Thermal springs >...
GCCGTCGCCCGAGGGACCTCCGACGATCCGGATCGATAAATACCGCTCGCAGGTTCGTTTGCGTCCAAGACGTGACGTCGGCCTCAATGACATGGACGGGCTTGGGACACTGCACGGCCTGGGCATTGGCTCGGGCCATCGCAAGCCGCAACGGGTCGATGTCCACGGCATAGACTGTGCCGTGCTGAGCCAACGCGATGGTATCGCCACCGATGCCGCAACACAGATCCCCGACCGTGTCGAAACCGAGGAATCGCCTAGCCCGATGTTCTGCCACGAGATCACCGGTCGCTTGCTCCAGCGCTTCCCGCGTGAAATACATCAAGTCGGCGTGACGGAACTTTTTGCGGGCCGCCACCCGAAGAAGCCCCATGTGCAATGCCCAACGCGCAAGATCTGCTCGAAACTCACGTGCCAATCGCTCTTGATCCCGCAGCAAAGTTGCAGCCGATGGTCCCAGCTCGGCCACGCGACGAAGCACCGCCTGCCCCTCATCACTCAAGAGCTGTTTAAACCCGCTTAAATCCATAGGCCCAATCAACTCTCGGCAACAATTCGCCCCTCGGCCATCATGTTGCTCCTGCACTCGACACCGTCAAGATGGCCAATGTTCTCTTCGGTCTTTCGATCGCGCTTCGCCCATTTCGACATCATTGACAAACTTTCGATGAATCACCCAAAATGGGGGGAAGATAGGGTCTCGCCCCGTTCGGTGGGAGTCCTTTCCATGCTCGACTGGCTTATGGAATTTCTCTATGCTCCAATGATCGAGAGTCGTGACATGGTTCCGCGTTTTTTGCCGTGGGTCGATCCCGAATCGGTCGATGATGTCGGACTGGTCGGCGTGGGAGGAGAACTCAGCCCGGAGATCTTACTCCTTGCTTATCGCCAAGGAGTTTTCCCCATGCAGGAGGCCGGCGACCCAGTTTGCTGGTGGTCGCCGAATCCTCGCGGCATCTTTGATATCAAGACATTCACGATCTCGCGCCGGTTGGCACGAACTGTCCGCTCCGGGAAATTCCAGATCACATTCGACGAGTGTTTTGCCGAAGTCGTGCACGGCTGCTCCGAGCGCGAAGAGGGAACCTGGATCACCCCAGAGATGATCGAGGCGTATGTTGGTCTGCATCGGCTGGGGTACGCGCACAGTGTCGAAGTCTGGAGCAACGGCTTGTTGGTCGGCGGAGTTTACGGTGTCGCGATTGGTGGTTTTTTTGCCGGCGAATCCATGTTTTATCGGGTCCGAGATGCCTCGAAGGTTGCCTTGGTACATCTCTTCGCCCATCTGCGACAGCGTGGTTTTGTCTTATTTGACACGCAAATTGTCAACGATCACACGAGAACCTTGGGGGCATATGAAATCTCACGTTCCGAGTATCTCCGCTGGTTAAGAAAAGCTCTTGACATGTCCGTCTCGTTTTACCCTCTCCCGCTCGAAGCAAGTTCCAGTGTGTTGGAACTGATACTCGGAGATGTGAGAGACTGAGGCACTCCGAACGCCTCCCGACCTCGTAGCAGGAAGACAAGCTCAGCACGAAAGCGAATGTCGAAGAACATCTGCCGACACCTATGATCCACGTACAGAGGCAAAAACAAGATTTCGACCCGAGGGATCAATTGGCTCGCACCGCACGGCCCTGCTTGACAAACCTCCGACCACGACGAGATCATGGTAAGGGTAAATCGCGGAATTGGAACTCGATGGTGTGTTGAATGACGGACCAGTCGTAGTAGACGAGCCGTGCGGGTGGGCCCACCGCCACAGCGCCGTTGCTCCCGAACATGAACACGGCCTGGACACTGCCTGGGCCAGGAGCCACATTTTCCCAGTTGTACCCCTGAGATGAGTACCTATTGCCCTTCGCATCAAGTAGTTCGATCCGTTGGTGAACGGAATTGGTCCAAGTAAAATCCTGTGCCGCGTTCGGTGCCAAATTGCGCACCGTCAGGCTGACGTGAAATTGCGACTTGTTGATTTCCTTGACCTCCCGCACGGTCAGCTCGATACCACCTTGTGTCACCTTTTTGTCTTTCGCTAGAAGGATGTTGTCGATGACAATGAGAGGCCTTTGTTCCGCGAGCAAGGTCAGGGGAAGAGAGACTTGCAACCTTTTTACCAACCGCACGTCCTGATCAGGCCAATTTAACATGACGGTGGAACCAATCTGGTACATGCGATAGCCACCATACGATGTCGCATACATCGCTTCATGAGAGAGTGTGGCGGGTTTCATTGAGTTACCGGCTTCGTCGATGGCTTCGATCAATCGCGGTTGACCGGCACCGAGGATCGGTAACTTGGGCTCACTGAAGACCTGAAAAGCCAAAGTCAACGATTCACTTCGGAGTTGGTTCTGAAGCAGATTGCGCGAGAGCGGACCGAGTTGTAACGTTTTTTGATAATGCACATTGTTAGCCACAATCCGAAATGGGCCGTGCAAGACCGAGTGTGGCCAATGGCCTTCCTGGTCGAAGACCACCAAACCTTGTCCTTCGTTGTGGTACATCGTCACGCCGGTCATTCGGCTGAGATCGTCCATCACCTCCCAAAAAGTTGCGTTCGTGCGGTTCAGGGATACCACCTGTTTCCCCGCACCTCCTTGATATTGCATCGGGTAGCCGCTTTGGCGTGAGATTTCCCGGATGATCTCAGCGACCGGCCGCTCGTTCATCACGATCGTCAAACGCCTCGGGGAGAGGATTGCGGCACGTTCCAAGCGCTCAATCAACCCATTGAGCCGGCCACGGGCTTCCGCATCTCGGGTGGTTTCGAGAGCGCGGCGCAGGGCAGGCAAGACATCGGGACCGAGCGATTCGAGCTGTTTAGCCGCGAATTCGCGCCGTCGGTACTCGCGACTGGCAAGCTGTTCGACCAACGATTTGACCGAAGCGTCCGATTGTGCGGGTTGTTGCGCACAAATCGCAGAAGACGTCAGAAGCAGGCACAGGGTGGCGAATCGTCGGTGCATGAACCACGTCTCTCGCGCAGCGAAAGGGAGTCGATCGAACTCAACTTGAGTTTAACTGCCGACAAATGGGATTTTCAAGGGCGTCTCAGTTCCGTTCGTCGGGGAACTGCCGATTGCTGCAGCACCACCGGAATTGTCGTTTACTTCGCTCCTGAGCGAACTGTCAATTATTTACGCGACACTTCAAGCTGGGCTTGCCTCGCGAAGTCAATCGCCTCGGCGAGAAGTCGGGCCGCCTCTTGCGGGGCGTGGAAGCCACGGGAATTCTCGGACAAGACGAAATCGACACGCCACTGAGCCTGGCGGTGCAATTCCCGCGCCCGTTGCAGTCGTGGGCCATCGACTCCCTTGGCCTCCGCCTCCTTCAACGAGTCAAACATCTGCACCAGCGCATTCTCGGCGCGATCGACCAGGGCCATGGTTCGCTGTTGTATCGTATCAACGCGCGCTCGCAACTCGTCCTCCGCATAGCGGTGGCACACCTGGCACGACCGATTGACCTGTAACATGGGACTGCGCACCTGGTGGTCGCTGATTTTCACTGCTCCCTCTCGTCGATAGGGCATATGGCAGTCAGCGCAGGCGACACCGCTGCGAGCATGAATCCCCTGGTTCCACAACTCGAACTCTGGATGTTGAGCTTTCAGCACGCGGGCTTTCGTTTCGGCATGAGTCCAATCCCGGAAACCGACCTCTTCGTAGTACGATTCGAGGTCCTCGGCCCGGAGACCTTTGTGCCAGGGATACGTGACCAATTTCCCATCGCCTTGGAAGTAGTATTCGACATGACATTGCCCGCAAACAAAACTCCGCATCTCTTGCCGAGTTGCCCGTTCATTGGGGTCATAACGTGCGTCGGCGGGAATTCTTCCACTTTGGCGATCTTTCCGCCACTGGACAATGCTGGTCAGGTGCGGCAGATCCGCTGAACTCTCCGCCAGAACATGAATCCCCTGGAGGAAGGCCGGTCGAGTGATGCGTAATTGAAGCGTCTGCGGATCATGGCAATCCACGCAGCTCACCGGATGCGTGATCAGCTTCTTGCCGGAAGCATCGGTCAGGTCGTGCGCTTGCTGATAGGGCATGGCACACGCCTTGACGAACCCGGCTTGCAAATCGCCGTTCCCCAAATGTCGATACAGGGGCAACACCGAACTGTGGCAATGCAAGCAGGCCCCCGTTTGCTTGAAGCGATGGACGCGCTCGGTTTGCTCTTGATCGGCAAGCATGAAGGCATGGCCGCGCTTCTCGCGGTAATCCACGCTAAACGGGTAGCCGGCAAAGAGGCGTTTCAAACGCGGATCGGCATCGAGTTTGGAAGGAGGCAAGGCATCGCTGCCGCCATGTTGCGTCCGCTCGTTGTCGACCGTTCGCCGGTAGGTGTCGTACTGCCGGGGAAAGTTCTGCCCCCAGATTTCGGGATCGATGACGTCTTCGTCGAGTTTCACCAACTGGAAGTGATTTTCCTTCGCCTCCTTCTTTCGCTCGATGATGTTCACGAGCAGGGCGGCCAGACCAAACGTCACGGCAGCGGTCGCCCCAATGACGACGACATAAAGCCCGAACTGACGTGGGGCCTTGGTTTCGACCATAAAAAGCCTCGAGAAATAACGTCCCAAGCGATCGTTAACAAAACATTGCCGCCAACTCCCTGCGGCAGGGGAGATTCACTTCAGCCCGCCGTGCCCGACGGATTCGTGACAGCGAAGACAGTTATTGCTGGTGTCCGCGGCAGAACCCCGGTCCACGATCTCCCGGACTAAACCTGCATGGCAGTCGATGCAGTTGTTTTGCAAAACCTCGGCATTACCGGGTTTGATCCGAATCGGCTCATGGAAGTTTTGCAGAGTAAAGCCGTAGGAATGCCAAAATCCGTTCTTCGCCTTCGACAGATACTTGCCGATCAGGCCGTGTGGCACATGGCAATCGTTGCAGGTCGCACCCGTGTGATGACTGGCTTTTTGCCAGTCGTCATAATGTTCCCGCATGATATGGCAATTCACGCAGGCGCGCGGGTCGTTGCTGAGGTAAGCCGTTCCCTCCGCGTAACGGAATGTGTACGCCCCTAAGCCGAGTGCTCCTCCGCTCAGGACACAGCAAATCAGGGGCCATTTGGACATAAACGACGCCATCAATGCACCCTCAACAAATGCCGTGCCGCGTTGTATAATGTGCCGAATCGCACATTGGCAGGGTCCCATGTTTTCGCAGACGGTCGAGTACGCCTTGCGGGCTGTTGTATATTTGGCTGATCAGGGCAGAGCATGCACAACACCGCAAATCGCCGAGGTGGCGAAGGTGCCAGGCCCCTATTTAGCGAAAGTGCTCCAAAGCCTGAGTCGGGGCGGCATCGTCCGGTCGCAGCGCGGCTTGCACGGTGGCTTCACCCTCGCAACCGACCCCAGCCGTATCACCATTTGGGACGTGGTTCAATGTGTCGAGCCGATCCGGCGCATTCTCACCTGCCCGCTGGATCTTGCGTCCCATCGTACCAACCTGTGTCCGTTGCACAAGAAGATCGATAGCGCCTTGGAGGCCATCGAGAACGCCTTTCGTGCGACCACCTTGGCGGATCTGTTGGCGGATCCCTCGCCGAGCAAACCGCTGTGCCCCGTTGGCCCACAAACGGTTCCCCTGAGCACGGCGCGAGTCCGGCGAAAGTCCCTCGGAAGCTGAGGTGAGCTATTCCCCCGGCTTCTCGTTTTGCTTCACACGCGGGTCTGTTGCCATCGGCCGCGCGCGAAAAGCCAAAGAAACAAGGCCCCGCGCACGTGGAGGTCGGCAAACATGGCCCACCATGCTCCGAGCAAGCCGAGGTTGGGCGAGCCTTGCGTCAACCAATAGGCCAAGGGGATACGAACGCCGAGGAAACCGCTCCAGGTGATGAGCACGGGAGTGCGAGTATGCCCGGCACCGCGCAGCGCGTCGTTGAGAATGTTGGCACAAGCCAGAGCCGGCATCGCAAACGCCACCAGACGTAACACCGGCACGCCAATCTGAATCACCGGCTGTTGGTGCTCCCCCGGTGAAAAGAGGCGGAACATCGGTTCGGCCAATACGAAAAACACGCAACCCATCAGCGACATGAATGCCCCGCCCAGCAGCACGGACGTCCAACCACTCCGTCGGGCCTGTTCGGATCGGTGGGCGCCAAGATTCTGGCCGACCAATGCCATCGCCGCCACACCGAACGCCTTGCCGGACAGATACCCAAGCCCCTCCCAACGGATCGCGTGCCCATGGGCTGCCACGACATAATCCCGGGTCGGTCCCGTGCCAATTTGATTGACCAGACTCAAAAACCACAACTGGCCAAGTACAAGCGACAAACTATCGACAGCGGCAGGCACACTGATACGCAGCAATCGATACATGAGCGAAGGGTCGGGTCGCAGACCCCGCCAGTGCAGCCGCAACCCGTTCTTCCCACGCAGCAGCACGCCAAGAACGATCAGACTGCCGATGACATGACTGAAGGCCGTGCCAAACGCGATGCCGGTGAAACCCAAGGGCGGCAACGGACCGGTACCATGAAATAACCCCCAGGCCATCGGTATGTTGAGCAAGGCCACCAAACCGGATACAATCGGCCCCGTGCGGGTGTCCCCCGCTCCGATCAGACAATGTATGCCGGCTTGCTCCAACACTTGGAAAACCAACAGAGCCAGCAACGGGCGCAAAAATTCAACCGTAAACTGCTTCGCATCGCCGCTGAGGTTGAGCCATTCCAGAACCGTCGGGGCGATGAGCCAACCGCCTCCCCCACCGGCCAACCCGAGTACCACCGACAACAACACGGATTGTTGCACGGCACGATTCGCTTGCTGCCAATCCCGTGCCCCCACAAATCGGGCAACCATTGCCGTGCTGCCGACACTCACGAGTACCGTGTAGCTGGAAATGAACCAAGTCAGGTAACTGATGTTTCCCTGGGCAGCCTGATAGGCGACGTGCTTACTGATGTCTGCCGGGACATTATTGCCCGCCAGGTAGCTGTCGTAGATACCGACGCTGAAAACCAGCGCCTGTTGGGCGAGGACGGGCCATGCAAGATAAATCACCTGCCGCCAAACTGGTCTTGGATCGGGAACCAACTCCATCCTGGATCAGCTTACGTGCCCTGACCTGGATCGGGCAGATCGTTGGTCCGTCGTTTCAAGGTGTCGGCCCCAGACCCGGTGTGAGCGCGACCACAATCGACTTTTCCCCGGGCCGAACTGGCACCGTCAAACGGGTCTGATGTGTTGTCGAACCGTCAAACCAGCGAACGACCAAGGAGTATTCGTAATTTCCCGGCTTCAACGGCGGCGACAGAAACTCTCGGACCAGTCCAGGCTGCTTCAAAGGATGATTCTCAACAAAGACTTCCGCCCTAGGATCGACTTGGACCATCAGAATGGCGCGATGCGGGTCGATGGCCGGCGTCGGCGTCGTTACCGTCAGCCGCTGGGCCACTCGCGCTTCGTGCCGCACCTGACTGTACAGACGATTGTACACCCGTTCAAACTCTGTATTGAAGAAGGACGCGCCAGCCAGGACGCGCCAATCCGGTATCACGCAATTAATAAAGTCCCGCCCCACCTTGCCGATGCAGTGAACAGGTGGGACATAAGGCATGAACGGCAACGGTTGAATCGTTGGCTGGACCGCCGGAGCACTGGGAATCGCCGGAAATTGGGCCGACGCGACAGAACCCAAAGTCCCGGCAAGCAGCAACACCGCGAATGACCTCATATCCCGTCCTCCGCAAAGTTCCCAGACGTCGCGATGCCGGGAGCACTTGGATTATACTCATCCCGCGCTCCCATTGCGAGTTTTCACTGCTTTCGCGGCCAGTAGGGCGCGTATACTAGAGCAAGTCTTCACTCCGATTCGACCGAACAAGGAGGTGCCACCGTGGCGTCCGTGGTACTGTGGATTGCGGCAATGATCCCGCAGCATGATGGGCCGCACGTCCATGTGCAGGAAGTCGATGGCGTGCGATATTTCCAGCTCCGCCTCCGTGCTCCCAGCGGTTACCGCCTACCCAAATCCCAACGGCAACCCGTTGATCGCATCGCCCTGCATGACCTCGGACGGTATCCCCGTTTGATTCCCTTGGATGGGAAGGCCCGCCTCGTCGCCTGGTATTATTCGCCTTCGAGCAGCTACCTGGAATTCAACGGTCTGTATACGAGCGACGACGGCTCAGGTAAATTTCGTGTCCTGGTACCTCTTGAAAGTGACGACAAAGATGGGACGCCCCAATGGTTTGATCAAGAATTGACTCTCTTGTTCGACGATGAAGAGACCATTCGGGTGACGCGACCGGAGAAACGAAACCCTGAATCGCCGACACCCGATGACTTGCCAGGCCGATGGGCGGCGGCTTGGGCACGCGAGTTCGCGGTGCGTGAGCGATTAGCTCACGATTCGCTGGAATTTCGGGTGATGCGCCAGGAATTGTGCCGGCAGATGGGGTTGAAAGATCCCATGCCCCGGCCTCTTCCATCCCCTGCGCCTAAGGCTGACGCCGTCGTCCCGCTCGCCGAATTGCGAACCATTGAGCCAGCCGACCATCCGTGGCAGCAGCTTCTGACGGGTCGACAACCGAGAATCGAGCCGTTGGCCCGAATCATTCCGGCCGATTTCTATTATTTCCGGCTCCGAACCTACGAAACGGCCTGCTCGTTTGCAGACCAGTGGATCCGTGACCTCAATACCGTCTGGCTCACCTGGGATGGGGAGGCAAGGGACCGCCAAATCGTCACACGGATCTGGCAGCAACTCGCGCTACCGACGGATGATCACCGGAACCCCCGTTGGCCCAAGCACGTCCGTGAAGCCGCAATCACTGGAAGCGACTTCCATTTTGTTCTCGGAACCGACGTGACCATCCTTTTTGCCGTGACAGATGCCGAGGGGTTTCGCCAAGAGATCGAGGCCGGGCGCCAATTGGCGGGTGCGGCGACGATCGGCCAATGGGACTATCACGGAGTCCCCGTACAAACATGGTTTGGGAACGGCAACGATGTCCGGCAACATGTCGCAACAGTTGGTGGCCTGACGATTGTGTCGAATTCACCGGCGGCAGTTCGTCGCATCATCGACGTGGTCCGGCGGCAAGCCCCCTCCGTGGCCGACACCCCCGAGTTCCGCACGATGCGGGCTTTGTTTCCCACGGAGTCCCCGGCCGAAGATGCGTTGCTCTTTCTGAGTGAAACGTTTCTGCGAGAACAATTCAACCCTCGGCACCGCATCCTGTTAAAGCGCCGACAGGACGAACTGATAGCTTGGCGGCTCGCGCGTGCCCAACAACTTTTCCAGGTCTGGCGAAAGGGAGAAAAAGTGCCCGACCTGACAGCCGACTGGGAGACGCCCTTGATCGAGCGGCCTTTGGAACGAATCACCAAGGCGGAAGACGAATGGTATCAACAATTCGTGGAGGAGTATCGCCAGGAGTGGAAGCCTTATTTGGCCCCTGCCGCGCTTCGATTGCAAGCACGAGACAAATTCCTGCGGGCCGAGTTATTCGTGATGGCAACCCGGCAAGCCGATTTCTGGGACTCCCTGCGCACCAAACTCGGTTCCGGCACCGTCGGGCGAGAGACGGTGGTGCCTCCCGGAACGGCGGCACGAGTAGTTGCCTCGGTCAAATTGGGTGAGATGGACCGCGCCCGCCTGAACCAATGGTTAATGAGTAAAGGCGTGGACCGTAAACACCTAACGACGCGTGTGGACTGGATGGGGGATCGCGTCGTTTTTCATCTCCCCGACAGTCCCGCGATCTCGGCCGTGATCGACCACTATTGGCACATCGACCTCACTGCGGAGGATCAGCGACAGTCCCGCAGCGACGGTACTGGCCGTTGGTTGTTAGCCCAAGTTCCCGCGACACTGAGTGTGGACATTGCCCGGCCTCTCTTTTTTCAGGGAACGCTCAAGAAAGTACGAGAGATCGTCGAAGAGACCTGGCCCAAAACGATGAAATGGGAGCCTCTCCCCGATGACTCCCGCCGCGTTCAGATGACCCGCATCCAACCGCAGCCGGCGCTCCTGATGTTGGCGTTCGGCAAGTTACTCAAACCAGAAGAAACTCCCGGTATTTACTTCGCTCATGGCGAGAGGACTTTGGTGATCGCGAGCCACCTCGATGCGCTTCAAGGAGGTATCGCCCGCGAAATGCTCACCCGCCGGCGCGAGGAGCGAGAGCGAGCCGCTGCCTGGTGGACTCTCTTCCTCGGGACTCCTTCGATCCGGGACCCGCTCTTGCGAATCGGTGAGCGGTCCGCGCAGCAGCAAGCTCTGGCAGCTGCCACGTATTGGCAGTGGTTCCATGAGTGCGGCATCCGAGATACCCCGGACGCCTGGTCCTTGATGGGATTCATCCCACAGGCCCCGGACGGCAGCGCAACCTGGACCGATCGCGGCGAGGTGGCGAATCAGCGGCATGGTTCGCCAAGACAACCTCGGTTGCAGGAAGCGTCGCAAAATTCTCCGTGGGCAAAGCTGTTGCAACGATGGGCCACGATCCGCGGCGAAATGCACGTTCGACCCGATGGTCTGCTCGCCATCGCAGTTATTGGTCAGCCCTAAAGATCGGGGCCGTCTCGCATGCCGTCCATACATGACATGAAAGGACGCCCCACCGGCAACCGCTCGATGAGGAAGATCGAATGATCGCATTTTCCGGCCAGGTCATTCTGGTTACAGGAGCAGGGAGCGGTATCGGCCGCCGCCTGACGCAGCGGTTTTTAGAACTGGGGGCCTCGGTTGGCGCCATCGACCGGGACTCGACTTCGTTGGCTGCGTTGCAATCTCAATGCAACTCGCCGAACCTCGCGGTGGCAACCGCCGACGTCGCCGATGCCCCTCGGTTAGCCGATGTCGTTCGGAGCTTGGAAGAACGCCTCGGTCCGACGGACCGTCTGGTCGCGAATGCCGGCATTGGCATGGCAACGGGCTTCTGGCAGTTCAATCCAGACGACTTCGCTTCCGTAATTCGTGTCAACCTGCTCGGGGTCGTCCATTCGATCGCCGCCGTGCTTCCGGGCATGATGGCTCGCCGGCGGGGCCATGTCATCGGCCTGTCAAGCCTGGCATCGTACCGCGGACTGCCGCTCATGTCGGCCTATTGCGCCAGCAAGAGTGGGGTCAATGCCGTGCTCGAATCTCTTGCTGTCGAGGTGGCACCGTACCAGATACGGGTCACAACCCTATGCCCCGGGTGGATCAGAACACCGCTCACCGAGAAGGTGGCAATGTCTATGCCCGGCCTCATGGACGTCAACGATGCCACAGAAACGATTCTGCAGGCTATCGCCCAGCAACGGCGACATGTGGCATTCCCACGCCGATCGGCCTGGGTGGTGCGGTTGTTGCGGTGGCTACCCCCGGCTTGGAGCGACCATCTCATTGCCCGTCGATTCCATCGGAACCGGCCAGATCCCGCGGCAGTCGCTGGCACCTGAGCACGCCGCCCTTATTTGTTCAAATTTGCACAATATGAAGGCGACAACGAAAACCGCAGATTTGCGGTACCGTTGCAGCCGCTATGATCGAATCGACCCGCAAATTGGACTCGGGATTTGCAAAATTGCTCAAGTCGAACAAGTTCCCGCGATTCCGACCGCCGATGATAAAGTTGCACCCCTCACTCCAGGATCACTCTGCGAAAGGAGTCGATATGAAGTTGCTTCTGCGTGGCCTGCTGACCGTGGGCGTCGGCTTGATGCTCTCTTTGGCAGCCAAGGCGAAAGACCCTGACACGAAAGCGAATCCGGCGGCCCACCCGGCAACATCCAGTACGACCGTCAGTGCCGACTGCGGTTGTGGAGCCACCACCGGGTCCGCTCATCGGGTGTTGCGCGGTCGGATCGGCCGGCTCGGGGACAATTTGGGTCAGCGAACGGATCGAGTGGCGGAGGCCTACATCGGCGTCAATCAACGCATCTCGGGTATCTTTCAGCGGTTGGCTGGTCCACCGGTCGAGCCGACTGTGGGCAGTGGGTTCGCCAAACACAAAGGCGGACCGTACACCCAGCCCGGTACCGTGGTGTTCCCGCATCATCCCTTTGTCCGCAGTCCCAGGGATTTCTTCATGATGGAACAGCCGTAACTGCGCTCCAGCGGCTTCCCGACCGCATGGTTGGGAAGCCGCTTTTCTCCTCTCATCCGGCCCGAAACATCCCGCCAATCTCCTTCGCAGCACCATCGCTCAAATAAATAAGCTATGATGGCAATGAACCGGCGGACGTACCGCGGGGAGTCGCTTACCAATTGACCTGGTTCGCCGATGGCTACGCCACAAACGGCCGATGATCTGTTGCAGTTAATTCGCAAAAGCGGGTTGATTGAAGAGGAAACCCTGAACGAGTTTATCTCGGCCCACCAACATGACGGATTACTGAAAAACGATCCGAAAATGGTGGTCGCGACCCTCATCCAAGAAGGAATTATCACCTCATTTCAAGGCGAACAATTTTTATTAGGCAAATGGAAGGGATTTACCCTCGGCAAGTACCGCTTGCTCGAACGGATCGGCGTTGGCGGCATGGGCCAGGTCTTCTTGTGCGAACACACTTACATGCGGCGCCGGGTTGCCATTAAAGTTTTGCCGCCGACCAAGGCCCAAGACCCCGTTTCCCTCGCTCGTTTCTATCGAGAAGCCCGTGTCGCCAGCGCCTTGGATCATCCCAACATCGTCAAAACATATGACATCGATCAGGATGCCAACCTTCACTTTCTGGTGATGGAATATGTTGACGGCACCAGTCTATTGGATATCGTGAAGCGGTTTGGCCCGCTCAACGTCCTGCGAGCTTGTCACTACATCCGCCAGGCCTGCCAGGGTCTGCAATACGCCCATAGCACCGGCATGATCCACCGCGATATTAAGCCGGGAAATATCATGGTGGATCGCCAAGGAACGGCCAAACTCCTCGATATGGGACTGGCCCGATTCTATCACGACGAAAAAGATCAGCTGACGCTGAAGTACGACGACAAGAACGTGCTCGGCACCGCCGATTACGTCTCGCCCGAACAAACACGTGACAGCCGGAATGTCGATATCCGAGCCGACATTTATGGGATGGGCGCTACTTTTTATTACATTCTCACGGGTCAGCCGCCGTTCCCTGAGCCAACCGTTGCCGAGAAACTGATTGCTCATCAGACAAAGAAGCCGCGCCCGATCCGTGAGATTCGGCCCGAGGTGCCGGTGGGTGTGGCCAAGATTATCGAAAAGATGATGGCCAAAGACCCCAAAGATCGGTTCCAAACCCCGCAAGACGTGGTCGATGCTTTAGAGATTTGGACCCAACAGCCGATCGACCCACCCCCCGCCGAAGAGATGCCAAAACTCAGTCCCGCCGCGATGCAGCCCGGTTTTGGTACGGCGATGCCCGCTTTGAAATTGCCCGTCCCGCAAGCGAGATCGGACGGCAATGCCGGCGGATTGAGCCGCGCGGGTTTCCGCACGTCCCCGGTGTCACCGGCGACCTTGCTCGAAAGGCCTGCGGGTGGACCGCCTCCGGGACCGGTTCCGTACACGAACCCCACTACGTCGATGGTGGACCTCGTTCTTCCGCGAGACCTGGCTGGGCGCCCGCCGATGGGAACGTCGGCCGAGACGCACCCCATGCCGACTGCTCCCGACCCAACCCCCCAACCCAAGCCGCCCCCTGTGTCTCCCCCCAGTGCGACGGTTCCAGGCGTCTCACGACCCGCCGCCGGCTCCCCATCGGTGGGGCATGCAGGTCCACCGACTCCCGCCAGCCGCATCGGCTCCCTTTTGCCGCGATTCGGAGATGCCGCCAAATCGACGAGCAAGCCCCCCGTGCCTCCGCCTTCTTCCTCGATCGACGACGTGACGGTGCCGCTTCCGCCCCAACAGCTCCCGATGTTCCAACCGCCAACGTCGGGCGTGCCCGCAGCACCAATTCCACCGGCTGGGCCCTCAAGTCTCCCGTCGATGCCACCGGCGGCGAGTACCGATAAGGCTGCCGATCCGGCTCCGCCGCCAAAACCGTCGAAGCCGGCGATCGAACTCCCCAAGTTACGGTCTTTTCAAGGCGCGACGGTTCCTTTGCTGAATCTGAGCGCGGGGCAACCACCCGCAGGGGTTTTGCCCGCAAGCCCGCCGATGAGCAAAGCACCGCCCGTCGAGCCGCCGCTCGCCCCATCGAAACTGGGCACGGGCCGACCACCCAGCGATGCCCCGCGCTTACCGGCATCCCAGATTCCCAAAGCGGCCAGCAGTGCGGCACCGAGTCCACCGCCGCCGCTCCTCGCTCCGCCGCCTCTCGTGCCACCCGCAACAACGTCGGCACCCACGCGCTTGTCGTCGATACCCGTTGGCAAACCGACGACGGCACCCGCCTATAAGCCACCCACGATGATCCCCTTCTTCGACCAGCCGATCGTTCCGCCTGAGCCAAGCCTCTTTTCTCGGCTGGCCCGCTGGTTCTTCTTGGTGTTGGTTTCGTCCGCGATCGGGGCCGGGCTGGGCGTCGCAATCTGGTATCACTTCTTCCGACTTCCCGCGTGACTCACCGAGCCGAACCGCTCATCTCAATTGGGGTCCGGGTGAGCAAGGCAGTTCCGCTACCATTACGCAGGGAGCGAAATGCCCGATGTCGGCGTCGTCAGGCGGATCAACGAGATTTCTGGTCTGGCCCCCAGACGCACCGGAGGACCAATCGTCGCTAACCCCCGGGAAACGTACACCTGCGTGTAAGCCGTTCGCACCAGGCCGTGCAGGTATTTCTGACCGTACATCGATGGAACATACGGTGCCCCGACTCCCGGAAGAACGATCTGCCCCCCATGCGTGTGCCCGCTGAGAACCAATCCGACACGGCGATCGCTGATCGTCTCGACATAGTCCGGGTTATGGCTCAAAAGAATACATGTTTCATCGGCAGACGCGTCGCCAAGTGCCGCCGACAACTCTT
>Ga0308411_10001742_pt1 | contig 14878 bp, 13 predicted proteins | sample HotsprottomLayer_2_FD_203530 | JGI IMG/M metagenome (GOLD analysis project Ga0308411, IMG submission 203530) | Hot spring phototrophic mat microbial communities from Octopus Spring, Yellowstone National Park, Wyoming, United States -... | ecosystem: Environmental > Aquatic > Thermal springs >...
TGTCCCAAAAATCGCTTTCTTTTTACCTTTTTTTGATGAAACGTAAATCTTTGAAATTTTATAAATATCCTCTAAATTTTGATAATCAATCGAACAAGGTCCGGCAATAATATAAAATTTTTTATTGGTAATCATAGTAATTATTTTTTAATTTTTTGCCAATCAGTTAAAAAAACTTGTAATCCTTTGTTGGTTAAATGATGATGATACATTTGAATTAAGACTTTTTGGGGAACAGTAGCGATATGACAGCCCAAAAGAGCCACTTTTTTTACATGATAGATATTTCTAATACTGGCAGCGATAATTTCCGTTTTAAACTGATAGTGATTAAAAACAGAAACGATTTCTTCAATTAACTTTAAACCATCCTCGCCATTATCTTCTAATCGACCAATAAAAGGCGAAACAAAACTTGATCCAACTTTCGCCGCAAGTAAAGCCTGAGAAAGAGAAAAAACAAGAGTAATATTGGTTTTTACTCCTTGTTTTTCAAGTTCATAAGCAGCGGCTAAACCATCTTCGCTTATTGGGATTTTATAAACAATATTTTTGGCGATTTTGGCAAATTTTATTCCTTCCTCAATCATCTCATCTTTTTTGATTGCGGCTCCTTCAACACTAACTGGCCCAGAAATTAAAGAAGAAATTTTTTTGATTAATTTCGTCATCGAAAGACTTATATCACTTTTTGCCATAAGAGTAGGGTTGGTGGTTATGCCATCAATTACTTTTAATTTTGAGGCTTTTTCAATCTCCTCAAGATTGGCGCTGTCTAAAAAGATTTTCATAAGTGTTTAATCAAATTAAACTAATAACAAAAAAACCCCGCCGTTGGCGGGGTGAAATGTTAGTTTTTAGACACTAAAAAACCACCCCGCCTAAAGTGGGGTAAAAGAAAAAGAAAAAGTAATAATTTTGATTTGCTTTGTTATTAACCATAAATATTTTATATAATATAAAAACAAAAACAAAATTTCAATAGATATTTAGCTAGATTAAATCTTTATGCCTCTTGCCATAATTGGAATGTCCAATAGCGGAAAAACTTATTGGTCAAAAAAACTTGAGAAAGAAAAAGGCTACTATTATTTTGGTTGTGATGATTATATTCAAAAAAAAATTAATTTTAAATCAATAGAAGATTTAAGTTGCTGGCTTGGATTTCCTTATGAAAAAAACTATCAAAAAAATAGTCAGCTTTATCTTCAATATGAAAAAGAAGCCGTTGAAATGGCTTTAAAATTAATTGAAAATAATCAAAATAAAAAAATCGTAGTTGACACCACTGGTAGTATTGTTCATTTACCTCTTTATTATCTTAAAAAAATATCGTCAGCGGCTAAAATCGTTTATCTTAAAATCGAAAAACAAGCAGTAAGAAAAATGGTCGATCTTTATTTCAACAATCCAAAACCAGTAATCTGGGGTGATTTTTTTAAAGAAGAAAAAGGCAAAAGTCCAATCGAAAATCTTAAAGAAAATTACCCGCACCTTCTTAACTTTCGTCAAAAGCGTTATCAAAAATTTACTCATATTACTTTGGATAGTTTTCAAATAAGAAATAATAATTTTTCAACCGATGATTTTTTAAAAATGATAAACTTACGAAAATGATTAAATACATCGGAACTCGCAGTCTAAAAAATAAGAAAATTCCTTTTTCTCAAGCCATTTTAAAAACAACCGATGAAAATGGCGGCCTTTACGTTCCAAAAACCATCCCGCATCTTAGCAAAAAAGAAATAAAAAAACTTCTTCCTCTTTCTTACCAAGAGTTAACCTATTATGTTTTTAAGCTTTTTGATGTTGATTTTGAGGAAAAAGAGTTAAAAAATTTGATCAATCAAGCCTACGCCGATAATTTCGACACCAAAGAAGTCATTAACCTTTCTCAATTAGATGAAAATACTTATTTGAATGAACTTTGGCACGGCCCAACCGCTTCTTTTAAAGACTTGGCTCTTCAGATAAAACCGCTTATTTTTTCCAAAGCCTTGGAAAAAAATAAAGAAAAATGGAACTATCTTATTTTGGTTGCCACTTCTGGCGATACTGGGGCGGCCGCTCTTTCTGGTTATAAAGATAAAAAAAATATTAAAATTATCGTTCTTTTTCCCAAAAATGGAGTCTCTTCAATTCAAAGATTATCAATGACTACTTTTGAAGGAAAAAATCTTTCCAGTTTTGAGGTTGAGGGAAATTTTGATGAGATTCAAAAAATAGTAAAAAATATTTTCAATGACCTTCAATTTAATCAATTTTTAAAAGAAAAATATAAAACGATTTTATCCTCAGCCAACTCTATCAACCTTGGCCGATTAATCCCTCAAATCGTCTACCATCTAAAAGCCTATTTTAATCTGGTTAAATTAAAAAAAATTAATTTCGGTGATAAAGTCGATTATGTTATTCCAACCGGTAATTTTGGCAATATTTTAGCCTCTTTTTATGCAAAAAAAATGGGTCTTCCAATAAATAAATTAATCTTGGCCAATAATATCAACAATTCCTTAACTTTTGCTTTTAAAAATGGTCTTTATCAAACAAAAGAAAACATCTTAAAAACCATTTCTCCCTCAATTGATATTGTGGTTGCCAGTAACTTTGAAAGATTGCTTTTTCATTTAAATCCCAATCCAAATACAATAAAAAAAATGATGAATAAATTTTTAAAAACAAAAACCCTTAAACTTCCTAAAAAAATTTTTCAAAAAATAAAAACTCTTTTTTATGCCAACTACTCAACCGAAGAAGAAACAAAAAAAACCATCAAGGAATGTTTTTTTAAGAAAAAAATCCTTATCGATCCCCACACTGCCGTTGCCTTAAATGTCTATCAAAAATATAAAAAAGAATTCTTGCCCAAAGTACCAGCTATAATCGCCTCAACCGCCGCGTGGTATAAATTTCCTCAAGCAGTTTATCAAGCTATTTTTGAAAAAGAAGAAAAAGATGACTTTAAAATAATCAATTTTTTTAAAAACAAAATAAAAGATCTTAAAATTAACCAAGAAATCTTAAATCTTCCCAAAAAACCAATCCGTTTTAAAAAAGTCCTTCCCAAAAATGAAGAAAAAATTAAGGAAGAAATTATCAATTTTTTAAATAATTTTTAAAATTTTTCTCTTAAAGCAATTGCCTCAATCTCAATCAACGCTCCTTTTGGTAAAGACGCCACACAAACCGTACTTCTTGCTGGTTTATGAGAAGAAAAATATCGACCATAAATCTCATTGACTTTTTGAAAATCGTTGATGTTAGTTAAAAAAATGGTTGTTTTTATCACTTTATCTAAAGAAGAACCGGCTTCTTCCAAAATATTTTTTAAATTTTCTAAAATTTGTTTGGTTTGATTTTCAATACCTTGGACTAAATTAGAAGTTTTTGGATCAATGCCAATCTGACCGGAACAAAAAACAAATTCACCAACGACTAATGCTTGTGAATAAGGCCCAATTGCCGCTGGTGCTTTTTTACTATTAATAATTTTTATTTTTAAATTGTCATTTTGCATTTTGATTTTTGATTTTTAAATTTATAAAGTATTATCCATTACCGCCCCATAATTAGCACTTAAAACATGTTGAGTATATCGACCAAGCCAACCACGGCTGACTTTTGGCTTAAAGGGCTTTAACTTTTTCATTCTTTTTTCAAACTCTTTTTTTGAAATTAAAAGATCAATGGTTCTTTTTATGGCATCAATTCTTATTCGATCACCGTTTTTCACAATCGCAATTGGCCCACCGGAAGCTGCTTCGGGTGAAATATGACCAACACACAAACCCCTTGTTCCACCAGAAAAACGACCATCAGTAATAAGCGCCGCTTTTGTCCCCAAACCTTTTAAGGCTGAAGTTGGTGAAAGCATCTCTTGCATTCCAGGACCCCCTTTTGGCCCCTCATAACGAATAACCACCACATCGCCATCTTTGATTTTTCTTTTTAAAATAGCATCAAGAGCGTCCTCTTGGGAATCAAAACAAACTGCTTTTCCTTCAAAAACCATCATTTCTTTATCAACGCCGGCGGTTTTGACCACCGCACCATCTGGGGCTAAATTTCCATACAAAATCGCCAACCCTCCTTTTTTAGAAAACACATTATCTTTGGTTCGAATCACATCTTCTTCAGGTTTTTTGGCTTTTTTAATATAATCCCCAATTGTTTCACCAGTGACGGTCTTTTTTTCAAGATTTAGGGGAGCATTGGATGATTCAACTACTGCTTTTAAAACTGAAGCCATCCCGCCTGCGCGATCAACATCTTCCAAATGAATCTCTGGTCTTGATGGTGAAACTTTACAAACATTAGGAGTTTTATCGGCTAAATAGTTAATTCTTTTTAAAGGATATTTGATTCCCGCCTCATAAGCTAAAGCCAAAGTATGTAAAATAGTATTCGTTGAACCACCCATGGCCAAATCTAAAATAAAAGCGTTATCGATCGCTTCTTTAGTGACAATATCCCGCGGCCGAATTTTATTTTTTATTAAATAATCAATCACTTCAACCGCTTTCTCAAAAAGAGCTATTCTTCTTGGATTAATCCGCCATTTACCTTTTTCTTTATCAACCCACTCTGCCGCAGGAATCGTCCCGTTACCAGGAAGTGCCAAGCCAATCACCTCTGATAAACAGTTCATTGAATTGGCAGTAAACATCCCAGCACAACTGCCACAAGTTTGACAAGCAGATTCCGTTAATTTAACTAATTTTTCATAAGATATTTTACCGGCCGTATATTGACCAACACCTTCAAAAACGGAGATTAAATCAGTATTTTCTTGACCAGCAAGCATTGGTCCACCAGAAATGTAAAGAGAGGGAATATTTAATCTTACCATGGCATTAAGCATAGCAGGAACAATCTTATCACAATTACCAATCCCAATCCAAGCATCAGTAGGATGAGCGCCGATAATCGTTTCAATTTGATCAGTAATTAACTCTCTTGATGGTAGCGAATACTTCATCCCAAAATGACCCATGGCAATTCCATCATCAACTGCTCCACCAATATTACAGTACCAAACATTAAAACCTTTCTTTTTTAACATTTCAACCAATTTTTCGCCAAGATACTGAAGATGAGTATGGCCGGGAATATGAGTCGTATAGGAATTAATAACGGTAATAAACGGTCTGTCTTTATCAGCTACATGTTTAAAGATGCCGGCAGCAATCATCAAAGAAACTGCCGGAAGCATGTGATATCCTTGGGTAACAATCTTACTTCCTTTTTCTTGAATGTTTTTAATCCCTTCGTTAATAAAACCTTTGTTTTTCATAAGATTAAATATTTATACAAAAGATCATTGGAACTTATAATTTGATAATTAAATTGATGTTTTTTAAGATTTTTAATAATTTTATCAAAATCATTTTTATCACTTAACTCAATCCCCACTAAAGCCGGCCCTTTTTCTTTATTGTTTTTTTTAATATACTCAAAAAGAACAATATCGTCATTTGGACCCAAAATATTATTGACAAATTTTTTCAGTTGGCCTGGTTTTTGAGCAAATTCAATCAAAAAATAATGTTTTAATCCCTGATAAACTAAACTTTTTTCTAAAATTTCTGGATATCGAAGTAAATCAAAATTACCACCGGAAACAACACAAACAACAATTTTTCCCTTAATTTCTTTTTCTAAAAAATCTAAAGCAGCAATTGTGGTTGCCGATGAGGGCTCAATCACAATCCCTTCATTTTGAAATAAATCAATCATCTCGGTAGCAATTTTTCCCTCTTCAACTAGCAATGTTTTATCAACAAATTTTTTGGTTATCTCATAGTTAATCAACCCAACTTTTTTAACCGCAATCCCATCGCAAAAAGGATCAATTGACTCAAGAGAAATGGGAGAATTGTTTTTTAAAGCTAAATTCATACTTTGGGTTCCTTTTGACTCAACCCCAACTACCTTAATATTTTTATTTTTACTTTTTAAAGATAAAGAAATCCCAGAAATCAAACCACCCCCACCAATGGGAACAATCACATAGTCAATCGCCCCATTAAGCTGTTCATAAATTTCCTCACCAATTGTTGCCTGACCGGCAATCACTTTTTCATCATCAAAAGCATGGATATATATTGAGTTGGTTTTTTTGGCGTATTCTTTGGCTAAAAAATAAGCTTCATCATAACTTTCTCCTTCCAAAACTACTTGAATATAGTTTTCTCCAAAATACTTAACTCGACTAATTTTTTGAAGGGGAGTAGTTTTTGGCATAAAAATCGTTCCTTTGATTTTAAGATAGGAACAAGAAAAAGCCACTCCTTGAGCATGATTGCCGGCTGAGGCAGTCACTACTCCTTTCTTTCTTTCTTCATCAGTCAGATGAGATATTTTATTAAAAGCGCCTCTTATTTTAAATGATCTTACTTTTTGTAAATCCTCTCGCTTAAAATAAATATTTGCTTGGTATTTTTTTGATAATCTCTCACATAATTCAAGGGGTGTTTTTTTAACCACTTTTTTAAGATTATTTTTGGCAATCTCAATTTCTTTTAAAAAATTTTTCATATTTTATTTTTGATTTTCTGGCCGCAACTCTCTAACTTTGGCCCCTGCCTGCCACATCTCTGAATTTCTCATTTTGTCCAATTCTTTTTCCAACTCCTGACGATAATTTTTTTGACGGTTTTTTCTTATTACTCGTCTTGCCTCATAACCTGAAGCCACTTTCTGATAAAGTTCCTTAAAAACCGGAACGACTGCTTTTCTAAATTTTCCTTTCCAATCTAAAGCTCCTCGTTGAGCGGTTGTTGAACAATTGGCATACATCCAATCCATTCCTTTTTCTGCTATTAATGGAATTAAACTTTGTGTTAATTCTTCAACAGTTTCATTAAATGCTTCAGATGGAGAGTGTCCTTTTTTTCGAAAAAGCTCATACTGAGCCTCCATTATTCCAGCAATTGCTCCCATTAAAACACCTCTTTCACCGACCAGATCGGAATAAACTTCATTTTTAAAAGTTGTTGGAAAAAGATATCCAGCACCAGTACCAATACCAATTGCTAGAACTCTATCTTTAGCTTTACCGGTAGCATCTTGATAAATGGCAAAAGAAGCATTAATTCCCCGTCCGGCCAAAAAATGTTGGCGTACTGAACGACCAGCGCCTTTTGGTGCCACCAAAATTACATCTATGTCTTTTGGCGGAACAATTCCTGTTTCTTTTGAAAAAGTAATTCCAAAACCATGAGAAAAATATAGTGCTTTACCTTTAGTTAAATGTTTTTTTATTTTTGGCCAAATTTCAATCTGACCAGCATCAGAAAGCAAAAAACAAACGATTGTTCCTCTTTTAGCCGCTTCTTCAATTTCGAATAAATTTTTTCCCTCCACCCAACCATCAGCCAAAGCTTTCTCCCAAGAAGAAGAATTCTTTCGCTGACCAACAATGACATTAAATCCATTATCTTTTAAATTTAAAGCTTGGGCCGGTCCTTGAACACCATAGCCCAAAATCGCGATCACCTCATCTTTTAAAACTTCCCGTGCTTTTTTTATGGGGAATTCTTCACGGGTAATCACTTCTTCAACAACACCCCCAAAATTAATTTTAGCCATATGTTTAATAAATTTAACTGATAACTAAATAATTAACATCAATAACTTCGATAATTTTTTTTATTTGTTTGGCAATGGTATCAATTTTTGATTCTTCAATATTAGTAGTAAAATTAATTGTTGATATTTTTTTACTATCGACGGGATGAGCGGTTAATGTTTCAATATTAATCTTTCTTTTTAATAAAATATTAGCCACCCGATATAAAACTCCGGGTTTATTTTCGCAAACAATATTGTATTGAACAGTTTTTATCATATTTTTTTAAATAAACTTTTATTCTAATCTTACTTCATCAACCGCCGCTCCTTGAGGTACCATGGGAAAAACATTATGTTCTTTTTCAACAATCACTTCTAATAAATAAGCGCTTTTTTCATTAATAAATTCTTCTAAAGATTTTTCCAATTGAGAAAAATCATTTACTCTTTTTCCCTTTATTCCATAACCGTAAGCAATTTTTAAAAAATCCGGATTTTCCATATAAGTAAAAGAATAGCGCTTGTCAAAAAATAAATCTTGCCACTGACGCACCATCCCCAAATAAGAATTATTTAAAAGAAGAATTTTTATTGGCAATTTTTCTTGCATTATCGTCCCAAGCTCTTGGATAGTCATCTGCAATCCACCATCGCCACAAGAAGCAATGACTAAATCTTTTGGTTTGGCCAATTGGACTCCAATAGAAGATGGAAGAGCAAAACCCATGGTTCCAAGACCGCCTGAGGTAATATAACTATTAAATGTTTTATATTGATAATATTTAGCGGCAAACATCTGATTTTGACCAACGTCAGCCACAACTATCGCTTTGCCGTTTGTCTTTTTCGATAAAATTTCAAAAACTTTATCCATTGTGATTTTCTTTTTAAACTTTTCCTCCCGTTTTTGGTGAAATCTTTTTTCTTCTTTATTTAATTTATTAAATTCACTAAACCATAATTGATGGTTATTTTTTTTAATAAAAGGAAATATTGATTTCAAAATATCTTTCGCTTCACCAACTAAAGAAACTGTCGTTTTAATATTTTTATCAATTTCTGCCTCATCAATATCAATATGAATCACTTTTGCCCTTGGAGCATATTTTGATAAAACGCCAGTGACTCGATCATCAAAACGCATGCCAACCCCAATAATTAAATCAGCTTGATTGGTAAGCTTATTTACGGCATAATTTCCATGCATGCCAACCATTCCAACATACAAAGGATGGTTAACAGGAATAGTGCTTAAACCATGAAGGGTAACGGAAATTGGTAAATTAGCTTTTTCTGCTAGTTTCAAAAGTTCGTTTTGAGCGCCACTGATAATTACCCCATGACCAGCGATCATTAATGGTTTTTTTGATTGATTAATAATTTCTGCTGCTTTTTTAATTTCTTCTTTGGTAAATTTGTTCAAATTTTTATATTTTTCCAAAGAAAAATTTTTTGGATAAGAAAAGTCAACTTCTTCAAACTGGGCATTTTTTGTAATATCAATAACAACCGGTCCTGGCCGACCAGTTCTGGCAATATAAAATGCTTTAGCAAAAACTTCGGCAATTTCTTGGGCTGATGTTATTTGATAATTCCATTTAGTAATTGGTGTTGTAATTCCAATAACATCTGTTTCCTGAAAGGCATCAGTGCCAACAACAGAAACAGGCACTTGCCCGGTAATACAAACCAAAGGTACTGAGTCCATCATCGCATCAGCAATGCCAGTGACTAAATTTGTCGCACCAGGACCCGAGGTAGCAAAACATATCCCCACTTTTCCCGAAACTCGAGCATAACCTTCGGCGGCATGGGCTGCCCCTTGCTCATGACGGACTAAAATATGACGGATTTTATTTTGATAATCATACAAAGCATCATAAATTGGCATATTGGCTCCGCCTGGATAGCCAAAAATCACCTCTACCTTTTCATTAATTAATGATTGAATTACCGCTTTAGCACCAGTTATTTTCATATATTTTTTTTAGTAACTTCTGATAATCTTTTAATAGCCTTACTGATTTTTTCTTCAAAAACATTGGTAAAGTTTAAACGAAAGGTATTTTTGCCCTGTTCTTTTTTAACAAAAAAATAACATCCTGGCACATACGCTACTTTTTTCTCAACTGCCTGCCAATAAGTTTTTACACTATCAAAATTTTTTGGTCCCTCAACCCAGATAAACATTCCCCCCTCCGGCTTAGTCCAAGAAAAATCTTTGGGAAAGTATTTTTCTAAAGCCTCAAGCATCGCTTCTTGACGTTTTTTGTAAATTTCAATAATCTTTGGCAGATGGTTCTTAAAATCACCAGTTAACAGATACTCAGCGGCAATCAATTGGGAAAAACTGTTGGTGTGAAGATCAACGGTTTGCTTGGCAATATTAATTAAAAGAAAAACTTCTTTTGGAGCAACATAAAAACCAATTCTTAAACCAGGTGATAAAATTTTGGAAAAAGTAGAAAGATAAACAGTTTGTTTTGGGGCAAAAACTTGTAAGGGCAAAGGTGATTTACCAAAGTAGCGCAAACTTCCATAGGGATCATCTTCAATGGTTAATAAATTAAATTTTTTAATGACTTTGGCTACTTCTTTTCGTCTTTTTTCACTCATTGTTCTTCCGGTTGGATTTTGAAAAGTAGACACTAAATAGAGAAATTTTACTTTTTTTTGTTTTAGTTTTTTTTCTAAATCAGAAGGGATAATCCCCTCCTTATCAGTTTTAATCTCTAAAAACTTTGGTTGATAAGGAGAAAAAGCATCAACAGCACCAATGTAAGTTGGCGCTTCAACGGCAATATAATCAGCTGGATTAATAAAAACCCGGGCGATAAGATCCAAAAACTGTTGACTACCAGAAACAATACCAATATTTTCAAAAGTTGTTTCAATTCCTTTTTCTTTCAAAAAGGAAACCAAAGCCTCCCTTAAAGGTTTTAATCCCTCAGTCGGCCCATATTGAAAAGCCAAAGAACCATATTTTTTAATCACGAAACTGGCTAACTTTTCAATTATTTTTGTGGGAAAAGTTTCTGGGGCTGGTAGACCGCCAGCTAACGAAATCATTCCCGGTTGATTAATAACGCGAAGAATTTCCGCAATTGCGCTTTTTTCAATTTTTCTTACTGCCTTTGATCTTAGTTGGTTAAAATTTTGATTTTTCATAATATAAAACAAAAAAACCCGCCTTTTTGGCGGGATTAATTTTTGTCAACAAACTTTTATCCCGCCTATGGCAGGTTAATAAGGATGTTGACAATAATTAAATTTTTATTGACACTTTTCATAAGGATGAAAATGTATATTACACCTTTTTTAAATAATTTTCAAGTGATTTTTTATCCAATTTTTTATTCTTTGGGCTGCGTCTAAAATATCTTTATCATACCCCCCAAAAGAAATCCGCAAATGTCCTTCGCCATTTTTTCCAAAACCTGATCCCGGAACGACAGCGACTTGGGCTTCATATAAAAGTTTTTTTGCCATTTCAACACTAGAGATTGGTAAATGATATTTAACAAACATATAATAAGCACCTTTTGGGGGAATATAGGAAAAAGCGTCTTTCATTTCATCTAACTTAGTCATCAATAATTTTCGATTTCTTTTCAATTGATTAATATTCTCCTCAATTTCTTTATCATTTTCCTTACTTAAAGCCACAATTCCCGCCTCTTGAGCTAGATGGTTAGCACAAACTATTGTTGAATCTTGAATCTTTAAAATATGTTTTAAAAGTTCTTTGTTAGTATGAAGATATCCTAAACGCCAACCAGTCATCCCATATTTTTTTGAAAAAGACCAACAGCGGATAACTTTTGGCCAAAGGTAGGAAACTGAGGCAATATTAAAATAAAAAGTATTGTCATAAATTAAATAATCATAAACTTCATCGGTGATTAAATAAATATCTTTTTTTTTAATAATTTTAGCCAATTCTAAAAGTTCATTTTTTGAAAAAACAGCACCGGTGGGATTACTGGGACTGTTAACAATAATGGCTTTGGTTTTTTTGGAAATGGTTTTTTCTGTTTTTTCTAAATCAAGATGATATTCGTTTTCAACTACTTTTAATGGTACCTCAATCACTTTTCCGCCGGATAATTTTATCTGTTCACCATAAGAAGAAAAATAAGGAGAAAAGACAATCACTTCATCACCCTCATCAACTAATGCTTCAATAGCATATTTCAAAGCCGCCATACTGCCTGGAGTAATAAGAATATTTTCCTCATCGGTTTTTATCCCAATTTCGTTGGTTATTTTTTTAGCAATTATTTGACGCAGTTCTGGTAAACCGACAAAAAAAGTATATTTATCAACATCGGGTTTTTTAATTAATCTTTCGGCTACCCCTTCTTTAATATATTTTGGCATTGGATAATAGGGGATACCCACTGACAAAGAAATGATATTTTTTCCTTTTTTAATCTCGTCTTGGACTAAATACATCATTTCTTTAATAATAGAAACATTGGTTTCTAAAACCTTTTTACTTAAATAATTTTTAATGTAAGAAAAATGATTTGTGTAATTGATCAAATTTCTCATAAAGATAAATTTTAAAATTTTTAACTTATTTTTCTTATTTGAATTGTTTCTACATACTGTTTTTCAATCAAAATATCAGAAACAACAACGATTTGAGTATTTTTCTTTAGATAATTTTTCTCTTTTAAAATTTCGATTGCTTTTTTTATGGTTTTTTCTGGATCTTTAGAAAATTCAATTCTAAAAGCGATTACGCCCCAAAATAAATTTAATTTTCTTCTGACTGAACTCATATTAGTAAAAGCAAAAATGGGAACAAAAGGTCTAAAATAGGAAACTAAACTTGCCATATAACCCCTTCGCGTAAAAACCACAATCGCCAAAACTTTAAGGTTTTCGGCTAAAAAAGAAGCGGCTTTGGCAATCTCTATCTTTGAATCAGAAGTTGAAGGAAAAGAAAAAAAGTTTATTTTTTTTGAAAAAATTTTTTTCTCCAAATTTTCAACCACATGACTCATCACCTCAAGCGACTTAAAAGGATACATACCAACCGCTGTCTCTCCAGAAAGCATCAAAGCATCGGCTTTTTGTTTTAAACCCAAAAAAATATCAGTCACTTCAGCGCGAGTGGGTGTGGGGTTTTCGATCATTGATTCCAAAAGATGGGTGGCGATAATCACTGGTTTTCTCATTTGAAAACAAAGATTAACAATTTTTTCCTGAAGAAGAGGAACTTCTTCAATTGGCAACTCTGCCCCTAAATCTCCCCGCGCCACCATCACACCGTTGGAAACCTCAATAATCTTCTCAAGTGAGGAAATAGCAAAAGCACTTTCTATTTTGCTAATTATCAAAGCGTTTGACTTTTTTTTCTTAAGATATTCTTTTAATTTTTCAACCGCCCCACTTTCTTTAACAAAAGACAAAGCGATAAAATCAACATTGTTTTCGATTCCAAAATAAATATCCTGCCAGTCTTTTTCAGTAATGGTTGGTTGGCTGCTACTTTTACCTTTAATATTAATATGCCTTCGTGAAGTAATTATCCCCCCATCAATACATTCAGTAATCACTTCATCTTTTGTTTTTTCAATTACTTTAAAAGAAAGCGTACCGCCATCAATCAAAATAACATCAGAAACAGCAACATCCTTAATAAAATCATCATAATTTACCTCAACGGTATTTGCTTTATAGGTGACTGATTTTTTTATGGTAAAAATAAACCGATCACCACTTTTGACTTTTATTTCCGATTTAACATCACCGGTTCTAATTTCTGGTCCTTTGGTATCTAAAAGAATAGCAATTGAATAATCACCTTTTTTATTAATCGCTTTTATCGCCTCAATTACTCTTTTATGCCAAAGATAATCACCATGAGACATATTTAAACGAGCGACATTCATCCCTAAACGGGCTAATTTTAAAATACTTTCAAAACTGGCGGTTTTTGGACCGATAGTGCAAATGATTTTTGTCTGTCTCATTTTTAAATAAATTCGATAATTTTTTGAGTAAACTCTGTTGTGGACACAGGATTTTCTTTATTAATATCATAAGTCCCAATACCAGTACTTACTGCTTTTTCAACTGCTTTTTCTATCGTTTGGGACTCTTTTTTTAAAGAAAAACTTAAATCAAGCATCATCGCGGTTGACAAAATCGCCCCAACTGGATTGGCAATATTTTTACCAGCGGCTTTGGGAAAAGAACCATGAATTGGCTCATACAAGGCTGTTTTTTCACCAATTGATGCTGATGGTAAAAGACCAATCGAGCCGGTTATCACCGATGCTTCATCGGTTAAAATATCACCAAACATATTCTCAGTTAAAATCACATCAAACTCCTTTGGTTTTTTGATAATCTGCATTGCGGCATTGTCAACATACATCATCTCCAAAGAAACTTCAGGGTATTTTTTTGCCAGCTCTTGGACCACTTTTCGCCAAAGACGGGAAGTCTCCAAAACATTAGCCTTATCAACTAAAGTTAATTTCTTTCGTCTTTTTTGCGCCAAAGAAAAAGCTAGTAATGAAACTCGGACAATTTCGTCTTTGGTATAAGTTGAGGTATCAAACGCCATATTATTTTCTTGGCCTTTTTTACCAAAATAAATCCCACCGATTAATTCTCTTACGACAATAAAATCAACTTTCTCAACAATCTCTTTTTTTAGCGGTGATTTATCAACCAAAGATGGAAAAACTTTAATTGGCCGTAAATTAGCATAAAGTCCCAAACTTTTTCGAAGCTCCAAAAGTCCTTGTTCTGGTCTAACCTTAAGATTGGGATTTTGATCATAGTAAGGGTCACCAATCGCCCCAAACAAAATCGCATCGGCTTTTTCTACTAAATTTTTAGTTTCTTTTGGTAAAGGAATACCCGTTTTTAAAATCGCCTGATAACCGATCAATCCTTCAATAAACTCAAATTGATGATTAAACTTTTGAGCAATTTTTTTTAAAACTAAGATAGCAGAATTAGTTACTTCCTTTCCCACTCCATCACCTGGTAAAACAGCAATTGTTTTTTTCATAAAAATAAATTTAAAACTTATAAATACTTTCTTGGGTCAGTAATTTTTCCCTCAATGGCTGAGGCAGTTACCGTTGCTGGTGAGGCTAAAAAAATTTTGGCGTCTTTTGATCCCATCCGACCAATATAGTTGCGATTGGATGAGGAGATCATCTGCGCCCCCTTCCCCACCACCCCCATATGCTTACCAAAACACGGACCGCAATTGGCTGATTCGATATTAGCCCCAGCCTCAGCAAAAACTTGTAAAATTCCTTCTTTTAAGAGGCGA
>Ga0308411_10001744_pt1 | contig 14875 bp, 12 predicted proteins | sample HotsprottomLayer_2_FD_203530 | JGI IMG/M metagenome (GOLD analysis project Ga0308411, IMG submission 203530) | Hot spring phototrophic mat microbial communities from Octopus Spring, Yellowstone National Park, Wyoming, United States -... | ecosystem: Environmental > Aquatic > Thermal springs >...
ATTTGGCCGCCGATGCCGATTGACCATCGTCCTTTGCATTTGGTTTGCGGCGGATAGCCCCGCCCAAGTGAAGCGACCAGCTCCGCCAGCCCACTACGATGTCACGCTGCGCTTTTTGCTACGCTTGCAACTACCAGCTTGGTACGATCGCTTTGACGAAATGCTCGCCGATTTGCAAAAACTCGGTTTTGAGCGGACGAATCCACCGTCGGAGGAAATTGAGGACCCAAACAACGATCGTTTAGATGGTCGAATCGCATCCGGACAAGCTCGTCGGTTGCTGAGTCACCAAGCGGTGCAAACAATTCTGCTGAAGCCTCAGGGATTTCGTGCTGAGGCGGGGCAAACCGTTAAAGTCCGTATTGAACTTGCGGCCGGTCTGCCGGGAGAACAACAACGTCGTTTGCATCGGCAGGTCGCCGAGCGTCTCCGCCTCCTAGGTTTTCGCGAAGCCCCAGGATACTTCCATGAAGCCTTTACCATGCTCCTCGGCGCCATCGACGGTTCCAAGCTCAGTGATTTGCTGGACGACTTGCGGCGTGTACCAGCTGGCTGGTTGGTCCCCAACGATCCTGTTTCGACATTGCCTCTGCCGCTCCGTGAGCGAGTTCCCATTCGGGTGATCGAAGTGTTGACCGAACCAGCCGATTTGCCTGCTCTGACGGAACCACCAACTCCTATGACGTTCCCAGCGGAGCAAGCTCATTGGGCGAAGATTGAGCCATCCTTGTTGGCATTGGTTGGCCCTCAGGCGGATGACACTCGAACCCTGCGGGTGGAAGTGGTATTCGCTCAGGAGCCGGCGCCGGGGGATTCAAATTGGGAGCGGCTTTTGCGCGGGACAGCCTCATCGGTTCGTGTGGAGGGGCTTGTCGGCAACGTCGCGACGGTCACTGCCCATGCCCACCAGGTGACGGAACTCGCCCGGCCTACATCGGTCACTTGGGTACGCCAACCCCGATCCGGTCAAGGAATCACCCCGCCCTTGAGACCGACCACGTCCGACCCTTGGGAAGCCTCGCGGTTAAAACTATTCCATCAACTCGGCTATCGGGGCCAAGGGATCAAAGTGGCCATCGTGGCAGGGGATTTTCGCGGCTTCGATCAATTTGTGGGGAAACGATTACCGGCGGGAACGAGACTCCTTGACCTGACCGCGGCTCGCAATCCCGACATGCGGCCCGATCCCATGCCTGAAGGCGAAGGCGTGGGGCAAGGAACGCTCATGGCCTTAACCGTAGCAGCAGCCGCTCCCCAAGCCGACCTGGTGCTCGTTCGCGTCGATCCGTCTTCCCCGTATCAACTCCTCACCATCGCGCGGCTGATCAACGAATCCAATGTTTTGCCCTTGGTACTTGAAGACCGTTTCAATGAACTTGAAAAGGACCGAACGGGAATCGACCTGTCCCGAACGAAAGCCCTCGAAGACCGTCGTCGTGCGTTGGCGAACCTGGAGTTTGATATCGGTGATGCTCGGGTTCCGGAGATCAAAAAGCGGGTCGAGGAGTCCAAAGCGCGATTGGAACAAGCCGAGACGGTTCTGGACGAAATTGCCAAGCGCGAAAAGGAACTGCAAGAGCGAACTGCTCGCTACCTCAAGTTCCGCGAATCATTGAATGCCTTGCGAGGGACCCGCATCGTGCTCAACGCTCTGACTTGGGAGAGCGGCTGGCCCGTTGATGGGGCGAGCGCCCTGAGCCGTTATTTGGATGAACAATTCGACGGCGATCCTGGCGAACAAACCGTCTCCCGCATTCGTTCCATGCGACGAGGGGCGGGCACAATCTGGGTACAAGCAACAAGCGATTGTCGGGGTCAGTTTTGGACCGGGCTGTTCCGTGATGAGGATCGAAACGGTGTCATGGAATTTTTGCCGATGGGTGCTTCGCTTCCCCCCGGCCGTTGGACCTCGGAGTTGAACTTCCTCGGATGGAGACCGTTCGACGGCCAGGCCACGACGGCTCTTCCTGCTCGCTCTAAGGCACGGGTCTCATTGCAGTGGCGCGAACCTCATGACGCCGGTGTCGGGGATCTTGCCGATGATCCCTACCGTGAGCCGATTTGTGATTTTCGGATCGTGATTTTGCGGCAACGCGATCCGAGCGGCACGAAAGTCGGGAACGATGAGATGGAAGTCGTGGCCCGGTCTCAAGCGAATCCCGTGCGACTGCACCTCGGAAAAAACAGTGGCACGTATGAACTTGTCGCGGATTTTGAAGTGCCGACCGAGGGGAACTACGCAGTACGTATCGAAGGAACGACGGCTCGATCGCCACGCCCAAGCGGCGATTTGGGCAAGGAAAATGGTTTGGGAATTGAAATCCGACCCCGTTTATTCGTCGAAATACTGGACCCTCAGTGGCAAAACCGTGGTCGAGTCGTTTTCGCTGATTTCTCCGACCTCCACCCGATACGGACGGATCGTACGGCGGTGGGTCCGTCGGGAGGCGGAGTTGGCATGCCAGCGGATGCATGCCAGGTTCTCACTGTAGCGGCTGACGATCCGTTAAGTTCATGGGGTGCTGGGCCAAACCGTCTCCTGGCGACGAAGCCGGACATCTTGGGGCCGTCGCATATCCCTCTCGGCGACGGATTAGAAGCGAAAGGCTCCTGGGGTGCCTCAGCCTTCAATGCCGGAGTCGTGGCTTGCACACTTTCGTCTCAGGCAGTCCCCAAACCGAGCGTCTTGCTCCAACGGCTGGGTGCCCGACCCAACACGCGGCTGTCGATACCGGAATCCTGGTTGCGCCAACCTTGATGCTGACTCAAGCGATGGGCTTGTTCCCGAGCGAGTCCACGGAGGCGAGCACGTCAGCAATCTTCAAAGCAAGGTGGGCTTTCTGATGGTCTGGGTCGACAACCACGAGGATCATCCCCTGCGCCTGTCCCACACGTAGGAGTTCCAGCAAACCGCTACGAGGGGGCCGAACAACGTTCCACTCGTTGGACAACCCCGCCAGCTGGCAGTATTTTTCCGCCTGCTCATGCGTCGAAAACAGCGCCAGCGCTTGCCCGCCACCGCGGACTTGCCATGTCGCACACTCGGCTTGACCATCGGCAAATCGCACGATAACGAACAGCTGTAAATCGAGCCGTAGATCCATAAATTTTCGTCGCCACCATCGTTGTAAGAGAGAGTGCCCGTATCATCTTACACGGACATGCCCCTTGTCAGTGCCCAACCGAGATTGCGTATGACACCGTTCACCCACAAAATTATGAGTCTCTGGTATGTTTTTTTCGTGCCGACGATTTCTGTTTCGGCTGAGAATTGGCGGCCGCTCTTCAATGGACGAGATTTGAGCGGTTGGCACGAGCGACAAGTCTCAAAAAACAAGGCCGGTCGCTGGCGCGTTGTCAATGGCATTCTCACGGCCCAGCCAGGTGACGGTTGGTTAGCCACGAACGAATCGTTCGGCGACTTCACTCTTCGTGCGGAATGGCGAATCAGCGAACACGGTAATAGTGGCATCTTCTTTCGCGTACCGGAAAAGGACTTTACCGGTTCGCCCAGCGAGTCCGGCTTTGAGATTCAGATACTAGACGATCACAGTCCGAAATATAAAGGGAAACTCAAGCCCTACCAGTACTGCGGTGGACTTTATCATTTCGTTGGCCTAAATGAGACGCTGTTTGAGGGGCCCGGCCGATGGCAGCGATACGAGCTCACAGTACGAGGGGACCACATCACCTTGATCTTTAATGGCCGAGAGGCATTATCGTTTCACATCAAAGGAAATCCGTCGGCGGAAAAACGCCCCCGTCGTGGTCAGATCGGCTTGCAAAACCACGGTACACAAGTTGAGTTCCGCTCCATCGAAATTCGGTCCCTGGATTAACATACGAGCGAGATTTTTGAGTATGGGGGGGGTTCGACAATCTTACTCTTGCTGAGAGCCATGAGGTGACGCACCGTTTGCGGCCTCTTTCGTGAGGATTTCTCGAAAGACGGCCTCGTATTCGTCCGGAGTGTTGATGTTGCGGAGCGACTGCAAGTCGGGGTCCACGGACCGCAGATCGTCGGCCGTCAGCAAGTGGTGCGGCACGCTTTGAATTAAGTCCCAAGGGCGACGCCTTCCAGTTCGCAGAAGATGCTCGGCAACGATGCCTAAATGCGTTCGGTACACTGCGGCAAGGGGATGGATGAATCCTCCGACATTGGGGGCGCAGACTGCCCGATCGCTTATGAGTTGGTCGAAAAGGAAACGAACGAAACCTGGCTGCAGGAACGGAAGATCGCAAGCAGAGACGAAGGCCCCCGAACATTCCAACCGGAAGGCTGCATTCAGCCCGACTGCTATTCCCCGCAATGGCCCCTGCCCTTCTTCAGGATCCCGCTGAATCACTACTGACTCGGGAAGTGGCGGCAAAACTTGCTCCGGAGCTGCCACCACAATTACTGGATCCACCGCGCTTGCAAGAAGTCGGACGACGCGTTGCAGCATCAGCTCTCGGCCGATCGGCAGCCATGCTTTGGGGCGGCCCATCCGCCGACTACGCCCCCCACACAAAACGATGCCCGCACGCCGATTCACTGCGCTACCATGTCGGTAAGTTGCAGAGTTTGAAGTAAATCCGCGGGAACAAATCCCTTTGGATCCCAACCTCGTTCTTGGTAATACGCCGACTTCATGGCTTCAAGGCGATCTCGAGTTAATGAGGCTCCCGGAGCTAAGCCATCCGGCAGCGGTTGCGTAAAGAATCGCTCTGGGAGCGTATCTTCTGCAGGAGTCCAACCCTCGCGAATGTTATAAAGCTTTTTGGCGGTCACGATTCGGCGTGCGGTCAGCCGCAGTTCCTCGGCAGTTACATCCCAACCGGTAACACCACGTAAAAGGGACGCACTTTCCCTGTAAAAATCTTCAAAGACCCCGCGCAAAAACTTACACAAGATCAGAGAATCCATGATGGTGGCTTTATCTTCTGTCTCAATGGCCCAACGCGCCGACTCTGGTCTCCCGAAGCGGCGGTCCACGTGCGGCGAAAAATCTGCTTCATAGGCTGAACTGCGATTGTGATCCGCCCCACGGGAATTGACGGCGAACCCAAGCGCCATCGTCTGCATGGCGCGCGGATCATACCCGGGAATCTCAAGACCCTTGACTTGGGGAGCAAAGCTCAACGCCTCATCGCCCAGCCGTTCGGCGAGTCGTTTGGTCCCTTCCGCAAGCCAATCGCCCAAATTCGAGCGAGAGGCGATCTGTTCGATCGCGGCAAGTAAAGCATCCCCTCGACCAAAGCGCAAGTCAGGAGATGTCAATAAGCCTCGCTCGACGCATTCCATCGCAAAAGCAATTGTTGCTCCGGTTGAAATGGTGTCCAAACCGAGTGCGTCACACCGCTGGGCCGCGCGTAATACAATGTCGGGATCCGCAAGGCCGCAAAGAGATCCCAACGCGAACAACGTTTCATACTCAATACGCACTGGCCCTTGGCTTGAGGCAACGATGTGCTCGCAACCGATCGTACAAGCCGCACATGACTCACGAGTTACTGTTTGTTGCTCATGCAGTGCTTCGCCGGCAATGTGAAGCGCATCGGCGAGTTGCCCTTGCTGGAAATTCCGAGTTGGCAGCGCGTTCAAACGATTGAGCGTCAGCAGATTGGCAATTGTACCCAGCTCGCGGTACTTGGCAGTCGCGGGACCGAAAGACCTCTCCGATAAGGACCTGGCAGCGGCGACCACTCCCGCCGGATCAGCCAGCGTACAGCGTTGGGTACCGTGTACAGCGACGGCTTTGAGCCGTTTGGAGCCAAGTACGGCTCCCAGTCCGCCACGCCCCGCATGCCGCCGATCATGGCTGATCGTTGCGAATCGCACCAAATGCTCACCGGCAGGCCCGATCACCGCAAAGTGAAATGCTGGTCCTAATCGTTGCCGCAATCGAGCTTGAGCATCGGGAATCTCCAGACCCCAGAGGTCCTCAGCCGGTTCAAGCGTGATTTTCCCATCCTCGATCATCAGAACGGAGGGGCGTGCCGCTTGACCGGTAATTACAATCGCGTCAGCGCCACTCCGCTTGCCAGCGAGTGCGAAATGCGAAGAAGCGAGGGCATCATTCAGCCGATTTGTGAGCGGCGACTTAGCGACTACGGCGAATTTTGCCGAGGTCGTCAGAGGAGTACCGACGAGCGGACTGAAGGCAAAAATGAGAGGAGCCTGAGCATCCAAGGGATCGATTTGGACCGGGGCCTCGCGGTACAACAACCAGGTTGCCAGCCCCACCCCGCCGAGAAACCGCCGGGCCACAGATTCCGGAATCGGATGGAATGTGGCCTGGGTTTGAGTGACATCAACTCGCAAGTAGCGGCCGTGGATACCGTGCATATTTCAACCGCCTGCGTCTGCTGACAGAATTACGAGCCGGTCGCCGTCGGATAAGGTGGTATTCCAGTCGGTGAGAAATGGCCCAGCATTAAGTGAGATCAACACGCTCGGTCCGTTCGGCTTTTGGAGGAACAATTCGCGTAGACGCGGACAGCGGCGCGTGATTTCGTGAACAGCTTCCGCAACCGTCGCTGCCCGCAGCGGCATTTCCTTCAAACCGGCGCGGCGACGTGCAAGGGCATAAAACTCAACGATGATTTCGGGAACACCGGAGTGTGGCATAAAGCCATTTTACCGGAGGTGATCATGCATCGGCTGTAAACCACTGCCGGATATCGTGACGCGCATGGACCGGGGCTTGTTGCTCGATCAATTGGCGATAGGGTTCATATCCCGCATTGCCCAAGTGGGGAAGATATTTCAAGGGCACGGCGACTCGCTCCCGGTAGAAGACGATGTCATCGGGACTTTCGGCGATGGTGGGATTGGCGTCCGGCAGGTTCTCCGCCACCAATTGCAGAAACCGATGGCAGGACTCGCGCAGAGGCACGGCGAGTAGCTCGGCAAAATCGCCGGGTGCATCAGGAACCTCCAACCACGGCTCAGCGTAGGTGAACGCGCGGGTAATGGCTCGTTGAGCCCGTTCCGGCTCGCCATACCGTCGAAGAAATAGCTCCGCCACATCCACCCCGCCGAGTTGATCGTAAATCCGTTTACGCACCATTTGGAGGATGGCGGACTCCAAATCCAAGCGAACCTCGGTCGCCGTCAGACAAGCTTGCAACAGCGAAGTGCATTTCTTTTGAATCAACGCTTGGATCTGCCCTTCAAGTTCTGCGAAGGCTGTCGGCTCAATCGAGTCGCGGAGCATTTCGACGGCCTCTTGCAAGTCGTGACACCCTTCCGGTAAGAGTAACCCAGTCGCTGCGGAACTTATGGCGGTTGGTGTCAGGTGCTCCCGCATTTCCACAAATCGCTTCCGGCACAAATTAATCTCTTTCAAAATGTCCGTGACGTAGTCGTTTAATCGGGCATACACATTCGAGACAGTTCGTCCGACCAATAATTGGTAACGATCAAGACTGTACCGCTTCAGATTTTCGGCCAGTTCCGCACCGCGTCGGCGACGTACGTCCTCGGCGAGCATTTTTTCCGCAATTTCGTAGGCGGTTTGAGAAGTAACCGTCTTCTCCCGCAACTGCGGTTCGAATTGCGTAACGATGCGTTGACAAAGATTGCCGAGAATCTTCGCTGTGGTCTCGGCCCCTGCCAGGCGGAATCCGGGTTGCTCGATGAGAAGCATTGCGATCTGCCGCAGCCGCAACGAAAATTCGTGGAACGCGGCATCGCCAAGGTGCTGTAAAACCTGTTCCAGTCTCCCGGGCTGTCTTTGCATCCCGTTTTCTTGGGGATGTCCCAGCCATTGAACGGCGGAGGTCAACGCTTGGAAGGCCACCGCGCTGTCGTAGGTCGAGCGCGTCCAACGACTGCGAGGTAACAATGGCTCGGCCAGGTCGCTTAAGTATTTCTCGGTGGACATCCCCAAGGCACTGTCGCAAGCCATTTGGCACTGGGAGCCGAGCCCCTCCGGGCTGAGTTGTTGTGCCTCCCACTGTTCTTGCACCCAGCTTTCCAGGGTGGCATAAAGATGTTTGTTCTCCGTGGCTGTCCACGTTTCCAGCACGCGACTACACAGCCATCGTGCCACACGGTCGGCGAGTTGGCGGCGCGGCCAGGTCACGGTGTAGAGGCCAAATGTGTGCCCTGCAATTGTCGTCGGCTCCGGCTTAGCGCCTGGCATCGTGAGGGCTTCATCACGTGAGGCATCGGCTGCCCGACCGAAGGGCGTCAACAGATCGCGCCAAATAAATTCCGCTGCTTGCCCAATTCCGGGTGCCTCGCCCGTCGACGACCGGTTCGCTCGCAAAGGCAAGAGAAAGAACTGGGAAAAGGGAGCGTCAGCATCAACACGCGTAAAATCGCGGTCGTCAATGTTGATGGTGTAATTGACGCCCGGCAGACTGAAGTGGTTTAACTCGGTCAGCGCGGCATAGGTATTGGCCAAGGCCTGCGGCCGAGCCGTAGGGCCCGTGTGGGGCGGCAGCAACAGGATCCCGCGCACATCCGGTTCCGTATAACCGAGCATGCGCAACTCCGCTCGGACAGCGTACGCCAAATCGATGAACATCCCACCGCCGGTCGCACCCGCAAGGCAAGCGACGATATAGACCCGCGGTTGATTGCTCCGACGGGTGAGTTGGCTTTGCATCTCCGCCTCGTCCAATACGCTGGGGTGGGTCACCGCTTCGAGATCGGCACGCAATTTCTCTTCCAAGGCGCGGCAATGATCGCAAAACGCCAGTCGGCCCAAAGGACGAATTCCTTGCGTCGTGGGGTTCGCGGCCTTGATACGGTAGAGGGTCTGAGGATCAAACCAACCTTCGAGCAAGCTGCGGCCATTACGACGTGGTTTCAAGTAGTGCGCCGGCCGATTCAATCGGGTTGCGAAGATTTCCTCGGCACTTAACGATGATGCTTCTTGATTGTTGAGTACCCGCTGCAAGGTTTCGGGGTCCGTATCGATGCACAGTAACCGAATATTTGGCACACGTTCCATGCCGCCGATGTGCTCGTGAATTGAGCGTTTAATTTGACCAACCACTTCAATGCCTGTTCGCCCTACGCCAATCACCAAAGCGGGGAAGAGGACGCCATCGCCGTGCTCTTCCGGCGGGGCCGTCCGTCGGGGAGCCAATTCCCCATTTGTCGCGGTGTTCTCGGTCGTTAACAACAATTGTGTGGTTGGTGTTTCGCCGCCAGACCACGGCGCGGTTTGGAAAGTCACCTCTCCCGTGTTAATGAAGACCGGAGCTGTGGGATGAGAGTCCACGGACGGTCCAGGTGTTTCGCTGGCAACGGCACCGGCCATCAAGCCACGGACAAAGTCACCACAACTGGCATGCCGATCTTCGGGGCGCTTGGACAAAGCCTTGGCCACGGCGATACGGTCGTTGGGTGGTAAGGGCGACACATCGGGAGCCGCTTGCAAGTGCTGGGCGATGAGTTGCTGGACATTAGTGGCGGAAAAGGGCCGCTTACCTGTCAACAGTTCCTGATAGACAATCGCCAAGCTGTATTGATCACAGTAAGGAGTGATGACGCCTTCAAATGTCTCGGGTGCGGCGTAAACAGGTGTCGCGCCAGCTAGCGTCACAGCCCGTTTCATAGTGTCCAGGTCCCGCACCAGCCCAAAGTCTGCCACCTTGACATGATCGTGTACCAAGAAGAGATTTTGGGGTTTAATGTCCAAATGCTGAAGCTGGTACTGTGAGTTCATCAAATCGAGGACTTCCGCGGCTTCGTACATGTAGCGGAGCAGATCATTCCGCGGGATCCCCGGCTGCCGGTAGCGCCGAAATTCGAGAAAGCGGTCCCACAAGTTACAATCAGCCAACTCCGTGACGATGACCAGTCGTCCATCGACAATGTCATACCGTTCCAATGAGAGCAGATATGGATGCCGAACCGCTTGAACCCGGCGGAGGGCGCTTAATTCCTGTTCGGTGCGATGATTACCCTGGTCATCCAGATCGGCGTAAACGATCTTAACCGCCTTGTGCAGGCCTCCCGGTGCCTCGCATTTCCAGACTTCCCCGTAGCCACCGCTGCCAATTTTGGTTAATAAGCGGTAACCTGGAAGAATTTCTGAATCAGTCTCGATGCGGAGAGCCATGGGCCCCGGCTTTCCTCCCGCAAAAAATGCAAAACGCCTTGACTCCGCGAGATCGCTAGCGCGTCCCACAAGTTCATCCAAATCTAGCTTTTGAATATTCGCGCTGCAAATGATGTGACAGAAAGAACTTCAATTCGTTGATCTCACTGGCAAAGCCTCCCCAGCCATTTGGGTGATCCACACGCGATCTACATAACCGGACAGTTCGGGAAAGCGAAAAATCCAAAAAATGCAGGCATTGCAAGCGGTCCCATCACGTCGGAGCCGCTAACCCACGTTCCTTGCAGATGTGAAGCGGCTCGCAAACTGAAGCATTCGTAAGCTGGATTTCGAACTGGGGCTGCCACGGAGAAACAGCCAGACCCGATCTGCTTACCACGTCATAGCACGGAAGTGATCGCGGACCTCGGGAGCACGGACGACATCGTCACGAGTCAACATCAGGTCGTGCGAGTTGACCTGAGCAGCACTCGGCTCGTCGTGGGCAAAGCGTGAAAATAGGCGACTTAACTGGTGGGCATGTACCGTAAACATTCAAAACGCGCCATCCGAGATACAAGAGGTCAGGGGACTGCCGAGATGGACGCTTTAGTTCGCGATTCGTCCGCTGATCATCACCCGGATTCCGGTGACGATCATGGTCCGACACATCGTCGGCTCCAAGGCAGGACGGACGCGCAAGACCAGCCGGTCCAGTTCGGTCGTCCGCGCGGCAAATAACCTCTGATGAACCACAGACGAGGGCCAAGGCTCGCTCTCGGTCTACCAAATGGGTGAGTCTCACCAGCAAACGAAATTTCCATATCAACAAACTAGGTGGAAAGCGAAAGGCTATCGACAGCTCGACCAAGTTTGGTACGAGCCTGGCTGACCCTCGTGACGTTGAGCATCCGGCGGCAGGCGCGACTGCGACAGATGGTAGGCATCGCTGTCGGTTTGCTGATCATGGTGACATTATTTGTTGGCGTGAACACTTACTTTGGTCGTTGGAATTACGGCCGACTCCGCGCGTGGCCACATCGTGAGAGCCTGAACACTCATCTCGTGCGGTTAAGCCAACTTCAAGGGCTTTTAAGCCGGACTTCTCCCGCTGGTGCTTTGCATTGGGGGATCATTGGTTCGGTTGGCGCGACTCTGGAAAACTCCGGTTTTTTGATGTTCTCACGCTGGATTGTCTTTGCGACTTTCCAAGCCTTTCTTCTCCCTATCTGGACCTTGAGCTTTGCCACCGATGCCCTCGGACAGGAACGCGAACAGCGGACGCTCATCTGGTTTTTAACGCGGCCGTTGCCAAGATGGTCGATTTACCTGGGCAAATGGTTGGCAGCATTGCCGTGGTGCATCTCCTTCAATCTTGGGGGGTTTGCGCTGATCTGTTATGCCGGTGGCGAGCCTGGTCGGTTAGCGTTTCGCACCTATTGGCCGGCCATATTTCTGGGGACCGTTTCTTTTTCGGCACTATTTCACCTCATCGCGGCTGTGTTCCGCCGACCCGCTGTCGTGGCACTGCTCTACTCGTTCTTTTTTGAAACGCTGGTCGGTGACCTGCCCGGCGACTTAAAACGTTTGAGCATCAGCTTTTACATTCGGTCGCTGATGTATGCGGCCACAGAGGGCATGACCATCACACCCGATGCCTTGACTGTGTATGCACCGGTGTCAGCAACGACAGCGTGGGGAGTTCTGCTCGGCAGTACGGTAGTTTTCACGCTGGCGGGAATCTGGTTTTTTTCGCGGCAGGAGTATCAAGAAGATTTATGAACCATGCCGACACGCCCGACCCCACAAGGCCATCGATGCCAACAGAGCCTTGGCACGGTTTCCGTGGGGAGTCGCTGGAACCCGGTGTCCCTACCCTGCCGCTGGCTCCGTCGATCGCAATCAGCCGTGAAGCGGGAGCCCGAGGAACGGCCATCGCGCGGAGGATCGGCGAGAAAAGTGGCTGGCTGGTCTGTGATCACGAAATGCTCGGCTACACCGCCCAAGATCCGCTTGCCATGCCATCCCTGCTTGCGGACGTCCCAGCACACGTCCCTGCTTGGATCGATACCCAAATTCAACATCTCGCCGCATCCGGTCAGGTTCATTTTGATGCGGACTACGAACCCATCGCCCGTTTGATCCTGGCGCTGGCGGCGAAAGGGGAAGTCATTTTTGTCGGTCGCGGTGCGGGCTATCTCCTTCCACACGAATCGACGTTGCACGTTCGGCTGGTAGCGCCGTTCGAGGATCGCGTCGCCTATCTCAGCCAAACGCTCCGCTTGTCGCAAGACGAAGCACGAGCGCTGGTAATCCATCGCGATGCTCACCGAAGTGATTTCCTACAGCGGCGCTTTCGACTCCCACCCGGCGATGCTCCATTCGATATGACGCTGAATTCGAGTTCGTTGGGCAGTGAACTCTGCGTGGATCTGATCCTTGCCGCACTTATTGGCAAGTCCAACGCTCGTTTTCAGAGTAGTTTCTGATGCGTGCTCCGCCGACACTTGAATCGGATTGGTGTAGAAATTACCTTTAGGGCGAGTCATGACGGAAAATTAGGCCCTTACTCGCCCTCACCTCTCACCGGAAAAAGACAGGTCTACTTGATGGGCAACTCGTAAACGAGCGTGCCAAGCAAGTTCTTTTCACGCTTCCCGTGGCAAATAATGCACTGCTCCATCACCGCGGGGACGACCGTCGCAGCCCGGAGGACAGGTTGACCATCCACGAAAGCGATCTCGTCAATGTACTCTTTCCCAGAACGAATCGCCTCGACGGCTGCCTTTTCAAAGTCCGACTTGGCCACGTTCTCTTTGTTCTTGGGCTTGCCAGTCACATCGATCAGCCGTGCGTTATGAAACTTGCCATTTTTCATCGCGACAAAAACATCCTTGGCGACGGTAGCCGCTGGCACATCCGCCTGCTGATTCACATAGTTTTTCGTAATGGAGACGACGGCGTTCTTGTATAACGTATCCAACATACGAACCTGCTCCCGCGCGCGAGCAACTGCTTCCGGATGGGGTTTCGGGGTCTCATCCGCTCCAACCCTCGATCCAAAGGGGACAACGATAGACACCGCTAAAATCGAACCCAACAGAATGCGAGAAATGGCTAAACGCACTGGTGATCCTCCATATACGGATAAATTTATCTGAATATACGTTTTGAATTGTGTCCTGGCAAATGCGTTTTGCGATTTTTCAGTGAATCGAGCCTGAAATGAGTTCTCGTTTCGACGATTTGGCGAAGTTTTGCCGTGATCTGCCGCCGCAGGTCGCCATCGTTCTCGGCTCGGGATTGAATGACGTCGCGGATCGGTGGCCCGTTATTTTTTCCGTGGCCTTTACCGACTTACCGGATCTCCCAAAGACTGGTGTCGTCGGTCACAAGGGCCAACTGAGTTTGCACGGGCTTCGTGGACGACGGCTGCTCATTTTTCAAGGCCGCGTGCACTTTTACGAGGGGCACTCAGTGGACGCGGTCACGCGGCCCATCCAGGTCGCTCGGGAGTTAGGGGTTCGGCAACTCCTCCTGACCAATGCCGCCGGCGGCATCGGCCCCATGCAGATTCCCGGGAGCTTGATGCTCTTGCAGGGTCATATCAATTGCCAGCGTAACTCATGGTGGCCGAACGTCGAGATTGTCCGAATTTACTCAACGCGACTCCAGGAACTCTTGCGAGTCGCAGCGATCTCAGCGAAGGTTCGTTTACGAGAAGGCATCTACGCAGGAGTGACCGGACCGAATTACGAGACGCCGGCCGAAGTCCGTGCGCTGCGGACCATCGGGGCCGACGCCGTCGGCATGTCAACCGTCCATGAGGCCGAGGCGGCTCATCAATGGGGTTTGGAGGTTGCCGCTATCTCTTGTGTCGCCAACTGGGCGGCTGGCTTATCCCAGCAGCCATTGACCCATCACGACGTCTTGCAGCAAGTCAGAATGGCCGCAGGCGAGCTGCACCGCCTTCTCGAACAAATGATCCTTCAGTTGTGACCCCCGCTTACCTTGACTGGTGACACCCAGAGCCTATAACTGCCAAGGCGGAGATTGTGAATTTTTTCACAAAGTGAGCAGGAGAGCGCAAAATGATTGCGGCGGTAGGAGGTGCTCTGGGGGCCGCCGCTGGGGCGCCGGTCTTCGATCTGACGACCTACTACCCTATCTTCTTGTATTTGGCCGTCTGTCTCGCTATTCCCGTAGCGGCGCTCATTGGTTCTCACGTTTTTAGCCCACGCCGGAGCACGCCCGTCAAACTCATGCCGTACGAATCCGGCATGGACCCGATTGGTGACACTCGGCAACGATTCGACATCAAGTTTTATTTAGTTGCGATCTTATTTCTCGTTTTCGACGTGGAATTACTCTTTTTGTACCCTTGGGCCGTCATTGCGTACGGTCCCGATGCAGATCCGGCATGGCGCCCGATCTTTGGCCGAGTGGTCTTTGTCGAAATTCTCGTTTTTCTCGCCACTCTTGCAGTCGCTTACATTTATGCGTGGCGGAAAGGAGTGTTTGAATGGCGATAAGGCCTAATGAGAATTTCCTGATCACGCAACTCGACTGGCTCGCCAATTACGTTCGGGCGAACAGTCTTTGGCCGATGCCCTTTGCCACCGCCTGCTGCGGTATTGAACTGATGGCGACGGCCTCCTCACGTTACGATTTGGCCCGGTTCGGGTCGGAGGCCATCCGCTTCAGTCCTCGACAGTGCGATTTGATGATCGTGGCGGGGCGTGTGGTCATGAAGATGGTGCCCGTGATGCAACGCATCTGGCTGCAGATGCCCGAGCCAAAATGGTGTATTTCGATGGGAGCTTGCGCATCCAGCG
>Ga0308411_10001746_pt1 | contig 14867 bp, 11 predicted proteins | sample HotsprottomLayer_2_FD_203530 | JGI IMG/M metagenome (GOLD analysis project Ga0308411, IMG submission 203530) | Hot spring phototrophic mat microbial communities from Octopus Spring, Yellowstone National Park, Wyoming, United States -... | ecosystem: Environmental > Aquatic > Thermal springs >...
GGGCGAGCACCGTCTGGATGCCCCGGTGCCCGCGCTGCATGAGCTGGTGGTGGGTCAGCTCGGTGCGGTTCGTGCCGATCGCCGCCACGTCCCGACCCGACGAGAAGCTCCTGCCCTCCCCCCGCCAGATGACCGCCCGCACCTCGGGACGGCGGGCGATCTCCGCGAAGGCCTCGAACAGCTGGACGTCCATGGCGTCGTCGAAGGCGTTGTGCTTGTCGGGGTTGTCGTTGGTGATGACGGCGACGTGGCCGTCGAGCTCCAGGTGCACCGCCCCGCTCATCGCCCCTCCTCCCGGACCCGACCGGCAGGTCCTCGAATCAGCGCTCACCGTAGCGAACGAGTGCTCACCGGCGCTGACGGCGCCCCCGGGAACCCGGGCGAGGGGGTAGGGTCCCCCGCCGATGGACGACCGTGAGCACCCCCGTACCGTGCCCGCCGTCCTCGAGCGGGCCGCCGCCCGCTTCGGCGACCGGGAGGCCCTCGTCGACGGGGACCGCCGCCTGACCTTCGCCGAGCTCGCCGCCGAGGCCGACCTGGCCGCCCGGGCGTTCATCGCCAGCGGGCTCGAGGTCGGTGACCGGGTCTCGATCTGGGCGCCGAACATCGCCGAGTGGGTGATCGCCGAGCTGGGGTTGCACCGCGCCGGCGGGGTGCTGGTCCCGATCAACACGCGCTTCCGGGGACCGGAAGCCGGCTACGTGATGGGCAAGGCGGGCTCGCGGCTGCTGCTCACCGTCACCGACTTCCTCGACACCGACTACGTGGCACTCCTCGACGGGGTCGAGGGGCTCGACCGGCTCGAGGAGATCGTCGTGCTGCGCGGGTCGGTGCCGGCCGGGCGGACCGGCTGGGCCGAGTTCCTGGCCCGCGCCGAGCGGGTGGACCCCGCCGACTCGGCCGCCCGGGCGGCCGCCATCAGCCCCGATGACACCGCCGACATCCTGTTCACCTCGGGCACGACCGGGCGTCCGAAGGGGGCGATGCTGGCCCACGGTGCGGGGGTCCGGGCCTTCGAGGCGTGGTCCGACGTGGTGGGCCTGCGCGAGGGTGACCGCTACCTGATCGTCAACCCCTTCTTCCACGCCTTCGGGCTCAAGGCCGGGATCCTGGCGTCGCTGCTGAAGGGCGCCACGATCGTGCCGCACGCCGTGTTCGACGTGCCCTCGGTCATGGCGCGGGTGGTCGAGGAGCGCATCACCATGCTCCCGGGACCTCCGGCCATCTACCAGACGATCCTCAACCACCCCGAGCTCGACCGCTTCGACCTGTCGAGCCTCAGGCTGGCGGTGACGGGAGCAGCCACCATCCCGGTCGAGCTCGTGGTCCGCATGCGCGACGAGCTGGGGTTCGCGACCGTCGTCACCGGCTACGGCCTCACGGAGGCCACCGGCATCGTCACCATGTGCCGCCACGACGACGACCCCGAGACCATCGCCCGCACCGCCGGTCGCCCGATCCCGGGCGTGGAGATCCGCCTGGTCGATGACGACGGCGCGGAGGTGGCCCACGGGGAACCCGGTGAGGTGCTGGTGCGGGGCTACAACGTGATGAAGGGGTACTTCGACGACCCCGAGGCCACGGCCGAGGCCATCGACGCCGGGGGATGGCTGCACACCGGTGACGTGGGCGTGCTCGACCCGCGGGGCAACCTGGTGATCACCGACCGCAAGAAGGACATGTTCATCGTTGGGGGGTTCAACGCCTACCCGGCCGAGATCGAGCAGGTGATCGCCACCCACCCGGCGGTGGCCGCGGTCGCCGTGATCGGGGTGCCCGACGAGCGCCTCGGCGAGGTGGGCATGGCCTTCGTGGTCCCCCGGACCGGTGAGACGGTCGATCCCGGGGCCCTCATCGCCTGGTGCCGCGAACGGCTGGCCAACTACAAGGTCCCCCGTTCGGTGCGGGTGGTCGACGCGCTGCCGCTGAACGCCTCCGGGAAGGTGCTCAAGTACGAGCTGCGGGCGCGCGCCGCCCAGGACGGCTGAGCGGTGGCGGCACCGGGCCGGGGGACCCCGACCGCCGTCCGCACCCTGGCCCGTGCCGGGCTGCTCCGGCCGCCCCGCCCCGACCGGCTGCTGGCGCTCGCCCGCGCGCTGCGCCACTGGGGTCCCACCTACGCCGGGGGGTTCGCCGCCGCCGCCGCCCGCCACCCGCGCCGCCCCTGCGTGATCGACGATCGGGGCCGGCTCACCTGGGCTGACGTCGACCGGCGGTCCAACGCCATCGCCCATGCGCTGGCCCGACGGGGGATCCGTGCGGGCGACGTGGTCGGTGTCGCCTGCCGCAACCACCGCGGGTTCGTGGAGGCCACCGCCGCGCTGGCCAAGGTGGGGGCCGACATCGCGTACCTGAACACCGGCTTCGCGGGACCCCAGCTCCGGGAGGTGCTGGCCCGGGAGGGGGCGGTGGCCCTCGTAGCCGACGAGGAGTTCGTGGCGGCCCTCGGTGACGACAGCCCCGTCCGGTTCGTGATCCTCGCCCGGGGGGACGCCCCGGGGCGACCCACCCTGTCCCGGCTCGCCGAGGAGGGCCCGTCCGGCCCGCCACCGGCACCGGAGCGGCCCGGACGGTCCATCATCCTCACCTCGGGCACCACCGGAGCCCCCAAGGGGGCACCCCGACCGCAGACCTCCGGCATGGGCCCCGTGATCGCCATGCTCGAGCGGATCCCCTACCGGGAGGGCGACACCATGGTCGTTCCCGCCCCCCTGTTCCACTCCTGGGGGTTCGGCAACCTGAGCCTCGGGCTCGTGCTCGGCGCCACCTTCGTGCTGCGCCCGCACTTCGATCCCGAGGCGGTGCTCGCCGACGTGGCCCGTCACCGGGCCCAGGTGCTGGTGGCGGTCCCGGTGATGCTGCAACGCATCCTCGACCTGCCCGCAAAGGTGCGGGCGCGCTACGACACGTCCTCGCTGCGCATCGTCCCGCTCAGCGGGTCGGCCATCCCCTCGGGCCTGGCCACCCGGTGGATGGACACCTTCGGGGACAACCTCTACAACCTGTACGGCTCGACCGAGGTCGGCTGGGCCACGATCGCCACGCCGGCGGACCTGCGCGCCGACCCGGCCACCGCCGGCCGGCCCCCGTTGCACACGGTGGTCAGGGTGCTCGACGACGAGAACCGGGAGGTGCCACCCGGGGTGACGGGGCGCATCTTCGTCGGCAGCGACCTCGTGTTCGAGGGCTACACCGGCGGTGGCTCCAAGCCGGTCGTGGACGGGCTGATGAGCACCGGTGACACCGGCTGGTTCGACACGGCCGGACGCCTGCACGTGGCCGGGCGGGAGGACGAGATGATCGTCTCGGGCGGCGAGAACGTGTTCCCCCGCGAGGTCGAGGACCTGCTGGTGGCCCACCCGGCGATCAGCGAGGCCGCCGTGGTGGGAGTGGACGACGCCGAGTTCGGCCAGCGGTTGCGGGCGGTGGTGGTGCTCGCCCCCGGGGCCACCATGACCGCGGAGGAGGTCCGAGACCACGTCCGGGCGAACCTGGCCCGGTTCAAGGTGCCCCGCGATGTCGTCTTCGTCGATGCCCTGCCCCGGAACCCGACCGGCAAGGTGCTCAAGCGCGAGCTGCGCTGAGCCGACCCCGACCGGTCCTCAGCGCATCAGGTGCCGGGCGGAGTAGACGGGCAGGTCGAGGAAGGTGAGCACGCCGGGGTCGGCCTCCACCACGTAGGGGATGGCGTTCACGACGTGCATGGCCGTGGCCAGGCAACCGGCGTGGTTGTGGTCGCCGACGTGGGAGGACAGCTCCAGCTCGAGGTGGACGCAGGGCTCGCCGTCGATGTCGATGCGGTAGCCCTGCCCCTGCGGCCAGTGGGGGGCGTCCCGGTCGCGCAGGCGGGTGACGTGTTCGACGACGATCCGGGGCTCGCCCCCGATCATGCCCCGGATCTCGAAGTGCATGCCCGAGATGCCGCCGGCGGGGATGGGACCGGACGCGATCTCGAAGGGTTCCTCGGCGTGGATCACCTCGTGCCACTCGGTGATGGCGTCGAGCTGCACGTCGAGCGCGGCGGCGACCAGCTCCACGACGGGCCCCCAGGCCAGGGCGGTGGAGCCGGGGGCCAGCAGCAGCGACGACGAGGTGTCCGGCTTCCCGAAGCCCATGATCTCGAACATCGTGAACGGGTTGTCCCAGGTGGCGTAGTTGACGATCTCGGCCATGCGCACGCTGCGGACGTCCCGGCACAGCGCGAGCGCGCCGACCGCGAGGCCGACGTTGCCGTAGCCCGGGTCGATCCCCGAGGTGTAGATCGACGTGCCACCCTCGAGGCAGGCGGCCTCGAGGCGCTCGTGGACCCCCGCACCGGCGGCCTTCGGGTACAGCAGCGGCACGTAGGACGTGTTCACCACGTTCTTGCCGGCCGCCAGGATGCGGCACAGGTCGTCCACCACGCCCTCGGGGCGCAGGTCGGAGCTCGCGGTGTAGCAGACGCAGTCGGCGTCGGTGTCGTGGAGCAGTGCGTCGGCGTCCCGGGTGGCCACCACCCCGATCGGTTCGGTGCCGCAGATCTCACCGGCGTCGCGACCGGCCTTGTGGTCGGAGTGGACCCACAGCCCGACGAGCTCGAGGTCGGGGTGGGAGGCGATGGCCGGTGCGGCGTGGATGCCGACGGTGCCCGTGGCCCACTGGATGACTCGGTAGCGCATGGATCCTCCTGCAGAGGCCTCTGCTGGCGGGCCGGACCGTAGCGTGGCATGACCGGCCGTGCAGGGTCGTGCGGGCTCGTCCGTGGCGCACCCGGTGCCCATCGAGCTGGACCCGCCCACCCACAGCCGGGATGCGCAGGCCGGCGTGCGGGACCGCCACAGCACAGCGCCAGGACCCCGTCGGGTCGGCTCAGGCGGTGGGGACCACCTTGAACGCCTCGGCCAGCCGGCCGCGGTCGAAGCCCGCGCTCTCGGCGTTGGCCGCCAGCCAGCCGCTGACCATCTCGTCGAGCTCGGCGCGCTGCCCGGTCTGGCTGACGTGTGCCCGCAGGGCGGCCATCTTCTGCGGGAAGGTCTCGGTGACGTCGACCACCAGGTCGGGCTGGGGGTGGGCCATCAGCCACACCTCGCGCACGGTGTGGGGAGCCAGGCCCGCGTCGAGCAGCTCCGGGAACGCACGCGGGTTGCGGGCGTCGGGGTAGACGGCGCACAGGGTCGCCTCACCGGCCGCGAGGTGGTCCGGGTGGCTGGCGAAGATCCGCTCGAGGATGCGCACCGGGGACTGGCAGATGACCAGCTCCGGCCGCGTCCGTCGGATCACCCGGGCCAGCTCACGCCGCAGTGGGAGCTCCGCGGTCAGCATGCCGTCGGGCCACCGCAGGAAGGTCAGGTCGGACACACCGACGGCGGCGGCCGCGTCGCGCTGTTCGCGCTCTCGCAGCTCCCGCAGCTCCTCCCGGGACCGCGTCAGGTCGTCGTCGCCGGCGTCACCGGAGGTCACGAGGCAGTAGGCGACCTCGCATCCGGCCTCGACCAGGGCCGCCACCGTGCCGGCCGCGCCGAAGTCGACGTCGTCGGGATGGGCGCAGACCACCAGTGCCCGCGCCGGGACCGGGAGCAGACCCCGGTCGGTGACGAGCCCGCCCACCTAGCGCAGCACGTAGTCGGACGGCTCGACCCGTCGGGTCTGCTGCCAGTACTCGAGCAGTGAGAACGGCCAGTTCTGGGCGCTGCGGCCGGTCTCGTTGCGATACCAGCTGGGCACGGTGGCCACCCCCCAGGCCCGGGTCAGGTTGCCGGCGTCGATGCGCTCGTTGTAGGCGTCGTGCACCTCCGGTCTCGGTTCCATCGAGGCGTACCCACCCTCGAGCAGCAGCCGCAGTGCCTCGAGCACGTAGCGCACCTCGCACTCCGAGAAGTAGATGATGCTGCCGTTGATGACGATGTTCGTGTTCGGCCCGTAGAGGCAGAACAGGTTCGGATAGCCGGGCACGGTGATGCCGAGGTAGGCGCGGGCGTCGCCGTGCCAGTGGTCGTGCAGCTCGACCCCGCCGCGGCCGACGACCTCCATGGGGGTGAGGAAGCGGGAGGCCTGGAACCCGGTGCCGTAGATGATCACGTCGACCTCGTGCTCGACCCCGTCGACGGTGCGGATGCCGGTGGGGGTGATCTCGGCGATGGCCTCGGTGTGCAGGGTCACGTCGTCGCGGGTGAGCGTCCGTGCCCAGATGCCGTTGTCGCGGATCACCCGCTTGGCCGCCGGCGGGTAGTGCGGGGTGACGGCGGCCAGCAGCTCCGGGTCGTGGCCGAACTCGGACTCGAGGTAGGCGACGAGCATCTGGCGGACCATCTCGTTGCCGGCACTGACGGATTCGTCCTTGGGCTCCCAGTCGGGATCGACGGTGACGAGCGGCAGCAGACCCTCGCAGTTCCGCCAGAACAGCCAGAACCGGTACCACGAGGCGTAGCCGGGGAGGTGGCGGAACAGCCACATCTGCTCCTCGGACACGTCGTCGTGGTAGTCGGGGGTGGGCAGCAGCCACGGCGGGGTGCGCTGGAACACGAGCACCTCGGCCGCCTCGTCCGCGATCACGGGGATGAACTGCACGGCGCTGGCGCCGGTGCCGATGACCGCCACCCGCCGCCCGCTGAGATCGACCGAGTGGTCCCAGCACGCCGAGTGGAACGACGGGCCCGCGAAGGTCTCGCGGCCACGGATGTCGGGGTAGCTGGGTCGGTTGAGCTGGCCGACGGCGGAGATCACGGCGTTCGCTTCGATGGTCTCGTCACCGTCGGGACCACGGACCTCGAGCACCCAGCGGGATCGCTCCTCGTCCCAGGTCGCCCGGGTCACCTCGGTGCGGAACCGGATGTGGTCGCGCACGCCGAACTCGGTGGCGCAGCGCCGGAAGTAGTCGAGCAGGACATCCCGGGTGGAGAAGTGCTGGGGCCAGTCGTCGCGCTGCGCGAAGGAGTAGCTGTAGAAGTGGTTCGACACGTCGACCCGGCAGCCCGGATAGCTGTTCTCGAGCCAGGTCCCGCCGACGTCGTCGTTCTTCTCGACGATCACGTAGGGGATCCCGGCCTGGCCGAGTCGGTAGCCGGCCAACAGTCCGGACATGCCGGCACCGATGACCACCACCCGGAAGTCGGTGTCGGGTGCCAGCTCGTCCTTGTGCCACGCAGGGGCCCGCAGGTCCACCCCGGCGATGCCCAGCTCCTCCTCGAACAACGGGAGGTAGTCATCCATGGCCGAGCCGCCGACGACGAACTCGAGCAGGGGCCGCAGCTCGTCGTGATCGGGCGGCGGCGGTGGCGGGCACCCGGCGTCCCGGTAGCGGCTCAGGGCGGCGGCCGCCAGGTCCCGGGCCTCGGCCTGGCGCTGCGGACTGAGCCCCCCGTTGGGGTCGAGGATGGCGGAGGGGTCCGGGAGGAACTCCTCACGCAGGATCGAGCGGTCACCGCTGACCCAGGCCACGGCCGCCAGCAGGGGTGGCACCTCGGCGGCCTCGAGGAGGGCGCGGATCGTTGCGTCGTCCTCGACGATCGGCAGGGCGGCTTGGACGAGTGCCATGACCGGGAGTCTCGCGCGCCGCGGGGACGCCCGCCGCCCGACAGCTTCCACCGCGGTGCACACCGGAGCTGCCCCGAAGGCCTGCTCGCGCCTAACCTGACATCTATGTCAGGTACCACAGAGCTCCCCAGGATCATCAGCGTGGACGACCACGTCGTGGAGCCACCGCACGTGTGGCAGACCTGGCTCCCGGCCAGGTACCGGGAGAAGGGTCCACGGGTGGAGCGTGCGCGGTGGGCACCGTTCGTCCACAAGCCGGGTGCCCGCTACGAGAACAGGATGGACCCCGACGGTGAGCCCGGCGACTACTGGGTGTTCGAGGATCGCGTGATCTACGTCCACAAGAAGTTCGTGGCCATCCCGCTCGAGGCCACCCCCGATGGGGACGTGTCGTCGTTCGACCGGACCCGGATGACCATGACGCCGATCACCTACGACGACATGCGGCCCGGCTGCTACGACCGGGACGCCCGGGTTGCCGACTTCGCCCTCAACTGGGTCGACGGGTCCCTTCCGTTTCCCACCTTCCCCCGCTTCTGCGGGCAGACCTTCCTCGAGGCCGACGACAAGGAGCTCGCGCTCGCCTGCGTGCGGGCCTACAACGACTGGATGATCGAGGAGTGGTGCGAGCCCTCGGGCGGGGTCAACATCCCCCTCGGCATCCTGCCGATGTGGGACGCCACGCTCGCCGCCGCCGAGGTGGAGCGCAACGCCGCACGGGGCATGCACGCCGTGTGCTTCTCCGAGATCCCGCCACGCCTCGGGCTGCCCTCCATCCACAGCGGGGAGTGGGATCCGCTGTTCGCCGCCTGTGACGCCAACGCCGTCACCCTGTGCATGCACATCGGCTCGTCGTCGACGATGCCGGCGGCCTCCCCCGACGCCCCCGAGGCGGTCGGCGGCACGCTGGCGTTCAACAACGCCTTCGCGTCGATGGCCGACTGGCTGTTCTCGGGGAAGCTGATCCAGTTCCCGAACCTCAAGCTGGCCTACTCGGAGGGCCAGATCGGCTGGATCCCGTACGCGCTGGAGCGGGCCGACACGGTCTGGGAACACCACGACAGCTGGATGCACACCAAGGAGCGCATCCCCGAGCCCCCGAGCACCTACTACCGCGGGCGGATCTTCGGCTGCTTCACCGCGGACCGCCACGGACTGGCCAACCTCGAGGCGGTCGGCGAGGACAACATCTGCTTCGAGACCGACTACCCCCACACCGACACCACCTGGCCGAACAGCCGGGCGTACGCCGAGCAGATGGTGGCCGGCCTCGATGAGGAGGTCGCCTACAAGGTGCTGCGGGGCAACGCCATCAGGATGCTCTCCCTCGACCGCGTCTGACCTTCCCACCCCTCCGCAGCCTTCCGGCGCGCACTTTCGGGGCCATCACCCGACGAACGCGCGCCGGAACGGAGGAGGAGCCGGAACGGAGGAGGAGCCGGAACGGAGGAGGAGCCGGAACGGGAGCCGCCGGGTCTCACCCGGGGTCCGCGTGCGGCACGCGCTCGGCGAGCTCGGCGACCTGCGCGGCCCGGTCCACCACGTCGCCCAGGACCTCCGGATCCCTGACGCCGGTCGCCACGTCGCCCGCGGCCCGGTCGAGTGCGTCGGCCGACGCCCAGGCGACCTCGCCGGCGGAGTCACCCTCGGCCCCACTCAGCTCGTGATCGATGTCGAGCAGCAGTGCCAGCGTGCGCACCCGGTCCGCAAGCTGGCGCAGCTCCCGGACGGTCTCGTCCGGCTCGACGCTGTCACCACCGTGCTCGACGTCGTGCGCGAGCTCGTCGATCCGGGCGCGGGCGTTGACGATCTGGTCCCGGACACGGTCCGGCTGGGCCTGCAGCTGCTGGTCCCACGGCACCAGCTCGCGCAGGTTGTCCCACACCGGAGCGGGATCCAACCGCAGGTTGCCGGGCAGCCCGGTCAGCCGCCGCAGGCAGCGGATGAACGCGTCGTGCACGGTCTGGAGGTTCTCGGCCTCCTCGACGAGCAGCGTGGTCCAGCGGGGCGACAGCGGCGTCTCGCAGCGGGGACAGCACCCGTCACGACGCTCCACGAGCTCCACGACCGCAAAGCCGCCCTCACAGGAACGACACCAGGCGCGCAGCGGCCGGGCATCGTGGAACGCGGTCATCGCCGGCTCCGTTCCGGCTCCGGCCGTGGCCGCAGGTGGGCGTCGAGCTCCCGGCGCAGCAGGTCGAGCGCATCGTCGGGGGCGAGGAGCTGGGCGACGGCTGCGCGGGGCATGCCCCGCTCGAGCAGCACGAGCGCCGCACCGAGCACGAAGAGGTCGTTGCGTGAGTAGCGCCGCTGGTTCCCGCCACTGCGGCTGGGCTGGCGGAGCCGGAGGGCGTCGAGGCGCCGGACGGTCTGCGCGTCGGTGGCCAGCAGCTCGCAGGCAACGGCCATGGTGTAGAGGGGCTCGTCGGGATCGTCGAGGCGCTCGGCGATCGCGGTCGGTGACGACCGCCCGCTGACGACGTCGGCGGATCGGGACCGGGCCATCGCCACGCAGACCTCCTCGAACGTGTGTGGATCGTGCGGGCCGGTGGTGGCGCCCGCGGATCGTCTGATAGATTATCTATCAGGTATTGACAGGATATCGATGGCAACTGCCTTCGTGGCGAGGAGGTCGAGATGCGCATCGGGCTGATCGCACCGCCGTGGTTCCGGATCCCGCCCACCGGGTACGGAGGCACCGAGCGGGTGGTGGACGGGCTGGCATCGGAGCTCACCCGCCGGGGCCACGACGTGACCACCTTCGCCGCACCGGGATCGACGGTCCCGGGCCGGGTGGTGTCCCCGCTCGGCGCCGTCCCGCCGGCGGAGGCGCTCGGCGACGTGGCCATCGACGTGGCCCACGCCCTCGGCGCCTACCGCCAGCTGCAGGACTTCGACGTCGTCCACGACCATTCCGGGTTCATCGGGCCGGCACTGGCCGCGGTCATGCCAGAGCGTCCGCCGGTCGTGCACACCCTGCACGGACCGTGGACGGACACCACCCGCGACGTCTACGGGCGGATGAGCGACCGGGTCCACCTGGTGGCCATCAGCGCCGCGCAAGCCGCCGCCAACTCCTCGATCCCCTACGCAGGGGTGGTGCACAACGGGCTGGCAGCGGAGCACTTCCCCCTCCGGCGGGACAAGGAGCCGAGACTGGTCTGGGTCGGCAGGGCCAACCCGGACAAGGGCCTGCCGGCGGCGATCGAGGCGGCACGGCTCGTCGGGATGCCCATCAGCGTGCTCGTCAAGGTCAATGAGCCGGCCGAGCGGGCGTACTGGGACGAGGTCGTGACCGACCTGCTCGATGACGACGTCGAGGTCGTGTTCAACGCCGGCCACGACGTGAAGGTCGACCGCGTCGGGCGGGCCACGGCCCTGCTGCTGCCGTTGCAGTGGGAGGAGCCGTTCGGCCTCGTGATGATCGAGGCCCTGGCCTGCGGCACGCCCGTGGTGGCCTTCGACCGGGGCTCGGCGCGCGAGATCGTCGCCCACGCCGAGACCGGCTTCGTCGTGGACCCGGCGACCGGCGTCGAGGGGATCGCGGCGGCGGCCGCCGACGCCCGGCACCTCGACCCGGGCGCGTGCCGGGCACGGTTCGAGAGCCACTTCACCACCGAGCGCATGGTCGACGGCTACGAGCGCATCTACCGCCGGGTCCGTGAGCACCGGGCCGAGCCGTCTCCCCGCCGGGCGGCCATCCCCCACACCGGCCGGCACCTTGCGCCCACCCGGGTGCCGGCCGGCGCGGGCGGTCTCAGCGTCCCGCGCGACCGGGGGGCGCAGGCGGTTGCTCGACCAGCCTGAGGTCACCGAGCCCCGACACCTGCACCGACGCTGCCGTCGCCGCGATCTCCGTGCGCCGGCCACCGATCTCGACGCCCCGCAGCGACAGCCGCTCGACCGCGGGCGGGAGCGCCGGTGCGATCCGGACCTCGCCGGAGGGCACCGCCGGCTCCAGCCGGAGCACGGAACGCACCAGCAGCAGCGGCGCCGCCGCCGCCCACGCTTGCGGTGAGCACGAGGTCGGGTAGTCGGCGGGCACCCCGAGGTGGTGCCGGTCGAACCCGGCGAACAGCTCCGGGAGCCTGCCGCCCATGGCGTCAGCGGTGTCGAGCAGCCCGTCGATGACCCGGTGAGCGGCGCTGAGGTGGCCGTAGCGCATCAGGCCGGCGGCGCAGATGGCGGTGTCATGCGGCCACACCGAGCCGTTGTGGTAGCTGACCGGGTCGTAGCGGCCCATGGAGGTGGCCAGCGTGCGGATCCCCCAGCCGCTGAACAGCTCCGGTGCCACCAGCAGCTCGGCCACCCGCGCCGCCTTGTCCTCGTCGGCGATCCCGGTCCACAGGAGGTGTCCCATGTTGGACGCGAGGGCGTCGATCGGTCGCTTGTCGCGGTCCAGGCCGAGCGCGTACCAGCCCCGGTCCGCCAGCCAGAACGTCCGGTTGAACGCCTCCCGGAGCCGGGCGGCGGCCTCGGCCCACCGGCGGCTTCCGGCCTCGTCGCCGGCGTCGAGGGCCAGCTCCGAGCGTGCCACCATCGCCGCGTAGACGTAGCCCTGCACCTCGCACAGGGCGATCGGGGGCTCGGCCAGGCGGCCGTCGGCGAAGCTGACGGCGTCCCAGCTGTCCTTCCACCCCTGGTTCGCCAGCCCGTTCGGGTTGGTCCGCAGGTACTCGACGAAGCCGTCCCCGTCGAGGTCACCGTGCTCCTCGATCCAGGCCATGGCCCGGTCCACGTGGGGCAGCAGCGTCTGCACGACCTCCGGGGCCAGACCCCACCGACGCAGCTCGCCGACCAGCATCACGAACAGCGGCGTGGCGTCCACCGAGCCGTAGTAGGCCGACGCACCTCCCAGCGCGAGCGCTCTGGCCCTGCCGAAGCGCACCTCGTGCAGGATCCGGCCCGGCTGCTCCTCGGTCACCTCGTCGACGACCCGACCCTGCCTGCGGGCCAAGGTCTCGAGGACCCCGCGCGCCAGGCTCGGATCGAGCGGCAGCGCCATCCACGCGGACAGCAGCGCGTCGCGCCCGAACAGGGTCATGAACCAGGGGGCGCCGGCGGCGATGACCGGGGACCCCGGACGGTCCGGGTCGAAGATGCGCAGCGCGCCGAGATCCTCCACGCACTGGCCGAGCGCCCGGCGCAGCCGGGGGTCCGAGGAGTCGAACACGGGGGCCGAGGACCTCCACGACGAGTAGCGACCGGCCACCTCCGCGCCGCCGGTGTGCAGGTGCAGCTCGCGCCCGTTCGCCTCCGCCTCGACCACCAGCTCGACCTCGAGGCGCTCCGACGAACGGGCAGGGATCGACAGCTCCCAGCTCAGCCTCCCCGCCTCCACCGTCGCCGGGAGGGAGAAACGCAGCTCCACGGCTGCCACCGGCCCGCTCTCGCCCGACTCGAACCGGACGCAACGAGGCTCGAACCGCACGGCCCGCAGACGGTGCCGCCGGGTGCGGGACTCCTTGACCTCGAACACGTCGGCGAAGTCGACATCGAGCCCGAGCTCGAGGGCGAGTGCCAGCGCGGCGGACGTGTGGTTCTCCAGCGCGATGGTCTCGCGCATGCCGTCGCCGATCACCCGCGTGCGATCGACCACCGCCCCGCGCTCACCCTCGACGGGGCGTGACCGGGACACGAAGCGGGCCTCGAACGGTGCCACGGCCACGGTGGTGAGCGGCTCGACCGGACGGCCGTCCACGCGCAGCTCCCAGCGGGACAGCACCCTCGTGTCCAGCACGAACAGCCCCTCGGGCCCCCCGGGACGCAGGTCGCCCGCCCGGTCGCAGACGAGGAAGCTGGAGCCCTCCACCAGGGTGAGGGCACCACGGGTGCCCGAGGGCGGCAACGGTGACCCGGAGCGCCAGGGGGTCTCAGCGGGGGCTGGTGCCCGGTCGGGCTGCGCGCGATCCATGGGCGCTGGTCCTCCCTCGATCCGCTGCGCTACGGACGGGTGTGGCCGGTGGCGGCCTCCTCCACCCGGCCGTCCGCGTGCCGGGCGAACCGGACCCCTCCGGTGCCGTGGACCGGGTCCTCGCGGGGCCATGGCCAGCCCCCGAAGCCGGTGCGCCGGTAGTCCTCGAAGGCCTGCTCGATCTCGGCACGGGTGGTCATCACGAACGGACCGTAGTGCGCGACGGGCTCTGCGATGGGACGGCCCTGCAGGATCAGGCACTCGGCGCCACCGGGGGCGCGGAGTGCGACCGGCTGGTCGGTTCGCACCACGGCCGCGGTGTCCGCGCCGATGAGGTCGTCTCCGATCGCGAGCGACGGTCCGTCGAAGAGGTAGACGGTGCGCACCGTGGCGTCGTGGCGGGTCGGGGGGAGCGCCCAGCGGGCGCCGGGGGCGAGTCGGACGTGCCAGATGGCGACCTCGGCCTCGTCCCGTGACGCCCACGACGACGGTGGCGGCGACGGGGGCACCAGCCCGGCAAGGCTGCCGGCGATGATCGTCACCTCGGTCGGCCGACCGGCGTCGTCGGTGTGCACGAGACGGGGGATGGCACGGTCCCACAGCATCGAGAAGTGGGGCTCGACGAGCTTGTCCCGCCCCGGCAGGTTGAGCCAGATCTGGAACAGCTCGACCGGGTTCGGTCCGTCGCCGTCCAGCAGCGGGAACATCTCGGCGTGCACGATCCCCGCGCCGGCGGTGAGCCACTGCACGTCACCGCGTCCGTAGCGCGCCGCCGCACCGAGGGAGTCGGAGTGGTCGACCACCCCGCGCCGCACGTAGGTCACCGTCTCGAACCCCCGGTGGGGATGAGCGGGGAAGCCGGGGACGACGGTGCCGTGGTACATGCGCCACCCGTCGAGTCCCGCGAAGTCGTTGCCGAGGGTGCGACCGGCCAGTGAGGCCGAAGGCCCGAGCGCGGCGTTGCCCGGGGGATAGGCGTCCCGGTGGTGGACGCAGAACAGGAACGGGTCCAGCGTCGGCCACTGGAACCCGAGCGGCATCGTCCTGCGCACGGCGGCGGGCACCCTCCCAGGCTACGGGTGCTGCGGGTCGTCCACTGCGCCACCGGCACCGGTCCCGACCGGCCGGATCGCAGCGACCGGTCGGACCTGGCGTCAGGTCGCCTTCTTCGCCGGAGCCTTCTTCGCCGGAGCCTTCTTCGCCGACGTCTTCGCCGGCGTCGTGTTCGAAGCCTTCCTGGCGGGCGTCCGCTTCGCCGGGGCGCTCTTCGCCGCCTTCCTCGCCGGGGCGCTCTTCGCCGCCTTCCTCGCCGCAGCCTTCGTCCGTGCCGGTGCCTTCTGCTTGACCGCCTCGGCCACCCCACCGAGGCGCGCCGTGGTGACCTGGCGCATCTCGTCCACCCTGGCCTCGAGCCGTTCGAGCTCCTGGCGCAGCGAGGTGA
>Ga0308411_10001749_pt1 | contig 14853 bp, 8 predicted proteins | sample HotsprottomLayer_2_FD_203530 | JGI IMG/M metagenome (GOLD analysis project Ga0308411, IMG submission 203530) | Hot spring phototrophic mat microbial communities from Octopus Spring, Yellowstone National Park, Wyoming, United States -... | ecosystem: Environmental > Aquatic > Thermal springs >...
CCACGAGACGATCTCGAGGCGTCTGGACGACCTCTACTACATCCGCCGGACGGCGATCGGCGACGGCCTGCTCGAGGCGCTGGCGGCGCTCCCGGGCCGCGTGCGGCCCGACCGTGACGGCACGCTGCCGCAGGCTCCGCGGGAGCCGCTGGCGCCGGCCGTCATCATCCTGCTCTCGGACGGCCGGAGCAACGCCGGGTTCGACGCCGTGCGGGCCGCGGAGATCGCCCGCCGGCAGAACGTCATCGTCCACACGGTGGGCGTCGGCTCGCGGGAGTGGCGGCCCGGGACGTTCACGCTCGGCACGCTCGACGAGTCGGAGCTCCAGGCCGTCGCCCAGGCGGGCGGCGGGACCTACCACCATGCCTCGTCGGCGCAGGCCCTGCGCGACGTCTACCGGGGACTCGCGCGCGCGGTGGGCTGGGAGCGCCGGCCCGACGAGGTGGCCGCCCTTTTCGCGCTCGGCGGGGCCACCGCGCTCGTAGGCGCGCTCGTCCTCGCGCGCTGGGTCACGCACCCGCTGGGAATCTAGGCCCCCGGGGTCGCCGCGCCGGCGCGCTCCGCGCGGCCGGCCAGCACCACCGTCGCGGCGTCCTCCCACGGCGTGTCCGCGCCGCGCCGCCAGGCGGCGGCAGAGGTGTCCTCGCCCAGCCCGACGCGCATCGCCTCGAGCATGCGGTCGTAGTCGTCGCGCTCGCCGTGCGGGATTGGCGAGCCGATCGCCCGGCGCAGCGTGCTCTCTGCACCGAAGAGCCAGGCGGCCCGCTCGAGGTGGCCCTCGTGGAAGGCCGTCTGCGCGAGGCCGTTGAGCGCGCGCGCGACGCCGAGGCGCTCCTGGTACTGGACGGCGCCGGCGAGGGCGTCTTCGTAGAGCGCGCGCGCCCGCGCGTACTCCCCACGGCCGATCGCCACGCGCGCCAGCAGGCGCTGGGACGACCCCGCGGCCCACCGGTCGCGTAGCGCCTCGAAGCCCTTCAGGCTGTCCTCGCCGTGCACGGCGGCGGCGGCGTAGTTGCGCTCCTGCACGGCTGCCGCGCCCACGACGTAGTGCGCGACGGCCTCGCCCCAGCGCTCGCCGGTCTGGCGGAAGATCGCCAGCGCCTCGGAGGCCAGCGCGGCCGCGCGCGCGTTGTCCCCGCGGTGAAGCGCCACGCGGCCGAGCCCGCTCTTGGCGTAGGCGATCAAGAGCGGCGAGCCGGCCGTCGTGCCGACGGCCAGGCTCTCGTCGAGGAGAACCTGCGCCTCGTCGTTGCGACCCTGGTAGGCGACGACGAGGCCCAGGTAGTACAGGGCGTAGGCCAGGCCGTTGCGGTCGCCGATCTCGCGAATGAGGCCCAGGGCCTCGCGCAGACGGCCTTCGGCTCCCGCGTAGTCGCCCGTGCGCATCTCGTCGAGGGCGAGGTGCATCGTGGCATAGGCGATGCCGGCCTTGTCGCCCAACCGTCGGGCCATGGCGAGGCCTTCCTCGTGCAGCGCGGCGGCGCGTTCGTAGTCGCCCTCCGCGCGGGCGAGGAATCCCAGGCCGCGCTGAGCCATGGCGATCCCCCACAGGTCGCCGACCTCGCGGAACAGGCCCAGGCTCCGCTCGTAGGTTCCCAGGCTCACTGCCCACTGCCCGCGCAGGCGTGCGACCTCGGCCAGGATCAACCCAACGGTCGCGAGCCCCCAGGCGTGCTCGATCGCCTGCAGCCAGTCCTGACTCTCCCGCGCCAGCGCGTCCGCACGGTCGTAGTCACCGCGCAGCAGCGCGTCCAGGCTGAGCAGGATCTGACAGTAGGCCGCGTAGAGCGGCTCGCCGAGCTCCCGGGCCAGCGCCAGGCCCTCGTCGCCGTAGCTGCCCAGCCGCGCGAAGTCGCCCTGGGCATAGGCCAGGAGGCCTGCGCCGGTCAGCGCGCGCACGCGCACCGAGGTCGGCGCGGTCGCGCGCGCGAGGGCCTCCTGCGACCAGCGAGCGCCCTCGCGGAAGTGGCCGCGCAGGTACCAGTACCACCACAGCGCGGCGGCCATCCGCAGCGCGGCTTCGGGCTCACCGTTGCCGAGCGACCACTCGATGGCGGCGTTGAGGTTGTCGTGCTCCGCGGCCAGCGCGTCGAGCCCCTCCGCCTGCGTCGGCCCCTGCAGCAGGGCCCCGGTCCGCTCGGCGACGTCGAGGAACCAGTCCCGGTGCCGGGTCCGCCAGGCCGCGGCCTCCTCCGCCTGCAGGAGCCTGTCGCGCGCGTACTGGCGCACCGTCTCCAGCAGACGGTACCGCGGACGGCCCCCGTGCTCCTCGACAACCACGAGCGACTTGTCCACCAGCGCCACCTGCAGATCCAGGACCTCGTGCGGCTCGACCCCGGCCCCCGCGCAGAGCGCCTCGGCGGCCTCGAGGGTCCAGCCGCCGGCGAAGACCGAAAGCCGGCGGAGGACGGCGCGTTCGGCGTCGGTCAGCAGCTCGTAGCTCCAGTCCATCGCCGCGCGCAGCGTCTGCTGACGGGGCAGCGCCGTCCGGCTTCCGCCGGTGAGCAGACGGAACCGATCGTCCAGCCGCGCCGCGATCTGGGCGGGCGTCAACACCCTGACGCGCGCGGCGGCCAGCTCGATCGCGAGCGGGATGCCGTCGAGCCGGTGCGCGATCGCCGCCACCGCGGGCAGCGCCTCGGCGGTGAGCGCGAACCCCGGCGCGACTGCGGCGGCCCGGTCCACGAACAGGCGGACGGCCTCGTACTCGCTCACACGGTCCAGCGGCGGCAGCCGGCGCGGGTCGGGCATCGTGAGGGAGGGAATGCGCCACGCCACCTCGCCCGGAATGCCCAGAGCCTCGCGGCTCGTGCAGACGATGCGCAGGCGGGGACAGGAGCGCAGCAGGGCCTCGACCAGCGCGGCCGTGGCGTCGATGACGTGTTCGCAGTTGTCCAGCATGACCAGGATCTGGCGCGGGCGAAGGTAGTCCACCAGCACGTCCTCGACCGCCCGCCCGGGCTCCTCGCGCACGCCCAGCGCCGCGGCCACGGCGTGCGCCACGCGCTCCGGGTCGGCCAGTGGCGCCAGCTCGACGAGCCATACCCCGTCCGCGAACTCCTCGAGCAGCTCGGCGGCCACCTGGAGGGCCAGGCGGCTCTTGCCGGCGCCGCCAGCGCCGACGATCGACACCAGCACAGACTGCCGGACGAGTCGGGCCAGCTCGTCGATCTCGCGCTCGCGGCCGATGAACGACGTGAGCTGCCGCGGAAGGTTGTTGGGCAGCGCATCCAGCGAGCGCAGCGGCGGAAAGTCGTCGGGCAGGCCCGGCCCCACGATCTGGAACAGGTGCTCGGGCCGCTGGAGGTCGCGCAGTCGGTGCGCGCCGAGATCGCGCAGCGTGAGGCCGTCGGGCAGGCGCTCGCCGATGGCGGCTGCCGCGGCCCCGGAGAGCAGGAGCTGGCCGCCGTGCGCCACCGCGACGATGCGCGCCGCGCGGTTGAGGGTCGGACCGAGGAAGTCCCCGTCGCGTTCCTCGGCGGGGCCGGTGTGCACCGCCATGCGCACGCGCAGCGGGCCGAGGCTCGACCACGGGTGGCCGGTGAGCGCACGCTGACCGCCTACGGCCGCGGATACGGCGTCGGCGGGGGCGTCGAACACCGCGAGGAACGCGTCGCCCACCGTCTTGAACACGCGGCCGCCGCCCTGGCCGATGGCGCGCCGCAGGATCTCGTCGTGCGCCGCCAGCGCGGCCTTCATCGCCTCGGGGTCGCGCTCCCAGAGCTTGGTGCTCCCCTCGATGTCGGTGAAGAGAAAACTTGACGTGCGGGGCTCAGCGACCACGGATCACCCGGATTCCCGACGTGCCGGCGGCTCGCCCTCCGATGGGAGCGCAGCCTGGACAGGTGCAATGGGACGATTATAATGGAACGCGAGCAGGTGTGGGCCGTTAGCTCAACTGGCAGAGCAGCTGACTCTTAATCAGCGGGTTGTGGGTTCGAGTCCCTCACGGCCCTCCAGGAATCCCCGACGTGGTGTATGCACGGACGCGGCCCGTTCACGGCGCCCGGAACTGCACGTGCCCGTCCCCGTCGATCAACAGGAAGGTGGAGGGCCCCTCCGGCGGTGTGCCCAGCTACACGCGTCCCCGGCCGTGACCGTCCGCCATGAGCAGGCCCGAGGTGCGGTCGCCGTACGACGCGAGCCAGAGCCGGCCGCGGCCCGCGTTGTCCGCGAGCACGACGCTCGGCGTCCCGTCCGGCCGCACGTGCAACCACAGGCGCCCCCGGCCGCCGGCGTCGCTGAGGGCCACCTCGGCGAGCCCCTCGCCCCGCACGCTGAGCGCGACGCGCACCGTGCCGGCGGGGTCGATGATCTCCACGGCGCGCGCGCGGACCGTCTCCGCCTGTGACCACGCACGTGGGGCCAAGAGGCCCAGCACACCCACCATCGCGACGGTGATCGTCCAGCCCGTCACCACCACCCGGAGGCGTCGCTCCACCGTGGCCAGCCGAGCGCTGATGGCGTCGAGTTCCGCCCGCTCCATCTCGATACCCCCTCCGTTGTCGCCAGGCCCTGGCACTCCCTGACGCTCGCCGATCCCCCCAAACAGATTCGGGGCCGGCGCGCCAGTTCCCGACCCCGCCCGCACACCCCGCACCGGGTGATCTGCCCAGCTGCGGGATGGCGCAGGCACCGGCCGCCCTCGGCTGGACAGCCCCGCCGCCGCGGCCATACAATGGCGTGAGGCGAATACGGCCGTCCGACCCTTCCCGCGGGCGTAGCCGAACTGGTATAGGCGCCAGACTTAGGCTCTGGTCGGCGCAAGCCGGTGGGGGTTCGAGTCCCTCCGCCCGCACCATCACGATCCCGGGTAGTCGGCCAGGAGGGTGTCGATGAAAGTGGAGTGGAGGCGGGAACCGCCGAGCCGAGCGGTCCTCGAGGTGGAGGTCCCCGCCGACGAGGTTGCGCGCGAGGTCCAGGCCACCGCGGCCCGGCTGGCACGGCAGGTGCGCGTGCCAGGCTTCCGGCCGGGCAAAGCGCCCCGCGCGGTGCTCGAGCGCTACGTCGGCCGCGACGAGCTCTACGGGGAGGCCACCGAAGCGCTGGTGAGCGCTGCGTACCGGCAGGCGGTCACCGAGATCGGGATCGTGCCCGTGGGCCGGCCGGCGTTCGAGGTCGCTGGGCTCGACGAGGCCCAGCCGCTGCGCTTCACCGCGCGTGTGGACGTCGCGCCCGAGGTGGACCCCGGCCGGTACGGCGAGGTTCGGGTGGCGTACGAGCCGCCCGCGGTCAGCGACGCGGACGTGGATGCGGCCATCGAGGAGCTGCGGCACCGCCGCGGCCGGCTGGTGTCGACGCCCGACCGGGCTGCGGCGCGGGGCGACTTCGTCCTGATCCGGCCGCGCACCGTGGAGGGCGTGGAGCGGTTCCAGCCCGACCGCGAGGTGCTCGTGGAGCTCGGCGCCGGGGTCTTCCCGACCGAGGTCGAAGCGGCGCTTGAGGGCGCGCGCACGGGCGAGGAGCGGACCGTCACCATCGGCGAGGGCCGCATGACGGCCGCCGTGATCGACGTGCGGCGCCGCGAGCTCCCCGCCCTGGACGACGCGTTCGCGCGCTCGCTCGGCGACGTGGAGTCCGTGGAGGCGCTGCGGTCACGGCTGCGGGAACGCCTGACCGCGGACGCGGACGCGGCGGCGCGCGAAGCCTACGAGGAAAAGGTCCTCGCCGAGGTGGTGGCGCGCGCGGTCTTCGATCTGCCCACCAGCCTGGTCGAGCACGAGGTGGACCACCTGGTCGGCGATCTGGCCGAGGCGCTGGGACGCCGCGGCTACACGCTGGAGCGCTACCTCGCGGGCGCGGGCAAGGACCTCGACGGGCTCCGCGACGAGCTCCGGCCGCGCGCCGAGCGGCGGTTGCGCGTCAGGTTCGTGCTCGATGAAATAGCGCGGCGGGAGGGCATCGTTCCCACACAGGAGGAGATCGCCGCGGAGGAAGAGAAGGTGGCCGCGGACCTGAAGCTCGACCCGGCGCGCGTCAAGGACTGGCTCGACGGCGAGGGACGGCGTGAGGCGATGATCGCCATGCTCCGCCGGCGCAAGACCATCGCCGCCCTCGTGGCCCGCGCGCAGGGGACCCAGGCAGGATGACGCCGCCGGCGGGTGCCGGCGGTGCGTCTGTGTTCGGAGGAGGGCACGGCATGACCCTGATCCCGATGGTCGTGGAGCAGACGGCGCGAGGCGAGCGCGCGTACGACATCTACTCTCGCCTGCTCAAGGAGCGCATCATCTTCCTGGGCGGCGCCATCGACGACGACGTCGCCAACCTCATCATCGCGCAGATGCTGCACCTGGAGGGGGAGGACCCCGACAAGGACATCATGCTCTACGTGAACAGCCCAGGCGGCGACCTCATCGCCTCGCTCGCCATCTACGACACCATGCAGTACGTGCGGCCCGACATCGCGACCATCTGCGTCGGGCTCGCGGCCAGCGGCGGCGCCTTGGTCCTGGCGGGCGGCGCCAAAGGGAAGCGCTCGGCGCTGCCGTATTCCCGCGTCATGATCCACCAGCCGTGGGGCGGCGCCTCGGGGACCACCTCCGACATCGACATTCAGGCGCGCGAGTTCCTCCAGATGCGCGCGCTCATGAACGAGATCCTGGCCCGGCACACGGGCCAGCCGCTCGAGCGCATCGAGCGCGATACCGACCGGAACTTCTGGATGAGCGCGGAGGCGGCGAAGGAGTACGGGATCATCGACGAGGTGATCCGGCCGCGCGAGAAGACGCGCGCGAAGGCGGGGTAGGGCGGTGGGCTTCCGGTCCGGCGACGACCGCGAGCGCATGAAGTGCTCCTTCTGCGGAAAGCCGCAGGAGCAGGTCCGCAAGCTCGTCACTGGGCCTGGCGTCTCCATCTGCGACGAGTGCATCGAGCTGTGCACCGAGATCGTCGAAGAGGAGCTGGCGGCCGACGAGCCACGCCCGCAGCTCCGGCCGACCCCCAAGCCTCGCGAGATCTACGAGACCCTCAACCAGTACGTCGTCGGCCAGGACAGGGCCAAGCGGGCGCTGGCGGTGGCGGTGTACAACCACTACAAGCGCATCGGCGGTCGCCGCACGCCCGAGGTCGAGCTGCAGAAGTCGAACATTCTGCTGATCGGCCCCACCGGCTGCGGCAAGACGCTGCTGGCCCAGACGCTGGCCCGCATTCTCGACGTCCCGTTCGCGATCGCCGACGCCACGTCGCTGACCGAGGCCGGCTATGTCGGCGAGGACGTGGAGAACATCCTCCTGCGGCTGATCCAGGCCGCCGACTACGAGGTCAAGAAGGCCGAACGCGGCATCATCTACATCGACGAGGTGGACAAGATCGCCCGCAAGAGCGAGAACCCGTCGATCACCCGCGATGTCTCGGGCGAAGGCGTGCAGCAGGCGTTGCTCAAGATCCTCGAGGGGACCACCGCGAACGTCCCGCCTCAGGGCGGGCGCAAGCACCCCCACCAGGAGTTCATCCAGATCGACACGAGCAACATCCTGTTCATCTGCGGGGGGGCGTTCGACGGCCTCGAGCGCATCATCGAGTCGCGCGTGCGGCAGACCAGCATCGGGTTCGGCGCGGACGTGCAACCCCGGACCAAGGGTCATCTGGCGGAGGTGCTCGGGCAGGTGATGCCGCAGGACCTCCTGCGCTACGGGCTGATTCCCGAGTTCATCGGTCGCCTCCCCGTGATCGTGCCGCTCAACCCGCTCGACGAGGACGACCTGGTCTCGGTGCTCGTCGAGCCGCGCAACGCGCTCGTGCGCCAGTACCAGAAGATCCTCGAGATGGACGGCGTGGAGCTGGTCTTCACCGACGAGGCGCTGCGGGCCATCGCGCGCGAGGCGATGGCCCGCAACACCGGTGCCCGCGGCCTGCGCACGATCATCGAGGAGATCATGCTCGACATCATGTACGAGGTCCCGTCCCGCGCGGACGTGCGCCGGTGTCTGGTGACCGAGGATGCCGTGGCGCGCCGTGGCGGTCCCCTCTTGCTGACGGCGGCTGACCTCAAGGGAGCGGCCCGAGAAAAGCCGGCTTCCTAGCGGTTTCTACTGAACTTTTCGGCCAACCGGCGGTCCGGACGTTACCCGCCTTGGGAACAGAATCAGTGTCGGGGGCGTTCGTAGGGGTGAGCGCAAAGACGTCGTGTCGCGGCCCCGCCCGAACCCCTGGGGCCGCGCAACCCCGGAGGAGGATCGAGTGTCGGAAGCTGAGCGCCAACCCACCATTCCGGACCGGCTGCCGCTTCTGCCCCTCAAGGGCACGGTGGTCTTCCCCCACCAGGTCCAGGGGCTGGGGGTGGGCCGGCAGAAGTCGCTGCGGGCGCTCGAGCGCGCGCTGGAGCGGGATCGCCTGATCGTGCTGGCGGCCCAGCGCGACGACGAGATCGACGACCCGCAGCCGAAGGACATCCACAAGGTCGGCACTGTCTGCCGCATCCTGCAGGTCGGCAAGCAGCCCGACGGCATCCTCCAGGTGATCGTGGAGGGCATCGCGCGCGCGGACCTGCTCGGCTTCGCCCAGGAGACGCCGCACTTCGAGGTCACCCTCGCCCTGCGGCCCGACGCGGTCGAGAAGACCATGGAGATCGAGGCCCTGATGCGCGGGCTGCTCTCGCAGTTCGAGCGGTTCGCCCGACTGTCGCGGTCGATTCCGCCCGACCAGCTCGTCGCCGCGGGGCAGATCGAGGAGCCGGGCCGGCTGGCCGACCTGGTGGCCCAGCACGTCACGCTCAAGCTCGAGGAACGCCAGGAGCTGCTCCAGGCCGACCCCAAGGCGCGCCTGGAGCGCCTGTCGTCCGTGCTCAGCCGCGAGATCAGCGTGCTCGAGCTGGAGCGCAAGATCCAGAACCGCGTGCGCAAGCAGATGGAAAAGTCGCAGCGGGAGTACTTCCTCAAGGAACAGATGAAGGCGATCCAGCAGGAGTTGGGTGAAACCGACGAGCGGCAGGCCGAGGTCGGCGAGTACCGCAAGAAGATCGAAGCGGCGAACCTCCCCGAGCACGTCAAGGCCAAGGCCCTGGAGGAGCTGGCGCGCCTCGAGAAGATGCCGCCGATGGTCGCCGAGGCGGTGGTCGTGCGCACCTACCTGGACTGGATTCTGGCGTTGCCGTGGAGCGTACGCACCGAGGACCGGCTCGACATCGACGAAGCGCGCCGCATCCTCGACGAGGACCACTACGGCCTCGAGAAGGCGAAGGATCGCGTCATCGAGTACCTGGCGGTCCGCAAGCTCGCGCCGGCCTCGCGCGGCCCCATCCTGTGCTTCGTGGGACCACCCGGGGTGGGCAAGACCTCGGTCGGCAAGTCGATCGCGCGCGCGCTGGGCCGCAAGTTCGTCCGTGTCTCGCTCGGCGGGGTGCGCGACGAGGCGGAGATCCGCGGGCACCGGCGGACGTACGTCGGCGCCCTGCCCGGTCGCGTGGTGCAGGGACTCAAGACCGCGGGCAGCCGCAACCCGGTGTTCATGCTCGACGAGATCGACAAGCTCGGGATGGACTTCCGGGGCGACCCGTCGGCAGCGCTGCTGGAGGCGCTGGACCCGGAGCAGAACCACGCGTTCAGCGATCACTACCTGGAGCTGCCGCTCGACCTCTCCGAGGTCATGTTCATCGCGACGGCCAACATCCTCGAGACCATCCCGCCGGCACTCCGCGACCGGATGGAGGTCATCCGGTTCACCGGGTACATCGAGGAGGAGAAGGTCAAGATCGCCGAGCAGTTCCTGATCCCCAAGCAGCGCAAGGCCAACGGGCTGGGCGCCGACCAGATCACGTTCACGGCCGAGGCGCTGCGGCTCATCGCGCGCGAGTACACGCGCGAGGCCGGGGTGCGCAACCTGGAGCGGGAGATCGGCACGATCTGCCGCAAGGTCGCGACCCGGGTGGCGCGCGGCGAGGCCACGCGCGAGCGGATCACCCGGCTCAACGTCCACATCTTCCTCGGCCCGCCCAAGTTCCGTTTCGGGGTCGCCGAACAGGAGGACGAGGTCGGGATCGCCACCGGGTTGTCGTACAGCGAGATGGGCGGCGACGTCATCAGCGTCGAGGCCACGCTGATGCCCGGGGACGGCAAGCTGGTGCTCACCGGGCAGCTCGGCGACGTCATGAAGGAGTCCGCCCAGGCCGCGCTGTCCTACGTGCGGGCCCGGGCGCGGCACCTGGGCGCCGACGACGAGTTCTTCAAGCGCACCGACATCCACGTGCACGTGCCCGCGGGCGCGATCCCGAAGGACGGGCCGTCCGCCGGCATCACCATGGCGACGGCGCTCGCCTCGGCGGCGAGCGGCCGGCCGGTGCGACGCGACGTGGCGATGACCGGCGAGATCACGCTGCGCGGCCGGGTCCTGCCGATCGGCGGGCTCAAGGAGAAGGTGCTGGCCGCGCACCGCGCAGGCATCCGAACCGTGATCCTGCCCAAGGAGAACGAGAAGGACCTCCAGGAGATCCCGGGCAACGTCCGCAAGCAGATGAAGCTCGTGCTGGTCTCGCACATGGACGAGGTGCTCGCGGCGGCGCTGCTGCCGCGCCGCGAGCAGGAGGTGCCGCCGCCGGCGCCCGTCGCCGCGCCGCCGCCACCGTTCGTGCCGCCGCTGCCCCCGGTTCCGGTGCAGCCGGAGCGCCGGCCGCCGGACGCGCCACCGGTGAGCTGAGGGGCCGCGGCCGCTCGCTAGCCCGGCGCGACCGCGTCGCCGATTCGCACGACCTTCCCGGCTTCAGTGGCCGGGACACGCGTCCCCACGCCCAACCGGTAGAAGTGGTCGAACCGCGCGGCGGGCGCCCAGGCCGGCAGCGCGGCCCGGCGCCTCTCGGCGAAGACCTTCTGGAAGAGCGCATCGGCCAGGCCGGTGTCGGGGTCGCGCGTGGGGACGGCGCACCGTGGCCAGGGCTCCACGCCCTCGAGGCGCACCGTCCCGATGCAGAACGGCACCGGGCTCCCATCCTCCGCGACGAGGCGGTCCTCCCAGAACGGGTCGGCGCCGGCGAGCTCCAGGTTGGTCCGGAATCGCCGGCGGGCGTCCTCGACGCGCAAGCCCGGAAACCACGACGCCACGACCGCCAGCGTCTCGGCGCAGACGACCGTCGGGCCGAGGTAGACCGGATCGTCTGGAAAGCCCCGCACCGGGTCGTGCCGGAGTCGCACGCCGAAGCCGAAGTACCCGGTGAGCCAGGCCGCGAGCCGGTCGCGCTCGCGGTCGAGATGGAACGCCGCGGTCTCACGCTCACCGTGGACGCCCAGGGTCACGGTGCGGCGCGCCAGATCGTAGACGGCGCGCAGGCGGTGCACCGCCGCGTGACGCTTGCCGTTCACCGGCCGGTCCTGCTCGTCGACCATCGCGAACTCGCGGTCGCCCTCCAGCCCTCCGGCCGGGCGGATGCGCGCCTGGGCGACCGCCACCCCGTCGAGGGCCTTGATGGGAAACAGCACGATGCGGACGAGCGCCGGCACGAGGCCATCATACCACCGGCGGGTTCGCGGCGCGTCGCCTTGACAGCCCGCGGCCCCGGGACCGATAATCGCGGCGAGGCAACGACGGGGAGGAGTACGCCGGCAGCGCCCAGAGCGAGGAAGGCCCATCGGGTGGAAGGCCTTCCGATAGCGGGCCGGCCGAACGTCGCCCCCGAGCCGCGGTTCGAAGCTCAGTAGGACCGCCGGGAGTCGCCCGTGATCGCGACCCGAGTGCCGGCCCTGGCGGCCGGCAGCAAGGTGGTACCGCGGAGCGCCGCTTCGCCCTTGGGCGGGCGGCGTCGTTGTTTGTCGAGGAGGGAGCAGGATGAGCGCACAGCGCACGCGGCGCGACGAGGAGCGGTCAGCCGAGGGGCGGCATGCCCCCTACGACCCGCTGGAGGTGGAGCCCCGCCGCTACCAGGAATGGCTCCAGCGGCGCTACTTCCACGCACCCGTCGACCCCTCGCGCACCCCCTTCTGCGTCATGATGCCGCTGCCCAACATCACGGGCACCCTGCACATGGGCCACGCGCTGAACCACACGGTGCAGGACCTGCTGACGCGCTGGCACCGCATGCGCGGCTTCAACGCGATGTGGCTCCCGGGGACCGACCACGCGAGCATCGCGACCCATGTCGTCATCGAGCGCGAGCTCGCGCGCCAGGGGACCAGCCGGTTCGAGCTGGGCCGCGAGCGATTCCTCGAGTTCGCCCGCGCGTGGAAGGAGAAGTACGGCGGGCTCATCTACAACCAGATCCGCCGGATGGGATCGGGATGCGACTGGGACCGCGTCACGTTCACCATGGACCCGGCGTACTACGATGCCGTCATCGAGTGCTTCCTGCGGCTGTACCGCAAGGGGTACATCTACTACGGCAAGCGCATGATCAACTGGTGCCCCAAGGACCAGACCAGCGTGTCCGACCTCGAGGTGGACTACCAGACCGTCCAGAGCCACCTCTGGTACGTGCGGTATCGTGGCGCCGACGGCGGGCCGGGCGTGGTGATCGCCACGCAACGGCCGGAGACGATCCTGGCGGACGTGGCCGTGGCCGTCCACCCGGACGACGAACGCTACCGGGCGCTCGTCGGTCGAAGGGTCGTGGTGCCCATCGTGAACCGGCCGGTCCCGGTGATCGCCGACCGCCGCGTGGACCCGGCGTTCGGCACCGGCGCGCTCAAGATCACCCCCGGTCACGACCCGACCGACAACGCGATCGGCGCGGACCACGGCCTCCCGGTCCTCATCTACCTGGACGAGCGCGGCCGCATGACGCCGGAGGCCGGCCGGTACGCCGGGATGGATCGATTCGAGGCGCGGGAGGCGGTGGCCGCCGATCTGGAGGCCGCCGGCCTCGTGGAGCGCAGGGAACCGTACACCACGAACGTCGGACTGTGCGATCGCTGCAAGACCGTGCTCGAGCCCTACATCACCGACCAGTGGTTCTGCCGGATGGCCGAGCTCGCGGCGCCCGCGATCGACGTCGTGCGCCGGGGCAGGGTGCGCTTCCATCCGGAGCGGTGGACCTCGGTCTACCTCGACTGGATGGAGAACATCCGAGACTGGAACATCAGCCGGCGGCTCTGGTGGGGGCACCGGATTCCAGTGTTCTTCTGCCCCGACGGCCATCACGTCGCGGGACGGGAGGCCCCGCCGCGCTGTCCCGAGTGTGGGGCGACGGAGCTTCGCCAGGAAGAGCAGATCCTGGACACCTGGTTCTCCTCGGGGATCTGGCCCTTCGCCACGCTCGGCTGGCCCGCATCCACCCCGGACCTCGCGTACTTCTATCCCACGAGCGTGCTGGTGACCGGCCGGGACATCATCTTCCTGTGGGTCGCGCGCATGATCATGTTCGGCCTGGAGTTCATGGGCGACGTCCCGTTCTCGGACGTCTACATCAACCCGACCGTGCTCAACATCGAGGGCCGCCGCATGAGCAAGACACTGGGCACGGGCCTGGACCCCTTGGACTACGTGGAGCAGGGCTACGGCGCGGACGCGCTCCGCTACGCGCTGACGCTCCGGTGCTCGCAGGGCCAGCAGGATCTGCGCTTCGGCGAGAAGATGCTCGAGGACGTCCGCCACTTCAACAACAAGATCTGGAACGTCGCGCGGTTCGTTCGAATGCACCTCGAGGGGTTCGACCCCGCCGCCGGGCCGGGCACGCTCAGCCTGATCGACCGGTGGATCCGGAGCCGCGCAGCGACCCTGACCGCAACCGTCACGGGTGCCTTCGAAGGCTACGACTTCGACAAGGCGGCCCGTGCGCTCTACGACTTCATCTGGTCGGAGTTCTGCGACTGGTACGTGGAGCTCGCCAAGGTGGATCTCTACCGGCCCGGGCTCCCCGCGGCGCGCCGGCGCGCGATCCAGTACACGTTGTGGAGCACGCTCGAGAGTACGCTGCGGCTGTTGCACCCGATCATGCCGCACATCACCGAGGAGATCTGGCAGTCGCTGCCCCACCGCGGTGAGAGCATCGTGATCGCGCCGTGGCCCGCCCCCGCGCCCTCGGCGATGGACCCCGAGGCCGAGGGGGCGGTGGAGACGCTGATCGCGGTGGTGCGCGCGATCCGGTCGCTGCGCGCCGACCTCGGGCTGGCGCCCGCCGCCCCGCTCGCGCCGCGCGTACGGGCCGACGGCCGCCGCGCGGCGCTGGTGGACGCGCACCGTGACTACATCGCGGCGCTGGGTCGCGCCCCGGGCCTGACCGTCGGCGGGGGGACTCCCGCCGCGGGCACGGTCGCGACCATCGCTGACGGCGTGGAGGTCGCGCTCGAGGTGGCGGACGCGGACCGCGGGCGGGCGCGCGGCCGCCTGGCGGGCGAGCTCGAGCGGGCCCGGCGTGATCTGCAGCGCGTCGAGCAGCGACTCGGGGACCCCGCGTTCCTCGACCGCGCGCCGGCGGACGTGGTGGAGGAGGACCGGCGGCGCTGCGACGAGCTGCGGCGCCGGGTCGAGGCGCTGGCCGCCTATCTGCGCGCGCTCGCCTGACGCCCGGTCCGGAGGAGATCATCGCGTCGCGACGAAGAGGCCCTCGTGCGCCAGAACCCGGTGCTCATCGGCATCACGCTCCTCAGCCTGTTCGCCCTCTCGTTGATCGCCGGATACGCCGTCGGAGAACGGTACTTCAAGCCACAGCGGCCGGAGGCGCCCGGCACACCGCCGGTCGTCCTGCCGCCGCCGCCGACCGCGCGTCCGCCGGCGCCGGGCATCGCGACGCCGCGGCTTCCGGGTCCCGGACGCACGCCCGGCCCGATCACCGCGGTCCCGCCCCCCGCCCCGACCGTCACCCCCCACCCGCCGCCGCCCGCCGCGACCGCGCCCGCCCCGCCGGCGGCCGGGGAGCGGCTCTACGTCGTGCAGGTGGGAGCGTTCGGCAACCGTGCCAACGCCAGCGAGATGGTGGCGCGGCTGCTGGCCGAT
>Ga0308411_10001753_pt1 | contig 14830 bp, 9 predicted proteins | sample HotsprottomLayer_2_FD_203530 | JGI IMG/M metagenome (GOLD analysis project Ga0308411, IMG submission 203530) | Hot spring phototrophic mat microbial communities from Octopus Spring, Yellowstone National Park, Wyoming, United States -... | ecosystem: Environmental > Aquatic > Thermal springs >...
GGCGGGCGTCTTTGACGTATCCGGAAAGCAAAATCTTTTTAAAGAATTGGAGTATGAAATTAGTTCTCCTGATTTTTGGCAATTTAAAGACGAAAAAGAAAGACAAGGAGCAGATTTAAAAATAAAAGAATTTGGAGAATTAAAAAATTTTTTAGAAGAATTTAATCAAATTTTAAAAGATATTGAATTTTTAAAAAATAAACTTTTAGAAAAAAAAGAAAATTTTAGCAAAGAAGACGAAGAAAAAATTTTAGAAATTAAAAAAAGATTGCGCGTTTTTGAACTGCGACAAATTTTTAAAGGTAAATATGATAAAAATAACGCTTTAATTTCAATTTATCCTGGAGTAGGGGGCGAGGATGCGGAAGATTGGACAAGAATGCTTTTTTTAATGTATCAAAAATACGCAACGCGTAGAAATTGGCAATTTAAAATTTTAGAAGATGGAGCGCGCTTAAAAACTTTGGAAATAAACGGACCTTACGCTTATGGTTATTTAAAGTATGAATCAGGAGTGCATCGTTTGGTTAGAATTTCTCCTTTTTCTCCTCAAAAGTTGCGACATACTTCATTTGCTTTAGTTGAAGTTTTGCCTGTTTTAGAAGATGTTGATGCTTCTTTAATTCAAATACCTGAAAAAGATTTAAAATTTGAATTTAAAAGATCGGGCGGTCCTGGCGGGCAAAATGTAAATAAAGTTGAAACCGCTGTAAGAATAGTTCATATTCCAACAGGAATTTCTGCAAGTTGCGAAACAGAAAGATCGCAGGCGCGCAACAGAGAAAAAGCCGAAATAATGCTTAAAGCCAAATTATTAAAATTAATGGAAAAAGAGCGTGTAGAAGAAATTTCAAAACTGCGCGTTAAAGTTAAACCCGAATGGGGGAATCAAATAAGATCTTATGTTTTAAATCCTTATAAACTTGTAAAAGATCATAGAACAAACATTGAAACTTCTAATGTAGAATCTGTTTTAGATGAAGGTGATTTAGATATTTTTATAGAAGGGGAGATAGAATTGTTGGAAGGAAGGAATTAGGAATTATAAATTATGAATAATTAATGTTTGGGACATCGGATGTCCAAAGGACATCCGATGTCCACAAGTTGAAATTTTGATTTTTGAGTTCTAATTAATCTTGACTTCATTAAAATTTTATTGTATTATATTAAACAGGAGGTTTACAATGGTGAAAAAGCTGTTAAAGCTGTTTTTGTTTTTCGTCTGTGCCTGCCTCGTGCAGGCGCAGGCGCAACAGAAACCCGCGGCCAAGCCGGCGGCGCAGACGGCTCTCCCTTGGTGTCGGCTTGGTACCGATCCCGTGGACGCTGCTCGGAAGCCTGATTTGGGCTCCGAGTGCATCGTGAAGGTGGCGGCGGCCATGCCGATCACGATGATGACCGGCAGCGGACGGCAGGTGCGGTGTCTAATCCCGCCCCTGACCCCGGTCGTGGTGGACCGGGAAACGGGGGTGGCAAAGTGGGTTCTCCAATGCGGGAATCCCATTTTGCAGCCCGCAAATTGGGTTCCGCAAGGAACCCGTATTTGCGGGCCAGAGACCGCCCAGCCGGCCGCACCATCGGCCGCGCCGGCACCAGCAGCGCTAACCCCGCCTGCAGAGATGCGGGTTAGCGGCGAGGTGCGTGTTGTGCATGAGGGTGAAGTCCGCCTCGTGCACAGCGGCGAAATCCGCCACGTACACGAGCCCCAGCCCGCACCTGAGCCGACCCCTGCGCCCGCGCCCCAGCCCAAGAAGGGCTGGTGGAGCCGGAACTGGCGTTGGGTCGTCCCGGTCGCCATCGGCGCCGGGGCGGGTGCCGCCGTCGCGTTGACCCGCGGCGGCGGGAAGAACGTCCAAAATGTTATTATATATCAGCCCATACCGCCGCCTATAAAAAGGTAGCGGTAATGGGCGATTATTCTAGGCCTCCTTTTGGAGGCCTTCTTTTTTAAGATTTTTATTTTTAGAAATTTTAAAAAAGAAGTAGGAAGGAATTATGAATTATGAATTAGGAATCATGAATTATGTATAATTTTGAATTTTTAATTTTGAATTTTGAATAAATTTTGAATTACTCAAATTAGAAACTTTTCAAAATTAAAAATGATTGTAGCTCAACAAAAATTTCTGAAAGAAATTTTTGTTGAGCTTCCTAAATTTTGCCCCGAACCACATCGGGTTGGGGGGGCAACCCCGTACCGAGCTATGCCCTGGTACGGGGTTGCATTTTGAATTTACTATCGTATTTGACATATTAAAAAAAATATGCTATAATTTAGTTATTATGAAAAAATTATCAATATTTTTAAACATTTTAATAGTGGTCAGTTTATTTTCTGGTTTAGTTCCTAAGGCAGAAGCGAGTTATGGTTATATTTATGTTAGTCAAAGTTATATTGATGGAAATAGCGGTCCTGGTCCTTTTACTGTTTATGTTAGTTGGAATTCTGGCGGATTTGATCAAGTATCAGGCGCGGTTGTTTATGTTTCTTTAAATAATTCAGAAGAAACATTGTTTGCTTATCAAAATTCTTGCAATAATTGTGTTGCGGATTGGATTTATCCAGATAATACAACTCAAGTATATGAATTTAGATTATATGAATACAATTCCCTTACAGGCTGGGTTGGAAATCTTTTAAGTAAAGCGACTGTTACTGTTTCTCCTCGTATTAGTCAACCCCAACCCGAACCACAACCCGAGCCCCAACCCCAACCTCAGCCTCAACCAATCTGCCAAGGTTATCCAACATTAGTTATCACACCCCCAAGCGCAACAATAAATGTTTCACAAACCCAAAACTTTAGAGCTTTATATGATCCAGATGGACCATCTTGTCCGCAAGCAGAACAAGATAAAACATCTCAAGCTAATTGGAATACTTCAAATCCAAACATTGCTTCTTTAACTGGTCCAGGTGCATTTACCGGAAGATCAGCAGGATCAGCTACAATAACAGCAACATTTAGCGGGATTACTGCTTGGGCAACGTTAAATGTTAATCAACCCCAGCAAAATTACTATCCTTATCTTTCCATTAATAAAACTAATTTTGTAACAACAGATACTTGGCAATTAACTTTAAGAGACGCCCCTCCAAACCAACAAGTTTATATTTGTGCTATTGATAATCGTGGAGTTCAATCTTGCACTCCAGTTCAAAACTTAGGATTAAGACAAACAACAGATTCAAATGGCAACTGGTCTGCTTCTGGTAGTTGGAATGGAAATGAATCAGTTATAGGAACATGGACAGAATGGGTTTATGTTGGAGGAACACTTCAAAATGGTCAAGTTACAGGCGGTGTAAGATCAAATAATATTACTTTTACAATTTCAAGACCCCAACCAACCTGCCAAGGTTATCCAACATTAGTTATCACACCCCCAAGCGCAACAATAAATGTTTCACAAACCCAAAACTTTAGAGCTTTATATGATCCAGATGGACCATCTTGTCCGCAAGCAGAACAAGATAAAACATCTCAAGCTAATTGGAATACTTCAAATCCAAACATTGCTTCTTTAACTGGTCCAGGTGCATTTACTGGTAGATCTTCTGGTTCAGTAACTGTTACTGCGAGTTTTCAAGGAATAAATGCTTGGGCAATATTAAATGTTTATGGCTCTTTTACCCCAACCACGACACCAACTACTACACCACCTGGAGCTCCTCAAGCCACAACTCTTCAAGCTACCTCAATTACTCAAAACTCAGCAATTTTAAATGGTTCTGTTAATCCAAATAATTCTCAAACTCAATATCGTTTTGAATATGGCACAACTCCATCATTAGGAAATCAAACATCTTGGCAATTAGCTGGTTCAGGAAATACCGCAGTTAATGTTTATCAATCAATTTCTGGACTTCAACCAAACACAACCTATTACTTTAGAATTGTCGCTCAAAATCAATATGGTCAATCTCAAGGACAAATTTTGAGTTTTAGAACTCAACCAACAAATCAAAATGTTGGAGGAGCTCCTGTAGTAACAACTCAACCAGCAACAAACATAACTCAAAACAGCGCAACTTTAAATGCAATAATTGACCCTAACAATAGCACAACTTATTATCGTTTTGAATATGGAACAAGTCCATCTAATTTAAACAATTCTACAGGTTTAACCACTGTAAGCGGATCAATTTCTAATACTCCTGTTTCTATAAATATTTCTGGACTTCAACCAAATACCACTTATTACTTTAGAATTTACGCTTATAATAATTTTGGCGAATCCAGAGGACAAATTTTATCTTTTACTACTTCTGGTGGTGATAGTGGTTTTGCTCCTCAAGCCACAACTCTTCAAGCTACCTCAATTACTCAAAACTCAGCAATTTTAAATGGTTCTGTTAATCCAAATAATTCTCAAACTCAATATCGTTTTGAATATGGCACAACTCCATCATTAGGAAATCAAACATCTTGGCAATTAGCTGGTTCAGGAAATACCGCAGTTAATGTTTATCAATCAATTTCTGGACTTCAACCAAACACAACCTATTACTTTAGAATTGTCGCTCAAAATCAATATGGTCAATCTCAAGGACAAATTTTGAGTTTTGTAACAAATAATTTAAATCAAGGAAGATCTCCAGATGCTTTTACAAATCCAGCAACCGGCATTTCTTATAATTCAGCTGTTTTAAATGGACGCGTTAATCCTAATGGCGATAATACTTCTTATTATTTTGAATATGGAACAAATTCAAATTTTGGATATACAACCGGTTTTCAATCTGCTGGATCTGGTAATTCTCAAATTTTTGTTTCATCTTATATTTCAGGATTAAATCCAAACACCACTTATTACTTTAGAATCGTCGCTCAAAATAGTTATGGTCGTAGTTATGGTTCAACTTATACATTTACTACTAATTCTTATGGTGGATGGTTTGGTCCATCAGGTTCTGCGCCATATGTTACAACTTATAGCGCTACAAATATTTCTTTAAATAGCGCTACTTTAAATGCACAAGTTAATCCAAATAATTCTGATACTCAAGCTTGGTTTGAATATGGCACATCTCCAAATTATTTGCCTTATACTACAAGTTATTCCAGCATTGGAAGCGGTAATTATAATTATAACTTTAACCAAACTATTTATAATTTATCAGCAAATACAACTTATTATTTTAGGGCAGTTGCCCGCAATCAATATGGAATAAGTTATGGTCAGATTTTAAGTTTTTCAACCGGAAGCGGTTCAAATTATCAAACAGGAAATAGACCCATTGTAAGAACACTTCCTGCAACTTATATTTCTAATAATTCCGCATTATTAAATGGCGAAGTTAATCCTAATGGAGGTTTAACATCTGCTTGGATTGAATACGGTCCAAATGTTTCATTGGGGCTTCGCACAACAGTTTTACCTATGGGTTCTTCAAATCAAAATCTTCCCTATTCATTTGCGGTAACAGGACTTTTACCAAATACTATTTATTACTTTAGAATAGTTGCTCAAAATCAATACGGTACTTCTTATGGTGAAATTTTAAATTTTATGACAAAAGGAGCATCGGTTTCTACTTACACACCTCCACCACCAACTCAAATTGTTACTTATACTCCAAGAACCCAAACAACAACTCCAGAATATGGAAGACAAATTGATTGTATAACAATTGTTCCTACAATAAATGGCACCAAACTTGATCCTGGAAGCGAATTCACTTATATTACAACTATTCGCAATAATTGTAATTTTAAACTTGAAAACACTGTTTTAAGAGTCGTTTTACCTCAAGAAACAAACTTCATTTCAACTTCATTTCCAGCATATTCAGTTGATGGAAATACTGTTATATTTAATTTGGGCAATGTAGATATTGGTGCTCAAACTGCATTAAATACCTTAGGCAAAATTAAAACAAATACACGCAACGGAGATCATTTGGTATTTTCTTCAATTTTAACCTTTAATTATAAAAATTCACCAAATACTTTAACCACTTATTTAACAGCAGTTGTTGGTCAAGAAGTTTCTGGAGGTGGTTTTGCTGCTGTAATTAAAACATTGGGCGGAATATTTACAAGCTTTATTTTCTGGTTAATTGTTATTTTAGCTATGGGCTTTTGGATCATTTATCTTTTAATTACACGTAAAAGAGAATCAGAAGAAAAATACGATTTAAGTGGTTTAAAAGTTAAAAAAGAAATATAAAAACTAAATTTAAATTACTTTTTGTGCTATAATTTTATTGTTTTAAATTCTCATTAAAATGCTTGAGAAAAAATTTGAGTTAGTTTCAAAATTTAAACCTGCTGGCGATCAGCCCAAAGCTATTAAAGCTTTAGTAGAAAGGATTAAAGCTGGATGTAAACACAGCGTACTTTTGGGCGTAACAGGTTCGGGAAAAACTTTTACAATTGCAAATGTTATTGCGCAAGTCCAAAAACCCACACTTGTAATTGCTCATAATAAAACTTTAGCAGCTCAATTATGTAATGAGTTAAGAGAATTTTTTCCTTATAACTCTGTAAATTATTTTGTTTCTTATTATGATTATTATCAACCAGAAGCTTATATTCCACAAACAGATACTTATATTGATAAAGAAGCATTAATTAATGATGAAATTGATAGATTAAGACATTCTGCAACTACCGCACTTTTAACACGTCGGGATGTTATTATTGTTGCCAGCGTTTCTTGTATTTATGGTTTGGGCGCTCCAGAAGTTTATGCTCAAAATATTTTAAAATTTAGCATTGGAAATGAAATAAATAGAAAAGAATTATCTAAAAAATTAGTGGAATTACAATATACAAGAACAAATTCAGATTTGCGACGCGGAACATTTAGATTAAGAGGTGAAAATTGGGAAATTATGCCTCCTGACAGAGAGATTATTTATAATTTTGAAGTAGAAAATGGCAAGATTATAAATATTTATGAAATAAATCCCGTAGAAGGTTTTTTACCTGGCAAAACCAAGGTTTTATCTGAAGTTTATATCTCTCCCGCAAAACATTTTATTACCGAACCGCCCGAAAGAGAAAGAGCCCTAAAAGCCATAGAAGAAGAATTGCGCGAAAGATTAAAATTTTTTGAGTCTCAAGGAAAATATTTAGAAGCAGAACGTCTTGAGCGCAGGACAAAATTTGATATAGCAATGATGCGCGAAGTTGGTTATTGTCATGGAATTGAAAATTATTCAAGACATTTATCAGGACGAGCCCCAGGAGAACCTCCCGAAACCTTATTAGATTATTTTCCTTCTGATTTTTTAACAATCATTGATGAATCACATGTTACTATTCCGCAACTGCGTGGGATGTATGAAGGAGATAAATCACGCAAACAAACTTTAATTGAGTACGGTTTTCGACTTCCTTCAGCTTTAGATAATAGACCTTTAAAATTTGAAGAATTTAATTCAAAAATTAATCAGGTAATTTATATGTCCGCAACGCCAGCAGATTATGAAAAAGAAAAAGCTTTAAATTGTAAATGTGACAAAAAAGGAGTGCCACCAGGTATTGTTGAACAAATAATTAGACCAACTGGTCTTGTTGATCCCAAAATTATTGTAAGACCAGTTAAAGGACAAATTAAAGATTTAATTCAAAGAATTAAAGAAAAAATTAAAAAGAAAGAAAGAGTTTTAGTAACAACTCTAACTAAAAGAATGGCAGAAGATTTAAGTTCTTATTTAGAAGAAATGGGGTTTAAGGTTAATTATATTCATAGTGAAGTAAAGACTATTGATAGAATTAAAATTTTAACTGATTTGCGCCGAGGAGTCTTTGATGTTTTAGTTGGGGTTAATTTATTGCGCGAAGGTTTAGATTTACCAGAGGTTTCATTGGTTGCAATTTTAGATGCGGATAAAGAAGGGTTTTTAAGAAGCGAGACCTCATTAATTCAAATTATTGGTAGAGCGGCAAGAAACGTAAATAGTGAGGTGGTAATTTATGCGGATGAAATTACTAATTCTATTCAAAAAGCCATTTTAGAAACTGAAAGAAGGCGCAAATTGCAATTAGCTTATAATAAAAAACACAAAATTACTCCTAAAACAATTATTAAAGCGGTTTCTGATATTTTGCCAGAGACTGAAAAAATTTTATCTTTAGAACTCCAACCAATTCCAAAATCTAAAGCGGAAATTAAAAAATTAATTGAACAAAAAGAAAAAGAAATGAAAGAAGCGGCACGCAATCTTGATTTTGAATTAGCAGCTATTTTAAGAGACGAAATAAGAGAATTAAGTAAAAAGATAAAATAAATACGAATTCTTGATTTTTATTAGGTTTTAGGTATAATCAACACTATGTTAGCTATAAGATTTAAAAGAATAGGAAGGAAGCACCAGCCCGCTTTTAGAATTGTTGTTGCAGAAAAACGCTCAAAACGCGACGGCAGATCAGTTGACGATATTGGATTTTATAATCCCATAACAAAAGAATTTGGGATTAAAAAAGAAAGATTAGAATATTGGCTTAGCGTTGGAGCAAAACCAACTCCAAGCGTTCACAATCTTTTAGTAAATCATAAATTAATTACCGCTCCTAAAATTCGTATTAAAACCAAAGATAAAAAGGAAAATACTCAAGCTTCTGCGCCAGAAAACTTGCAAGAAAATTTAGTTGAAAATAAAGAAAACCCAGAACAAACTACAAATTAATTTTTAAAAATCTTTACTTTTTAATAATTCAATCACTTTGATTTTTTTATAAATTTAATATATAATTTTATTATGACTATGAGTTTATTAGCAAAAATTCGAAATGAAAAAGGGAAAAGTGCTATAAAAAAATTTAGAAAAGAAGGTTTAATACCAGCAGAGCTTTATGGCCATAAAGTGGAAAATTTGCATTTAGTGGTAGATAACAAAGAATTTAAAAAAGTTTTTAAATTAGCTGGAGAAAATACTATAATTAATCTTTTAATTGAAGCCCCTAATAAAAAAGAAGAAATTCCGGTTTTAATTCACGATGTTCAAACAGATTATTTAACAAATGATATTATTCATGTAGATTTTTATCAAATAAGAATGGATGAAAAGGTTAAAACACATGTTCCTTTAGAATTTGTTGGTAAATCTCCAGCTGTAGAAAATTATGGAGGAATTTTAAATAAATCTATGAACGAGATTGAAGTTGAAGCTCTACCCCAAGATTTACCTTCAAGCATTCATGTTGATATTAGTAAAATTCAAGAATTAAACCAAAGCATTTATGTTAAAGATTTAAATATTCCTAAAGGAGTTAAGGTTTTGGTGGATTTAGATACGGTAGTTGCTACGGTTATTCCTCAAAAAGAAGAAGTTGTAGAAGAAACAATTGATATAAGCGCGGTAAAAGTAGAGACAGAAGAAAAGAAATTAGAAAGAGAAAGAGAAAAAGAAAAAGAATAATGCTTCTTCTTTTATATTTAAAATGAAAAGCTTTAAAAAAATTTTATTAGATATTAAATCGCCTTATGGTTTTAAAAAACCAATTCAAAATAGAATTAACTTAAGTTTCCATAAAATTTATTATATAAACTTAACTTCTTTAGCTAAGGGAATATTATTTTTAGGAATTATTTTTTATTTTATTGTTGGTTTGGTTTCAGCGCCAACTATTTCTACTTCAATTTTAGCTGCTAATAATAAGTCTGAAGAACGCCAAATGTTAGAATCTCAACTTCAAGAATTAGAAAAACAAATAAGTGAATATGAAAAACAAATTAAAAATTATCAAAAACAAGGTAAAACCCTAAAAAACGAAATAGACAGTTTAAAAGCAAAAATTGCCAAATTAAACTTAGAAATTAAAGCTATTAATTTAAAACTAAATGAATTAAATGATAAAATTAATGATACTGAAAAACAAATTAATATTACTCAAGATACAATTGAAAGAAGACAAAATGTTTTAGTTGAACTTATTAAAAAGGTTTATTTAAAAGATAATGAATCTACACTAGCAATATTTTTAAAAAATCCAAAGCTCTCTGATTTTTTTACAGATTTAAACAATACCATACTTATTCAAGAAAATCTTAGAATAACCATTAATCAAATTAAAGATTTACGTCAAAAACTTGAAGAGCAAAAAATTCAATACTCATTAGCTAAGGCAGATACAGAAGTTTTGCGTAATTATCAATTAAACCAAAAAAATCAAATAGATGAAATTAAAAAACAAAAAGATTATCTTTTAACTATTACCAAAGGACAAGAATCAAAATATCAATCTTTACTTCAAAAAACAAAAGAAGATGCGGCCAAAATAAGAAAAAGATTATTTGAGCTTTTAGGTGGTGGAGAAATGACTTTTGAACAAGCTTATGAATACGCTAAATTAGCTTCAAAAGCTACTGGAGTTCGCCCTGCATTTATTTTGGCTATTTTAGATCGTGAATCAGCTTTAGGACGCAATGTTGGGAGATGTAATTATAAAACCGCAATGAATCCTAAAGAGCAACCTATATTTTTAGAAATTGTTTCAAAATTAGGATTAAATCCTGATACAACGCCTGTTTCTTGTCCTAATGCGGATGGACCTTATGGCGGAGCAATGGGACCCGCTCAATTTTTGCCTTCTACCTGGAAAATTTATGAATCTCAAATTTCGCAAATAACAGGCAATATTCCCGCTTCTCCATGGAATAATGCGGATGCTTTTGTGGCTGCAGGTCTTTATTTGCGTGATGCAGGAGCTTTATCTAATGAAAAAGTAGCAGCCGCCAAATATTATTGTGGTTCGCGTTGGAATAGATATGTATGTACAAATGTTTATGCTCAAAGAGTTTTAGAAATAGCGGATAAGTTTGAAGACGATATAATTACTATTACTAATTTATAAAATATGGATAAAGAAAATATTAAAATTTCTTTTGTTATTCCAGCCTATAATGAAGAAAAATTTATAGGAAAATGTTTAGATTCGGTTTTAGCCCAAATTCAAAAAGAAAAAATTTTAGCAGAAGTTATTGTTGTTAATAATAATTCAATAGACAAAACCGAAGAAATAGCTTTAAGCTTTCCTGGAGTTATAGTTATTAATGAACCAAAAAGAGGAAGTAATTCTGCAAGACAAGCAGGATTTTTAAAAAGTAAAGGAGAATTAATTGCTAATATTGATGCGGATACAATTTTAACTGATGGTTGGATAAAAAAAGTTCTTGAAGAATTTGAAAAAGATAAAAATTTGGTTGCCTTGTCTGGACCTCAAATTTATTATGATGTAGATAAAATAACTCTTTTAGGGCAAAAAATTTTTTATTTTTTTGCCTTTTTAAGCTATTTGTTTAATAAATATATATTAAATATCGGTTCTTTAATTCAAGGTGGTAATTTTGTTGTTAAAAAAGAAGCTTTATTAAAAGCTGGAGGATTTAATACGCAAATTCTTTTTTGGGGCGATGATACTGATACCGCCAAAAGACTTCATAAAATTGGTGATGTAAAATTTACTTTAAAATTGCCAATCTATGCTTCAGGAAGAAGATTAAAGCGCGAAGGCAAATTTAAAACCGTTAGCCGTTATGTCATTAATTATTTTTACATTTTATTTTTTAATAAACCATTTCATCAAGAAATTGAAATTAAGCCCAAATCTAAAGCGCAAAATTTTTATCAATGGTTAAATAATAAATTTTCTTATCAAATTAATGAAAATAAGTTAAAATTAATTAAAGGTAGTGCCTTAAGTTTACTTTTTATAATTTTGCTTGCAATGATTTATATTTATTTTCAAAATAATTATAAGGTTCAATTTTATAAGTTAAATAATGAAGTTAAAAATGTTTTTAAAGAAATTTATTTAAAAATCAAATGATTACTTTTATTTTGGTTTTAGGAGATATTTTAATATTTTATTTATCGCTTTTTTTAACTTTAATTTTGCGCTACAAAATTTTCGTTTTTGAAAAATTTTCTGGGCACTTTTTGCCTTTTACTTTAATTTTAATTTTATGGATTTTAGTTTTTTATATTGCAGGCATTTATGAAAAAAGAAGATTGCGCAACTCTATTGAATTTTTAAAAACTTTATTTATTGCTATTATTTTAAACACATTTTTGTCTATTGCATTTTTTTATCTTGTGCCATTTAGCGATATTACCCCCAGAAGAAATTTATTTATTTTTGTAATAATTTTTTCTTGTTTAGAAATTTTATGGAGACAATATTTTAATAAACTTTTAATTTATAAACTCCCTAAAAATAGAATTTTACTTTTAAGCGGGAATGGCAATTCCGCATTAGAAATTTACGACTTTTTATTAAGCCATAAACAATTAGGATATGAAATAGTTCATTTTTGGAAAATAGAAAACATTCCAGAAAAATTCAATAATTTAAATTCTTGGAAAGAATTTATAAAAGAAAATAATATTGATTTAGTTGTTATCCCACTGTCTTTTAAAAAAGAATCTAATTTTTCAAAAATATTTTATGAACTTTTATTTTCTGGTATTTTAGTTTACGACTTACCTTATTTTTATGAGACAATTTTTAAAAAAATTCCATTGTCTGAAATAGACGAATCTTGGTTTTTGGAAAAAATTATAGAACCCGAAAAATTTTATGATAAATTAAAAAGTGCTTTAGAATTTGTTTTTGCTTTGTTTTTAATATTTTTTCTTTTACCTTTAGAAATTTTTATTGCACTATTAATTAAAATCACATCTGAAGGACCCGTAATTTATAAACAGGTTCGCATTGGAAAAAACAATAAGCCATTTACTCTTTATAAATTTAGAACAATGCATAAAGACGCAGAAAAAGATGGACCAAAATGGAAGATAGCAGGGGATTATGATCCAAGATTTACTTTTATTGGAAGAATTTTAGCTAAAACACACTTAGATGAATTACCGCAATTAATTAATATTTTAAAAAGAGAAATTTCTTTTGTTGGACCAAGGCCAGAAAGACCAGAATTTGTTTCTATTTTGGAAGAAAAAATTCCTTACTATAATATAAGACATTTAATTAAACCCGGAATTACTGGTTGGGCTCAAATTAATTATAAATATGGAGCTTCTATTGAAGATACTTATGAAAAATTGCAATATGATATTTATTATCTCAAAAATCGTTCAATTATTTTAGATTTAGCCATTATTTTAAAAACATTAAAAAGTTTTTTTGTAAGCAATAAATGATAAATGATCCAAAACTTTTTTAGGAAGGAAAATGTAAAAATTATTTACTACCCCCGATAGATAAACCCCTTAGTTAAAAATTTCAAAATTAAAAATTATTTATATCATTTTTTGTTTTTTTTACTTCCATTGTAAGATGGCGGTCTAGTGAATGGGAGTAGATAGAAACAATAAAAAATTGTTTAATCAATTTATTTGTGAATATAAGTTTATTTAAAACATAAAAAGACGGTTAAAAATTTTTAATGAAAAAAAGAAAAATTTTTACTATCCTATTATAAACGATCGCAAAAATAGTATAGCAGAGTTAAAATTATTGAAATTCAAAATTCTTTATTATTATCTTTGTGCCTAGGGTGAGGCGCCCAGTACCACAAATGGGTACTGGGCGCCCCCAACCTCAATGTGCTTCGGGGCGAACCTACATTTCAAACATTTTGTTTTAAAAGAAAATTTTTTGATTTTGCTATTTTCTAATTTTTGTGCCCGGGGTGGGACTCGCCCAGTACCACAAATGGGTACTGGGCGCCCCGAACCCATTTATGTGGTTCGGGGCGAACCCACATCAAAAACATTTTTTAAAAGAAAATTTCTTACTTTTTTGCTTTTGTATTGTTCTGTGCCCGGGGTGGGACTCGAACCCACAAGCTCTTTTTAAGAGCCAAGGATTTTAAGTCCTTTGCGTATACCAATTCCGCCACCCGGGCTCTGTAATTAATATAATATATTTTCAAATTAATTTCAATAATTTTATCATTTAGCTTGCGTTTTTCTATTTAATTAAACTTACTTGATTTTTTTAAAAATATTTTTAAAATTTAATTAAGAACATAATTGCGCGCGTAGCTCAGCGGTAGAGTGCTTGCATGACACGCAAGAGGTCCCTGGTTCGAATCCAGGCGCGCGCACTAAAAGAATATTGTAGTTTGAAATTAATTTAAAAGCGCGCGTAGTTCAACGGTAGAACGCCTCTCTGATAAAGAGGAGGTAGAAGGTTCGACTCCTTCCGCGCGCACCAAGTTTAAAATAAATTTTTTAAATTTTTACTTAAAAAGATAAACAACAAAAAATCTCATCTTAATTTGCTTTAAATTTATTTTATATTGATTTTTTATTTATTTCTGGTATTATTTTAAAATGAATATCAATAAGTTTTTAAATGAAGCCAAGACGGAATTTAGATATATTAATTGGCCAACAAAAAGCGAGGGAGTAAAATTAACTCTTACCGTAATTGGTGTTTCTTTTGGTATAGCTTTATTTTTAATGTTAATTGATAATTTATTTATTTTTATTTTGCAAAGGTTTATTTTAAAATATTAAATTTAATATGAGTGAGAATTTAACAAATGAACAAATCCAAAATGGACAAAACGAAAGTGGACAAATCCAACAAGTTCAAAATGAACAAGCTCAAAAAGGAAAAAGAGGGTGGTTTGCTATTCATACTTATACTGGATATGAAGAGGCAGTTGCGCGTTATTTAAAACAAAGAATAGAATCTTTAGGAATGGAAAATAAAATTTTTAATGTTTTAGTTCCTAAAGAAAAAAAGATTAAAATAAGAGGAGGGAAAAGATATGTTGTTGAAGAAAAAATTTATCCCGGGTATGTTTTAGTTGATATGATTTTAGCCGAAGATTCGTGGTATGTTGTAAGAAATACGCCACGTGTTACGGGTTTTATTGGTGCGGATTCAACCAAACCAACACC
>Ga0308411_10001754_pt1 | contig 14824 bp, 26 predicted proteins | sample HotsprottomLayer_2_FD_203530 | JGI IMG/M metagenome (GOLD analysis project Ga0308411, IMG submission 203530) | Hot spring phototrophic mat microbial communities from Octopus Spring, Yellowstone National Park, Wyoming, United States -... | ecosystem: Environmental > Aquatic > Thermal springs >...
GTCAGCGTGGCGCGATCGGCCGACAGCCAGGTCGGCGTCGGCGGCGCATCCTTGTCGGCCGCCAGCTCCTTGAAATACGTAAGCTTGCGGCTTGCATCGCGCACGGAGATTTTGTCGCCGGGTTTGACCAGATACGACGGCACGTCAATCGGATGATCATTCACGTTCAAGTGCGCGTGATTGATCAACTGGCGCGCGGCGGCGCGCGAGGGCGCAAAGCCCATGCGATAGATCACGTTATCAAGTCGGCGCTCCAACAAGATGAGCAGCTCGGAACCCGTCACGCCGCGCCGTTTAAGGGCCTCGCGGAAGTAGCGCCGGAACTGCGCCTCAAGCACGCCGTAGATGCGGCGCATCTTTTGCTTTTCCCGCAACTGCAACGAATAATCGCTCGCCTTGGTACGGCGGGCACGCATGTTCGGGCCGTGTTGGCCAGGAGCGATGCCACGCCTCTCCAACGCGCATTTGGGGGTGAGGCAGCGGGAGCCCTTCAGAAAGAGTTTTTCGCCTTCGCGGCGACACAATCTACAAACTGGTTCAATATGTCGAGCCATAGTTCTCAGAAACCTGAACGTTCGATTTGTTTACAACGGGCCGTCTTCCTCCAAATCGAGCGTTCAAAACCAGACGTTCGGTCAATCGCCGGAGGCGCTCACACGCGGCGGCGTTTCTTGGGCCGGCATCCGTTGTGCGGCACTGGGGTGATGTCGGTGATGGATTTGACGCGCAGGCCGGTGCCCTGTAACGCACGCACGGCTGCTTCGCGCCCAGGGCCAGGACCTTTCACGTATACGTCCACCTCCTGCATGCCGTTCTCCACGGCAGCGCGATAGGCGTTTTGTGCCGCGATGCGCGCCGCAAAGGGGGTGCTCTTGCGATTGCCCCTGAAACCGGCCGAGCCGGCACTTCCCCAGCAAATGGTGTTGCCAGCCTTATCGGTGACCGTCACAATGGTGTTGTTGAACATGGCATGGATGTGCACCACGCCCTGAGCCACGTTCTTGCGCGCGCGGCGCGGATTGGTCTGGCGACGCGGACCGCGACTGCTTCCTGCTTTACCCATGTCTCTTCAAAAACTGCTCCAGAGAACGAGGATCGGACCGATCGGCCCGTTCCAGGTCCCCAATCCCTTACTTCTTCTTGGCGCCGCGCCGGCGACCGCGCCCGGCCACCGTCTTCTTCACACCTTTGCGCGTGCGCGCGTTCGTGCGCGTGCGCTGGCCACGCACCGGCAGGCCGCGCTTGTGGCGAAGTCCCCGATACGAGCCAATCTCGATCAGGCGTTTGATGTTGAGCTGAACCTCGCGACGAAGGTCACCTTCCACTTTGTATTCCTTCTCCACGATCTCGCGCAGGATCGCCGCCTCTGCCTCGGTCAGATCTTTGACTCGCGTCGCCGGGTTGATGTTGGTGCGAGCCAGAATCACCTGAGCCAGTGGACGACCGATGCCGTAGATATAGGTCAAGCCAATATCAATGCGCTTATTGCGCGGCAAATCCACTCCAGCGATTCTTGCCATTGCCGTCTCCTAGCCCTGCCTCTGTTTGTGCTTCGGGTTCTCGCAAATGACGTATACGCGCCCGTGTCGTCTGACGACCTTGCACTTCGGGCAGCGCTTCTTCACGGACGATGCCACTTTCACGTCTCACCTCTCTTTGACCCACCGTGCCTCGCGCGGATGCGGGCCATTCCTAAACATGTATACATGCAACGTCCGACTCGTGCGCTTCGCGCGAGCCGGACGCCAGCCAATCTCCTCAGCTTCTAATCGAGTTTCGTCAGTATTTCAGCTTCGCCATCGGTGATGGCCACGGTATGCTCAAATTGGGCGGAGAGTTTACCATCAATTGTTACGACTGTCCAGCCATCTTTCTTCACCCGCGTTTCGGCGCGCCCTTCGTTGATCATTGGTTCAAGGGCGATGGTCAGGCCAGGCCGCAGCAACATGCCGCGCTCGGCCTGGCCGGTGTTCGGCAGGCCGAACCCCTCATGCAATTCGCGACCCACCCCATGGCTGGTGTACTCGCGAACGACCGAATAGCCCTGCGGCTCGGCCACGCTCTGGATAGCTGCGCCAATGTCGCCGAAGCGGTTGCCTTTGCGCGCCGCGGCGATGGCTGCGGCCAGGCAATCCTGCGTCACCTGCATCAACCTTTGTGCGCGGGGCGAGATGCGGCCCACGCCGACCGTGATTGCCGAATCCGCATGATAGCCCTTATACAATGCGCCGACGTCGAGCTTAACGATTTCCCCTTCCTTGAGACGACGCTGGCCAGGAATGCCGTGCACCACCTCATCGTTGACCGACGCACAAATGGAAGCCGGAAAGGGATAGGGCGCCCCATTCGGTTGGTAGTTCTTGAACGACGGCACGGCACCGCATTGAGTGATGATCTTTTCAGCCACACGATCCAACTCGATCAAACTCACCCCGGGGGCAACGCGCTCCTTCAACTCCGCAAGCACGGTCGCCACGATCTTCCCCGCCTGGCGCATCAGGGCGATCTCCTGTGCCGTCTTCAGAACGATCATCGCTGCTCCCCACTCAAGATACTATCCTGCCCAATTGCTCAATCACACTCATTGCCGGTCATAATCAGCTGACGCAGCAGATGATGCACGTAGGGAATGGTGTGCTCTCCGTTGACCTCGCGCAGCAGGCCCAGGTTGCGATAGTAGTCAATCAGCGGGGCCGTTTGTTCCTGGTAGACACGGATGCGACGAGCCTGAGTTTCAGGGTTATCGTCGGATCGCTGGTATAGCTCTCCGGTGCAAACATCCTTTTTGCATCCCTCACGCGGCGGCAGCGATTCGTAACTGAATACGGCGCCACAGTCGCGGCACGTCCAGCGGTGCGACAGGCGCTCCATCAGCATGCGCTCGCGAACGCGAATATAGGGCACGATGGTGATGCACTTGCCCAGCTCCCGCAGCAATTGGGCGAGCGCATCGGCCTGCGGGATGGTGCGCGGGAAGCCATCCAGGATAAACCCGCGCGCGGTGTCCGGACGGCTCAGCCGCTCGCGCACCATCCCGATCGTGATCTCATCCGGGACGAGTTCGCCGCGATCTAGATATTGCTGGGCCAGTTTGCCGAGCTCGGTTTGGTTCCTGATGTTCTCGCGAAAGAGATCACCGCTCGAGATATGTGGGATGCGCAAGTCTTTCGACAAGAGGACAGCTTGAGTGCCTTTTCCTGCCCCTGGTGCGCCGAGCAGCACGATTCCTTGCATCTTCGTTAACCCCGCCTCCTACCCTTACGCGCTCGACCTCGCATCCGCGAGTCAGTCCAATACATCTTGGAACTCAGGGAGGCCCAGGCCATCACTTGATGAATCCTTCGTAGTTGCGCATCAAGAGCTGAGCTTCGAGCTGGCGCATGGTATCCAGCACCACACCGACGACGATCAACAGCCCCGCGCCCGACAGCAACAGGTTGTTGTTGCCCACCGGTCGAAGGAACAGGAATCCCGGCACGTGCGACAGGAAGTTCAGCAGATACGGCAGGATGGCCAACAGGCCCAGGAACAACGCGCCAACCAGCGTGAGCCGACGCATCACACGGGTGATGAACACTTCGGTCGTCTTCCCAGGACGGATGCCCGGGATGAAACCGCCTTGTTTCTGCAGGTTTTCGGCCAGGTTCTGCTGCTGCATCATCACATCGGTATAGAAATAGGTGAACCCGATGACGAGCAGGAAGTACATCAGGGTGTAGAGCACCAGGCTCCACGAGAGCGCGTCGGAGCTGGCCTGGCCAGCGCTGAACAGGCTGACCACGTCTTGAGCGAAACGCTGCACACCCGCATCGCTGCTGTTGACAAAGAAGCCGGCGATGATGGCCGGGAAGACCAGCATAGCCTGCGCGAAGATCAAGGGGATCATGCCAGCGGTGTTGACCTTCAAGGGGATATGCGTACCTGCCCCACCTAGCATGCGACGGCCGCGCACCCGTTTGCCATACTGCACGGGTATGCGCCGTTCGCCTTCTTGAATATAGACGATCCCAATCACCGTGATGACTGTGATCGCCAGGAACGCCAGCAGGGTGATGAACGCGGTGGTGGTCGCTGCGATCTGAGCGAGGTTGCTCGGAATGCGGGCGACGATGCCGCCGAAGATAATGATGGACAGGCCCTGACCGATGCCCTGTTCGGTGATGAGCTCACCGAGCCACACAGCGAACATTGTGCCGGCGGTCATGGTCACGATGGTGACGATGGTCGGCAGAATGAACTCGGGCCGGTCTAATCCCCACTGCGGCAACACGCGTTGACCGCCGGTCACCTGCGCACCGATGCTTTCGAAGATGTTAACCTGGCCGATTGCGTTCAGCGCTGCCATCGGCACTGTCAGGAAATAGGTCAGCCGGTTGATCTTGCGGCGGCCCTGATCGCCCTCCTTAGCCAGCTCCTCCAGGCGTGGGACAACCGGGATGAGCAGTTGCAGGATGAGCGAGGCCGTCACATATGGATACACACCCATCGCCAGCACGGAGAAGTTGAACACGGCCCCGCCCGACAGCAAGCTGAGCAAACCGACGATACTGCCCAGACCACCCGCCTGCCCTTGCTCCACAGCGGTGCGGATTTGCTGCAGCACTTCCGGGTTCACACCGGGCACCGGCACATGAGCGATCAGGCGATAGATGACCAGGATGAACAGGGTGAAGACGATCTTGTTCCTGATCTCGGGTAGCGCGATGGCGTTGCGTAATGCTTGTAACATCTGTTCTATGCTTCGCCTCGAGTTCGTATACCCGGCCCGTTCGGTCGTGTGCGAACAACCTCGGCCGGGAACGTCAAACTCATCGGGTGCGGTAGCCGCCGCGCTTCACGTCGAGCTTTGTCACCGTGCCGCCGGCTTGTTCGATCTTTTGTCTGGCCGCTGCGGAGAATTTATGCGCTGACACCTTTAGCGGGACGTTCAGATCACCGACGCCCAGGATGGCAATGTGCTTATCGCTCTTGCGCGCCAGGCCGGTGGCCACCAACGCTTCGGGAGTGACTTCGCTGCCCGCTTCGAACTTTTCTGCCAGCAAGCCGACGTTGACCGGGCGATAGACGATTCGATACGGATTGTTGAAGCCGATGCCGCGCATGAACGGCAGCTTACGCACCATCGGAAACTGGCCACCCTCGAAGTAGGGGCCCTTCACGCCGCCGGAACGGGCCGCTTGTCCTTTCTGGCCGCGGCCGGCAGTCTTGCCCTGACCTGCCGCAATGCCGATGCCTTTGCGCTTCTTGCGCTTGCGCGACCCCGGCGCAGGTTTGATTTCATGCAGTTTCATCTGACTTCCACCAAGTGCTTTACTACATTCAGCATACCGCGGATCTGCGGTGTATCGTCATGTTGTACTTCTTGACCGAGCTTGCTAAAGCCGAGCGCTTTGAGCGTGCGTTTCTGTCGCACGTCGTAGCCGATTGCGCTCTTGACCCACTTCACCGTGATTCGCTTGATCTGGCTTGCAACCTCGGTATCAGTTGTTGTCGTTGCCATCGCCTCGCCTCCAGAACGGCTGGACATCCGCGACGCTCTTACCGCGTCGCGCAGCCTCCTCGTGGATGTTCTTCAACGCCAGCAACCCTTCGAACGTTGCATAGGTCGAGTTGAGCTTGCTTTGCGAACCGAGCGACTTGGTGAGCACGTCCTTCACACCGGCCGCCTCCAGCACGGCGCGCACGCCGCCACCGGCGATGACGCCGGTGCCGGGCGAAGCCGGCTTGAGCATCACCTTGGCCGCGCCATATTTTTGAATCACCTGGTGTGGAATGGTCGTGCCGACGATCTCCACACGCTGCATGTTCGCCCGCGCGCGCTCGGTGGCTTTGCGGATGGCGTCTTGCACAGCCCGAGCTTTGCCCAAGCCCACGCCGACGCGTCCGTTGTTGTCGCCGACCACGATCAACGCACGGAAGGCAAACCGGCGACCGCCTTTGATCACCTTTGCCACGCGCGTGACATCCACGATCCTGATGTCCAGTTCAGGACCTTCGCTCTCTGGTCGCGCCGAAGGGCTGCGCCGCGTTTCACGCTCCCGACGTTGCTGCTGATTTCGATTCACCATGTGTGTTAGAACTCCAGGCCGCCCTCACGCGCACCGTCGGCGACCGCTTTGATGCGCCCGTGATAGCGATAACCGGCGCGGTCGAACACCACGCGCTTGATCTGCTTTTCCTGCGCGCGTTGCGCAGCCAGCTTGCCCACCAACGCGGCTTCCTCAGTCTTCTTCAAACCTGCCTGGTCCCTGACTGCCTTCTCCAGGCTCGACGCAGCGACCAGCGTATGACCGGCTTCGTCGTCAATCAACTGCACGTAGATATGCTTCAAGCTGCGAAACACGTTCAGCCGGGGGCGGCTGGCCGTGCCGGATATCTTGGCGCGCACACGGCGCCGGCGTCGCTCTCGCGCCTCTTCTCGATTCTTTGCCATTGCTTCAGACCTCTGCCTCGCCGGCGACTCATCACCTGGGTCAGGCCCACGGACGCTCGCCGGCGATCCTCGTTACGATCACTTGCCGCCCTTGCCAGTCTTGCCGGCTTTGCCCGCCTTGCGCCGCACCACTTCGCCCTGATAGCGAATACCTTTGCCCTTGTAGGGTTCCGGTGGACGCAACTTGCGCACCTGGGCAGCGACCTCGCCGACCAGCTCTTTGTCAATTCCGCTGACAGTGATGGTGCGAGTTTTCGCATCGGCAGCAAAGGTAATCCCAGGTGGTGGCGGGAATTCAATCGGGTGCGAGTAGCCAAGATAGAGCATCAGCTTGTTGCCGCTCATTTCGGCGCGATAACCAACGCTCTCCGCACCGATCTCCAACACCTTCGAATATCCCTTCGAAACACCTGTCACCATATTGGCCAGCAGCGCGCGCGTCAAGCCGTGCAGGGCACGCGCTTCGTCTTCGTCGCTGTCGCGCCGCACGCTCAGCACAGCGCCTTCTTTTACCACCTGGATCTGCGGTGGGATGGTGCGTTTCAATTCACCTTTCGGGCCTTTGACCGTGATCAGGTTGTCTTTGATCACCACATCCACACCCGCAGGTAACTCGATGGGCTTCTTTCCAATTCGCGACATGGTTTGTCACTCACTCAATACACGTAGCACAGCACTTCGCCGCCCACGCCCAACCGGCGCGCCTGGCTGCCGGTGATCACGCCCTTCGGCGTCGAAAGGATGGCAATGCCTATGCCGCTGAGTACGCGCGGGATTTCCCGCTTCGGCACGTAAATGCGCTTACCGGGCCGGCTGACGCGTTCCAGGCCCGTGATGGCCGGTTTGCGCGCGCGGCGCTCTCCGCTATAGCGGATGGTCAGGTTGAGCACCTTCTTGCCATCTACCTCGACGACTTGGTAGGCATCCAGATAGCCTTCTTCTTTCAAAATTTCCGCCACGCGCTCATTGAGCTTGGAAGCCTTCACCGCCACCGAAGCATGGCCGACGGCCGCCGCATTGCGGATGCGCGTGAGCATGTCACTCAACGAATCGTTCGCCATATCTGCTCCACCAGCCAAACGCCAGGCCCAAAACCATCCGAGTTCCGGCGTCCGGCATCTTCATCACCATGAGGCCTTGCGAACGCCAGGAATTTCACCACGCAGCGCCATTTCGCGAAAGACGATGCGCGACACGCCGAACTTGCGCATGTAACCGCGTGCGCGGCCGCTGACGGCGCAGCGATTGCGAACGCGCACCTTGTACTTGCGGCGTTTCTCACGATACATCATTGCTGTTCTTGGCGTCTTTGCCATATGCTTTCCTCACCTCGTTTCATCGGCGATAAGCCTATCGGGCATTGCCGACTGCTTATGACCTGTTGTCCCCTGGTTTGCTGAATGGCATCCCGAATGCACGCAGCATGGCCCGCCCTTCGTCGTCGGTCTTAGCTGTGGTGACGATGGTCACCTCCAAGCCGCGCACCTTATCAATCTTGTCGTAATCAATCTCTGGGAAGATGATCTGCTCGCGCAGGCCAAGTGTGTAGTTGCCGCGGCCATCGAAGGCCTCGGGCGACACACCACGGAAGTCACGCACGCGCGGCAAGGCGAAATGAATCAGACGATACAGAAAGTCGTACATGCGCTTGCCGCGTAGCGTCACCTTCACGCCGATCGGCCGACCTTCGCGCAGCTTGAAGCTGGCGATGGACTTGCGCGCTTTCGTGACGATCGGCTTCTGGCCCGTGATCGCTGTCAGATCATTGACGGCGAAGTCAACAGCCTTTGGGTTGTCGGCCGATTCGCGCCCCACGCCGATGTTGACGACGATCTTCTCGATCTTCGGCACCTGCATGATGTTCTTGTAGCCGAACTCTCTCATCAGCGCCGGTCGAATCTCTTCGAGGTATTGCTTGCTGAGATTGGCCATGGCTAATCCAACACCTCATCCAACTGATTCGAGTAGCGCTTCTTCACGCCGTCCTCGATGCGATAGTTCACGCGCGTTGGCTTGCCGCTGGGCGCGATGAGCTTGACGTTGGAGACATCAATCGGCATCTCCACGTCAATGATGCCGGTCTGCACCACGCGGCGTCCAGCGCGGCGCGGTTTGGCGTGCTTTTTAGCGATGTTCACGCCTTTCACCACGACCTTGTTTTCTTTCGGGATGGCGCGCACTACCTCCCCGCGCTTCCCTTTGTATTCGCCGGTGATCACCATCACCGTGTCACCCTTTTTGATCTTCATGGCTGCTTCCTCATCTGCGAGCCGCTGGCTGGTCCAGGCGGCCTCTTAATCTCATCTACGTCTCTACAACACTTCAGGCGCAAGCGAAATGATCTTCATGAATCCTTTGTCGCGCAGCTCACGGGCGACCGGACCGAATATGCGCGTGCCGCGGGGGTTGACCTCATCATCGCTCAAGATCACCGCGGCGTTATCGTCGAAGCGGATGTATGAACCGTCGGGCCGGCGATATTCTTTCGCCACGCGCACGATCACCGCCTTGACGACCGCGCTCTTCTTCACATCAGCGGTCGGGCTGGCCGACTTGACGGTCGCCGTGATGATGTCGCCGACGCGGCCATAGCGGCGCCGATGTCCGCCGTGGATGTGCATGCACAACAATTCCTTGGCGCCGGTGTTATCCGCCACCTGCAATCGCGTCTCCTGTTGAATCATGGCTCATCCTTCCTTTTGTCGGATCACCTTCTCCAACATCCAGCGCTTGGTCTTGCTGATGGGCCGGTGCTCGACGATCTGCACCAAGTCACCCTCATGTGCCTGATCGTGCTCATCGTGCGCCTTATATTTTTTGCTGCGCGTCAACACCTTCTTGTATAAGGGATGGCGCACGGTTCGCTCCACGCGAACCACGATGGTCTTCTGCATCTTGTCGCTGACGACCAGACCAGTCAGACGACGTCGTCGCTCCTCTGCCATTCTTCTACCTCACCTCTCGGCCTGACGTTGCGCCGTGATCTGTGCCGCAAGCTCGCGCTGACGCAGAATCGTCTTGATGCGCGCAATGTCGTGCCGCACGCGCTTGACGCTGCTGGTATCGGTCAACTGTCCCTGGGCGCGCTGGAAACGCAGGTTGAACAGCTCACGATAAGCGTCGTCCAGCTTGGACTCCAACTCCGGCGTAGACAACGTGCTCAGTTCACGTGCTTTCATGTCTCATCCTTCCAGTTGCGACTCGGCTACCACCTGGGTCTTCATAGGCAACTTATAGGCAGCCTGAGTCAGCGCTGTGCGGGCGACGCTTTCCGGCACGCCCGACACTTCGAACATGATGCGGCCGGGCTTGACCACGGCTACCCAGTGATCCACCGAGCCTTTGCCCTTGCCCATCCGGGTTTCGGCCGGCTTGGCCGTGACCGGCTTATCGGGGAAGATGCGGATCCACATCTTGCCGCGGCGCTTCATCTCGCGCACGATCACGCGGCGCACCGCCTCGATCTGCCTGGCCGTCACCCATGCCGGCTCCAACGCCTGCAAGCCGAATTCGCCCGACTCGATGGTCGCGCCGCGGGAAGCGGTGCCTTTCATGCGCCCCCGCATCTGCTTGCGATATTTCACTCTCTTTGGCATCAACATGATGTCTCACCTCGTTAGCTATCGTCATCGGGTCGCGCCCACCGGCAGGCTGATAGCCAGACGGCACGCGCGTCCTCAGGCCCATCACCTGACCGCCGACGCAGATCAGGCAGGCGCGACGCCGTCGCTCTTCTCCGCAGCGGTGGGAGAGGCGGCAGAGTGGCGATCACCGCGCTCGCCGCCTTCCCGGCGCGATCCGCGTCCACCCCGTCGTTCGCGTCGGTCACGTGGCCCCTGCTGCTGGGTGCGCGACGGACGGGTGACTTCCTCCTGCGGCATATCGGGCAAAATATCGCCCTTGTAAATCCACACTTTCACGCCGATCTTGCCGTAGGTGGTATCGGCCTCCGCCTTGGCAAAGTCAATGTCAGCGCGCAGCGTGTTGCGGGGAATGCGACCCTCCATCTGCTTGTCGGTGCGCTTCATGTCACTGCCGTTCAAGCGGCCGGCGCATTCGATCTTGATCCCCAACGCGCCGCGCTGCATGGCGCTCTGGATAGCCTTCTTCATCGCCCGGTTATGCGGGATGCGCCGCTCGATCTGTTGGGCGATGTTATCGGCCACCAGTTGCGCCACCAGATCGGGCTTGACGATCTCCTCGATATCGAGCTTGACCCGCTTACCGGTCATCTTTTCGATGCCTTCGCGGATCTCCTTCACAGCGACGCCCTTGCGGCCGATTACCACGCCGGGTCGGGCCGTGTGCACAACCACATGCAACTGGTTGGGCGGGAAGCGCTCGATGGTGATGTCGGACACGCCCGCGTTCTCGGCATCCATCTTGCTGCGCAAGTATTCGCGCAACTGCATATCTTCCAGGAGCAGCTTGGTGTACTCGCGCTTGGGCGCATACCAGCGGCTCTTCCAGTCTCGGATGATGCCGAGTCGAAACCCGTATGGATGAACTTTTCGTCCCATGTCGTTTACCTTCGTTCCAGGCCTGCCTTGCGCGTCCTGGCAGGTCGAAACGTCACCCTGTCATTCCTCATCCTCATCCAGCACTTCCCGCAACACCACCGTGATGTGCGAGCTTTTGCGCTGGATGGGGCGAAAGCGCCCACGCGCGGCAAAGCGCCGCCACTGTCGCGTCGGCCCACCGTCCACGTAGATCTGGCTAATGACCAGATCCGCCTCGGCAAATTGTTTGTTCTCGACCGCGTTGGCCACCGCCGAAGCGATCACCTTGCTCACCGGCTCGGCGGCAGCCTTCGGGGTGAAGCGGAGGATATCGAGCGCTTCCTTGGCCCGCTTACCGCGCACCAGGTCGGCCACCAAGCGCACTTTCTGCGGCGACATGCCGACATAGCGCGCCACGGCGCGCACTTCGTTACCAGCCAGCTTTGCCATGATTGACGTTCACTCCTTAGCCCCCGGACTTCTCTTCCTTGGTCACATGTCCGCGGAAGGTGCGCGTCGGCGCAAACTCGCCCAGCTTGTGCCCCACCATGTTCTCGGTGATGTAGATGGGGATGTGCCGGCGCCCATCATGCACCGCGATAGTGTGACCCACCATCTGCGGGAAGATGGTTGATGCGCGCGACCAGGTTTTGATGACTTTCTTCTCGCCGCGCGTATTCATCGCTTCGATCCGCTTCAGCAGCTTCGCCTGAACGTATGGGCCTTTCTTCAGTGATCTAGACATCTCTCAGACTCTCAACCTTCGTCCTGGATAGTCACCCGACATGCGCCTGCTGTCGGCCGACCTCCGGGCGACAATCCATCGCTCCACAATCACTTGCGGCGCTTCTTCTCCCGCCGGCGCACGATCAACTGGTTGGTGCGCTTGTTGCGACGGGTCTTGACGCCTAACGCTTTTTTACCCCACGGCGTGCGCGGCGCATCCTTGCCAATGGGCGAGCGACCCTCGCCGCCGCCGTGTGGATGGTCGCGCGGGGACATGGCCGAACCGCGCACGGTCGGGCGGATGCCCAGCCAGCGCTTGCGACCGGCCTTGCCCAGCTTGACGTTGCTGTGATCGAGGTTGCCCACCTGCCCCACCGTGGCCATGCACGTTTGCAGCACCATGCGCACCTCGCCGCTGGGCATGCGCAAGGTGACGTAGTCGCCCTCCTTGGCCAACACTTGTGCGCTCACCCCGGCGGCACGGACGATCTGACCGCCCTTGCCCGGGCGCAGCTCGATGTTGTGCACCATGGTGCCCAGCGGGACGTTGGCAAGCGGCAGGGCATTGCCAGGGCGCGCCTCGGCATCCGGGCCGCTCATCACCTCGTCGCCGACTTGCAAGCCGACCGGAGCGAGGATGTAACGCTTCTCGCCATCTGCGTAGTGCAACAGCGCGATGCGCGCCGAGCGGTTGGGGTCGTACTCGATGGTCGCCACGCGGGCCGGAATGCCGACTTTGTCGCGCTTGAAATCAATGATGCGATAGGCGCGCTTGGCCCCGCCACCACGATGGCGGGTCGTCACTTTGCCGCGCACGTTGCGTCCGCCGGTGCCGCGCAGATCGGTCAGCAACGACTTTTCCGGCTCGCGGGTGGTGATCTCCGAAAAGTCGCTCACGGTCATGCCGCGGCGGCTTGGCGTAGTCGGTTTGTAGGTTTTGACTGGCATTACGCGACCCCCTCGAAGAGCGGAATGCGATCTTTCTCGCTCACCTGCACGATGGCTTTCTTCCACTGCGGCGAGCGCTGGATGTGCTTCGCCTTGCGTCCGGTGATGCGACTGCGCGGGCTGCGCCGTCGCTTCTCCGGCATCACAATGACGTTGACGCGCGTCACCGTCACGTTGAAGGCCAGCTCGACCGCTTCTTTGATTTGTTGTTTATTAGCGCGCGCGTCCACTTCGAAGACATACTGCGGCTTTTCGTAGCCGACTTGCCACTGCGTCTTCTCCGTGATGAGCGGGCGCTTCAGGACCTCGTACGGATGCATATTTCCCTCTCTACCCCAGCCAGGACTTGATCACCTCGACGGTGTCCAGCGGCATGACCAACTGATCGTACTTGAAGATGTCGCGGATGTTGAGATAGCTGGCATGCAAGGTTTTTACATTGGCCAGGTTGTTGGCCGACTTTTCGACGGCCTCCATGCGGCCGGGCAACACGATCAGCCCTTTGGTGATGCCGAGCGCCTGCATAGCCGCAGCGAACTCTTTGGTTTTCGGCGCGCTCATCTCCAGCGTGTCCACGATCACGATTTGCTGATCGGCCGCTTTCTGGGACAGCGCGCTGCGGATCGCCGCGCGGCGCATTTTCTTCGGCATGTCCTGATGGTAACTGCGCACGACCGGGCCGAACGCCACGCCACCTCCCACCCAGTGAGGCGCCTTGCGGCTGCCCTGGCGGGCGTTGCCGGTGCCCTTCTGGCGATAGACCTTCTTCGTCGTTCGGTTCACCTCGGCGCGCGTCTTCACCTTGTGCGTCCCCAGGTGCGCGTTGGCGTTTTGGCGCAACAGCGCCTGGTGCATCAGCGGCTGACTGATCCGGGCAGCGAAGATGCTGTCCGGCAATTCGACCTCGCCGACCGATTCGCCTCTGATATTCTTGACTGGCACTTTCATGGCTACTTCTTCCTGGCCTTACGCGCTTCCTTGATCACTACGATGCCCCCTTTCGCACCGGGCACCGATCCGGAGACGGCGATCAAGTTCCGATCCACGTCCACCATCATCACTCTGGCATTCATCGTCGTCACCTGGGTATTGCCGTAATGGCCTGCCATGCGTCGCCCCTTCGGCACGCGGCCGGGTGTGGTGCCCGCGCCAATCGAGCCGGGCGCGCGCTCGCGATCAGACGCGCCGTGCGTCTTCTTCTGACGATGAAAACCGTGCCGTTTGATGCCGCCGCTGAATCCGCGTCCCTTCATCGTGCCGGTGACATCCACGTACTCGCCCACGGTGAAGATGTCCGCCTTGATGACGTCGCCCTCTTTGTAAGGGATCTCCTCCAGGCGCGCCTCGGCGAGATGCTTGAGCGGCGGCACGCCCTCCAGCTTGCGCCGGTTGGGGTGCTTATCGTTCGGCTTGAGCAAGCCAAGGTGGCCCTGCTCCCCGCGGGTGAGCTTCTTTGCCTTCACCTCGCCAAAGCCGAGTTGAATGGCGTTGTAGCCATCCTTTTCGACGGTTTTTACTTGCGTCACGTAGTTGGGGCCGGCCTCGATCACCGTCACGCCGGTGACGTTACCCTTCTCATCGAAGAGCTGTGTCATCCCCACCTTTCGTCCGATCAGTTTCTTCATCTCTCATCATTGGCTCCCCGGCCATCAGGGCCGCCTGGCGCATGTGCGCGAGAGCGTGACCGTCGCCCTTTCGCCATCGGCGACCTATAGCTTGATCTCAATGTCCACGCCAGCCGGCAGATTCAGCCGCATCAGCGTGTCAATTGTTTTGGAGTCCGGATCAATCACGTCAATCAGCCGCTTATGCGTCCGAATCTCGAAGTGCTCGTGCGAGTCCTTATCAATGAAGGGTGAACGTCGCACGGTATAACGCTCGATTTTCACCGGCAGCGGCACCGGGCCGACTACCGTCGCGCCGGTGCGCTCGGCCGTCTCCACAATCTGCTGCGCCGAGCGGTCGAGCGCGCGATGGTCATACGCCTTTAGACGGATGCGAAGTCGTTGCTTGGCCATCTGACAACTCACTCCCGACCTCCGACCCAAGGGTGTACCGCGAGTCGGAGGTCGAAGTCGTCCTTACTCAAACACCTTGGTGATGGAGCCGGCGCCCACCGTCAACCCGCCTTCCCGGATCGCGAACTTCGACCCCTGCTCCAACGCCACCGGCGCGATCAGCTTCACCCTCATCGTCACGTTGTCCCCCGGCATCACCA
>Ga0308411_10001755_pt1 | contig 14822 bp, 13 predicted proteins | sample HotsprottomLayer_2_FD_203530 | JGI IMG/M metagenome (GOLD analysis project Ga0308411, IMG submission 203530) | Hot spring phototrophic mat microbial communities from Octopus Spring, Yellowstone National Park, Wyoming, United States -... | ecosystem: Environmental > Aquatic > Thermal springs >...
CGAAGTGCCCATCACTTTCAGCCAGGCCGCTCTGGGCGGGCCGTTGGAGGTGCCGACTCTCGAGGGCAAATACACTACGGTCACCTTGCAACGTGGCACACAGACCGGCGAAGAAATCCGCGTGCCCGGCAAGGGCATGCCGCACGTTCGTGGTGGACGAACTGGTGATCTGGTCGTTCATCTCCGCGTCGTCACGCCACGCAACCTGAGCCGACGACAAGAGGAATTGCTCCGCGAACTGGCAGAGATCGACAAGACGAACATCGCTCCCGAACGCAAAGGCTGGCTCGATCGCGTTGTCGAATTCTTCGCCTCTCCCACCCAGTCAGCTAGTGAAAATACTTCGGGCAAACGACCCTGAAGAGGAGTTCTGTCTTCATGACGGAAGAAAAACAAGCACCCACAGAAGAACAACCTGCCAGCGAGGCCCCTCCCACCAACGATACGATGGCAGCAGAGTTGGAGTCCTTGCGGATGCAGCTACGCGCTGCCGAACAGGCGCGTGATGACTACTTGAAATTGGCTCGACAGATCCAGGCGGATTTCGTGGATTATCAGAAGCGCAATGCCCGCGATCTGGCTACGGAACGCCGCTACGCCCAGATTCCCTTGGCTGCTGATCTGCTGCCGGTTTTGGACAATCTAGAGCGTGCCCTGGATGCCGCCCAGAAGGCCGGCGACAACGGCCCACTGGCTCAGGGCGTTGCTATGGTGCAGACGCAACTGCTCGACATCCTGCGTCGTCACGGGGTCTCACGCCTGGAAGCCGCCGGTCAACCCTTTGATGCCGAGTTTCACAAAGCCGTGATGCAGCAACCAACGACCGAGCAACCTCCTCAAACCGTGTTGCAAGTCCTCGAACCAGGTTACATGTTCCACGAACGTCTACTCCGACCCGCTAGTGTCATCGTGGCGGTTGCTCCTTCCTGAGCGGCTGCCCAGAAGTACTCGTCTTGCTGCTTTTGTTCGTAGAGGTTTTGACCATGCCGACCTATGACTACGTCTGTGATGCCTGCAATTATCACTTTGCAGAGTTACAATCGTTCAAAGAAGATCCGTTGAAAACCTGCCCGAGTTGTCGCGAGGATCGCCTCCGTCGCCTGTTCGGCACGGGAGCAGCAATCCTGTTCAAGGGATCCGGCTTCTACGAGACGGACTATCGCAGCGACTCCTACAAGCAAGCGGCCAAGGCCGAAAGTGAGGCCATCAACAAGGCGTCGGAGTCTTCCAAGACTGACCCCGGCAAGACCACGACCAGTTCGGACAAGACCACGCCAGTTGCCAAGAATGCGTGAACTAAGTTGTGCCACCTGTGGCGAGCCACTGCCAGGGCCACCGAGCAAGTGGCCCTACTTTCCCTTTTGCAGTCGGCGTTGCAAACTGATCGATCTGGGCCGTTGGCTCGACGGCCGCAATAACCTGCCGGTCATGGAACCGGAGAACGAGGCATTCGACCCCCCTCTGGAAGAACGCGAACCGGATGCGTCCTGAATCGCGTAGTTGAGAACCGATCGTTTCCCGTCTTTCTCGGCTTTTGCTCTTGGCTGCCTCCTCTATCTCTGTAATAATAGTGAACAGATGGTAGATGGTAGGGGCAGCGTGTCATGTGTTATGTGATCGACGGCTACAACTTACTCTACGCTCTGGGCCGACTCACAAAAAAATCCGGTCAAGCCGCTCTACTGTCAGCACGCCGCTGGCTAGCTCAACAACTGCAAGCCGGACACATCCCCGCCGATGCCCTTGTGGTCGTCTTCGATGGGGCACAATCGCCGACCTTTGGTATCGAGTCCGCTGGTCCAATCGAGTTTGTCTTCGCCTCGTCTGCCGATGATCATATTGAAGATCTGATTAGTGAAGAGAAACAGCCGGCACAACTCACTATCGTCTCTGATGACCACCGCCTTCATCAAGCCGCTCGCCGTCGGGGCTGTGCCTGGCTAGGTTGCATGGACTTCTGGGAGCAGGTGCAAACGGTTCCACGCCCCGCCCCGCAACCGCGAGTCACGGAATCCTCTGCCAAGCCCGAACGAACCAGTCCCCAAGAAGTCGATCGTTGGCTAGAGGTGTTCTCCCAACCTACTGCTCCGCTTCGGCGGATGCCACGGTAGGCAGGAGAGCAACAGCGAGGGCATCGCACAAAAGAGCGAACCTTTGGCGAGCAGTACGGTCTTTCCCATAGCCCGAACGAGGCGGAAAGGAGCGACAAGCCTTTGGGCTGGACTATCCGCTGAACAAGTGGCTGTGGTAGAATCTCTCCATTCGCCTTCGCGGCTCGAAGGTTGTTCCGAAGTAGGAGATTGCAAGATGAATCCCGAACTGCGTCGTCGCAGTGAAGACTTGCTGACCCGACTCACCCAGCTTCGAGACTCTCTTTGACATCGATGCCAAGCAGAAGCAACTGGATAGCCTGGCAGCGGTCATGGAGGCCCCCGGATTCTGGGACAATTCGGAGAAGGCCCGACAAGTGATCAGCCAGACCAAATCGCTCAACCACCTCCTCAAGCCGTTCCGCGAGTTGGAAGCCGAAGGTAAGGAACTCGAAGCCCTGTGCGAACTGGCCGACGAGGACAACAGCCTGGAACCGGAACTGGAAAGTACGCTGCGACGACTGGAAAAGACGTTTGACGACTTTGAACTCAAGGCCATTCTCGACGGGCCGCAAGATGCCAGCAACGCCTACCTGAAAGTGCAGGCTGGTGCTGGCGGCACCGAGGCTTGCGACTGGGCACAGATGCTGGTTCGCCTCTATTCCCGCTGGGCCGAGCGGCACGGCTACTCGGTCGAACTGGTCGATGAGGATCGCAATGAGGAAGCCGGCGTGCGCAGTGCCACCTTGCACATCATCGGCGAGTACGCTTACGGCAACCTCCAGGGTGAGACGGGAGTCCATCGGCTGGTGCGAATCAGTCCGTTTGATGCCAACGCACGTCGTCAGACCTCGTTCGCGGCCGTCGATGTGCTACCGGAACTCGACGACAGCATCCAGATCGAGATCCGGCCCGAAGATCTGATCCGCCAAACCTTTCGCTCAGGCGGTCCGGGCGGACAGCATCAGAACAAGACCGAATCGGGCGTTCGCTACATCCACAAGCCGACTGGCATCGCGGCCGAGAGCCGAACCGAACGATCGCAGCACAAAAACGATGCCAACGCCTTGAAACTGCTCAAGGCCAGACTCTATCAGGTCGAGGAGCAGAAACGCCGGGCCGAAGTCGAACGCATCTATGACGAGAAGGGCGAAGTGTCGTTCGGACGACAGATCCGCAACTACACCTTGCAGCCCTATCAACTCATCAAGGACACGCGAACGAATGTGGAAACCTCGCAGGTTCAGAACGTCCTCGATGGCGACATCGACGAGTTCATTCAGGCATGGCTGCGACTCAAGGTCGAACAGAAGCACAAGAAGAAGTAAGACGGAATTAGCTCCAGCCGCTGACGCGAGGGGGCTAGCGAGCCGGCCCGCGTTAGCGGCCGGAGTGGCTAGCTCCACTCGCTGTTGTTTTACCCCAACTCACGCCGCAGGCGATAGGCGCGGTAGGCCTGCGCATGATCGCCTGCGGCCAGGGCGGTGACGGCCAGCAGTTGCAGCGACTCCTCATCGCGACGAAGCTGGTCGGCTAAGGCAGCGGCCGACTGGGCCTCGACGGGGGAATGATCCGCCAGGGCACGACGCGCCAGAGCTAGAGCCGCCTGACGCTGTTGTTCCAAAGTGTGTAACAGCGTCAAGTCGGCCTTGCAGCGACGACAGGTGGTAGCCGTGTTGTCCGCTTTGCACACTGGACAGCGAATGACCATCAGGCATCCTCAAGGTAGAAGAGGGTGTCGGCCAGATCGTTGCTGGCGCGAGTGACCTCCGCCCACTTGCGTTCGCTCAGAGCTTTCTCTACTCGGTTGATAAGGACTTGTAGTTCGGCCTGATCTTCGGCAGGAGCCTTGGCCTTGAGCCGTTCGGCTTTCTCGATTAAGGCTCGCGCCTGCACCGTTTCGCGATGTCCGTCGCGTGGGCCGGGAGCCAGTTCGGGCAACGGTTGATCGGCCAAGGGGACGGCTGAATCTGGAGTCTCTACCCCTTGCTCGAACGATTCCTCGGCCTCGTCGCCCTCGTCGGCCCACAGTCGGTCGAGCCGATCCTGAGCCAGCGACTTTTCCGTGCGCTGGAAACGGGCCAGAGCATTGTCGATGCGAATCTTCTTTTCCAGTCCGGTCGCACGTTCCTTGGCCGAGACTTCCAGAACGCCATCGAGCGACAGGTTGAGTTGCACCAACAAGGGATTGCCGGCCGGTACACGCGACAGCCCTTCGATCAGGAACTCGCCGACGTGATGGTTGTTCCGCACATCGGAGTCTTCACCCTGATAGACCTCGATCTTGACGGTCTGCTGATTGTCCGAATAGGTGTAGAAAACTTCGCTCTGAGATGTGGGCAACGGAGTGTTGCGACGAATAATGGGGGCGAAGTGATGGAAGAACTCCGTGCCCATTGGGCCATTGCCGACACAGCGAATCCCCAGGCTGTGGGTGGCGATATCGACCAGCACCGCGCCGACGTTCATGCCGGCGATCACTCCGGCCTCGATGGCGGCCCCCATTGCCACACACAGATCGGGGTTGATTTCCTGATGGGCTGGTTGCCCCAGTCGTTCCTCGAGCAGTTGACTGATCAACGGAGTTCGCGTGCTGCCGCCGACCAGCACGACCTTGTCGATCTGCGAACTGCTCAGCTTGGCATCGGTCAAGGCACGCTGAACGCAGTCCATGGTGCGTAAGATCAGCGGACGGATCAGCGACTCATACTCGCCTCGACTGATCTCCATCGACAGGTGCAACGGCTTGCCGTCCTTCTCGGCGATGAACTCCTCTTCGATGCGGGCAAAAGGATGAAAAGACAGATGCTTCTTGGCATTCTCCGCCGCTTGCAGCACGCGCGAGCGCGCCAGCAGATCGGCTCGCAGGTCGATGTCGTGTTCTTGCTTGAAGCGATCGCAGATCAGATGGAGGAGCAATTCGTCGAAGTCGTCGCCGCCCAGTTGCGTATCGCCGTGACTGGACAGCACCTCGACGACACCGTCCTGGGCCTGCACGATGGACACATCGAAAGTGCCGCCGCCCAGATCGTAGACGAGCATACGCGACAACTCACGGTGCGACGGGTCGTAGGTCAAGGAGGCGGCGGTCGGTTCGTTGAGAATGCGAACGACTTCCAGTCCCGCCAGGCTACCGGCTTCACGCGTGGCCTGACGCTGACTATCGTTGAAGTAGGCGGGGACGGTGATGACCGCCTTTTTGACCTCCTCGCCCAGTTGCGCCGCGGCTCGGTCGCGCAACTTGCGGAGGATCATGGCCGAGATCTCCTGGGGGCGATACTCTTGATCGCCTAGGCGAACCTTGACATCCTGGCCCATCTTGCGCTTGATCGACTTGATGGTGCGTTCTGGTGCTACCAGCCACTGATTGCGAGCGGCCCGGCCTACTAGAAGTCGCCCGTCCTCGGATAGCCCGACGAACGACGGAAGGATCGGATCCCCATCTTCCATGAGAACGTCAGGTTGGCCATCTCGAATGACGGCCACCTCGCTGTTGGTGGTACCCAGATCGATACCGATAATCGTTTCCATGATGCGCTTTTCCTGGAGTTAATCCATTCCTTCAAGGAAGATGGCTCACGGCCACCTGCACCTGAGCATAGCGGTAGACGCGACCATTATACAGATAACCACGTCGCAGTTCGGTCAGCACTTCCTGATTGGGTCGGCCCGAGCCGGCCTGACGAGCGACGGCCTCCATCCGTTCGGGATCGAAAAACTGGCCAACAGTCGGGATGGGTTCTAGACCATGCTTGCGCAAGGCGCGGTCGATCCGCTCCAGGCTCATCTGGTAGCCGTTGATCAATGCCGTCACTCCCTCACGAACGCGAAGGGTGGTTTCAGCGACACGTCGAGCCGTCGTAGCACGTTGTTCGTGCAGGCGTTGCAAGGCGAGCAGAGCGGCGTGTTCGCGTTGCTGGCTTTGTTGCAACAGAGCTTCGCCACCCGGAGAAAGCCACCATCGCGTCCAGAATGATCGCGGTGGTGGAGCCGGTGGTGGCTTCGGCACAGGCCATTCGTCGGCCAGAGCGGCGTTGACCTCCTCCGACAGAGCTTCCAGCCCTTGCTGCGCTTTGAGGAGTTCGCGACTAGCCAACGACAGGGCATCGTACAGTTCGATCAGCGTGTCGAGTAGTGGTCGCAGGCGTTCGTCCTGAGCCTCGCGAGCTAGCTGGTCGTTGCGTGACTGAGTCCGACTCAACAGTTCGAGCGACTTTTGCAAGTCACGGATGAGTTCGCTGTTCTGTTCCTGAACCGCTCGAACCGCTCGCGTTTGCAGATGGATCTCTTGACGCAAGGCCAGATAGTGGCCTAGGAGCGTGTGCAGATCGACGCTCGCAGGAACCGGCGCGGCAGGCTCCCCCGCATTGGCCACGTGATCCTCGTACCAATCGCGGAATGCCGACAGCATCTCTTCTAGTTCGGAGTCGGCGACTGGCACAGCGGATTCATCGTTGCAATCGTCATCAAGTTTCTCGTCGGGCAATTCGGCTTCGGCAGGCTCGGCCAGGCTCGATGGTTCCGCTCTTGCCTGCTGCACGACGACCGACTCCTGTTCGCCAACGGAGCAAGGCGTGCTTTCGCTTAGCCCTTGCGGACGAGCGTCAGGAGCATTCGCAGGGACACCCGGCGACGCACTTTCAGACATTTCAATTCCTCGATAACCTTGTCGATGCTCTCATTTTCCCCGGCCTCGAAGAGCCGATATTTTACCCGTGTCTTGAGATCACGCAATCGTTCGTAGGCCGCTCGGATCTGCGAGAAGCGGTTGCCCTGCTGGCCGGGCGGGTACTGCTTAACGAGTTCCAGATAACGGCGACGAATGGTCTCATCGTCGCTGTCACTGGGTAAGCCAAGCACTTCATAGGGATCGATCATGCTGGCACCTGATATTCAAAAGTCCTCGTCCTCGCTGGAGAAGTCGAAGGAATTGAAGGCTGCATCCATGAAAGCCCCAATGAAGGGATTGAGGCTGCGAATCATGCGACGGCGACGGGCGATGTCTTTGAGAAGATCGTCGATGCCTGGTTCCTCTCGGGGACGAGCGCGGGCGCGGCGTTCGGCTTCGGCTAGACACTGTTCGATCTGCCAGACTGGCCCGCACTCGTCAGGACGGTCGCCCATTTCGTAGACGGCTTCGAGGTAGTGGAAATAGGGATTGGCTGGATAGGTCTCCTGGCCGTGGCGACAGAGGCGTTTGTACGTCCGTGCGGGAAGTTCCAGTCGATACAAGGCCGTCAGCAGATCGCGGAACTGGTCTTCGGTGTACGCCATCGAGTCGAGTTGGGTTGCCTGAGTGACGATCTTCTTGGTGTGGGTCTGCTGGCCGTAGTAGCTGACATCCAGTCGAACCAGTCTGGCGGCGTATTCGACAAGAGCAAGGGCCACGGCTGGGGTCAGAGGCTTGGCGATCTCGGTGTTGAATTCCTTGCGGTATCGGGTTTTGATGGGGTTGGGCAAGTCTAAGCGTGTGGCATCGACGAGCAGTGCATAGCTGACTAGCCGATTGTCCGTCCCCTTGGCGCGCACCTCAGCGAGCAGTTCTTCCGCTCGCGACGAGTTGCCCGCCTTGATCTCGCAGGTGGCCCAACTGCACAAGATCGACCACTGATGCGTTGGCTCGCAATACGACAGACTGCTCTGATAGTGAGGTCTGGCCGCATCCAATTGGCCCTGTACCGCAAGATACTGGGCCTGGGACAGCTGGCAGTCGCTCAGTCGTTCGCGTAATTGGCGATCGAGAGGATGGTGTTGCAGGGCACGTTGCAGTAGATCCAGAGCCGGAGCGTACCGCTTCTTTTTGAGATGCAAATCAGCCAGTTTTTCCAGGGTTTCGACATGGTTGGGGAACTGCTGGAGCAGTGCCATGCCGGCCTGGAGAGCGGCTGCCTCGTTTTCGTCGTTGAGGTAGTAGTTGAACAATCCTTCGTGCGCTTCCAGCAGATCCGGGGCCAGTTGCAAGGCACGGGTGTAGCAGGCTGCCGCGTCGGGGTGGAGCGGTTCAGGCAAACCACTCAAAGCCCGTAGAAAGGGCGGCAATTGCTGCCGCTGCTTGGCGTTCGGCAAACTGGCGGCATTGTCACCCATGCGTTGCCAGATCAACGCTCTGGCCAGTAGCCCCTGTCGCTCTGGCCAGTTCCGCGAGTTCTGGGCGATCTCCTTCTCGTAATCGGCCCAGGCTTGGTGGGCACCGGCCCAGTCATCTTGTTGTTCTAGAGCAAAAGCTCGCAGACGGTTGAACTCCTGATCGTCGTCCATACGGCCGAAGACGCGGGTATAGACGTGCAAATCTTGGGAGCTGGTATCGCGGATGCCCCAGTAGAAACAAGCCGCCAAACGCTTGACCAACTGAGGAGCCGACACCCGCAACTCAGGAAGGATGGCCTCGACAATCTGCATCGCACTCGCCAGGCTGTCCTTGTTGCTCAAAGCCTTGGCGAGCGGCGCGATACGCGAATCGATGGGTTGCGACTGCAATCGCTGCAATTGCTCTTGAAGAGCCTTTTGCGCGGGCTGGGTCTGAGCGTTGCGATACTCGGGGTCGATCTCCGCGCGAAACGGAGCGGCCAGTCGAGCCGGCACACGCGCCGGATCGAGCCGTTGCCAGTTCTCGCAGGCACGAAGATCGTCGTTGTGGTAGTAGGCCAGCAAGCCGCGTAGGAGCAGCTTCCAGTCGGCATATGGCGAACGCAACCCGATGGGCTGGAGCAGTTCGCGAACGATTTCGTCCTGTCCCTGTTCGAGATGGGCAAAGGCTTGCACAATGCGGTCGTAGTCCGGCTGCAAGGCTGCGGGCAGACGATTGCGGCCGGCCTTGTCTTGGAGAAAGGCGGCATCGACCAGACTAGCCTGCAATTTGGCATCGAGTTGCTCCACGATCGGCTTCGCTTGGCCTTGCTCAGCGGACGGACTGCGAGCCGGTTGCGGTTGGGCAGCACCAGGAAGTTGCTTGAGGCGTGCCAGCAACACTTCCAGTTTCTTGCTGTCGCCACACAAAGCCATCTGCTCGGCGAGTTGCGACAGCCAAGCTGGATCGTGATCGTCATAGCACGAGGCCACTTCCAGAACCGTAGCGGCATCGCGCAACTGCCCCATCTGACGCAACTGCTCGGCTCGCTGAACGTAGATGGCTTTGAGAACGTCCAGGTTGGCTCGAGTCTGCTCGGCAGCATAAACCTGCTTGGCAAGTTCGAGCGACTGCTGAAGACGTCCCTCAGAGCGACTGCGTTCCAACCGCATCTTCAAGTCGGCAACGGAAGGTGCGGCAGGTTTCTCGTTGTGTTTGGACACGATAGCCTCATCCAATGAGTCAGTCCTACTCCACTTCGTTGTAACGGTTCTGCACCTCTAACGCGAGAGAGCCTTGTCAATTTTCCCCCTGGAAGTTTCTCCGGCCGTCGCTACATCGACCTCTATGAAGGCGCGATCACTCTATGCTCTAAGTCCATATCGCCTCCCGACCGAGTCGATGCTTTACGTCGGCGATGAGGAGGTGGCTGCTATCCTGCAAGGCTACAGTGCTCTGTGGCACCCCGCCGTGTTGAGTCAGGCTGCGAGTCTGCCCCGACTCGTCTCGCCCTACGATCACGAACAACCCGTCGCCGATGCCCTTTATGCCCTGCCGGACAACCCGTCGCTGCTGCTGCCTGACGACTGGACCGGCAAAGCTCGGGAAGTAGGTGCTGGAGTCTTCATGACGACCGGCACTCGCGAGACAACGCTGGAACACCTCTTTGCCTGCCTGCGCGAACTCTACCCTGACGACGACCGCCTGACCGCCCTGATGGCACTACCCGCCGAACGGGTTCGGCCCTTCCTGGGCATCGGTCTGGGCTGTGCTGTGCTGGAAGCTCTGTTCGAGGCCAGATCGCAGGAAAATCTCCTGCCTATGGAGGATTTGCGTCAGGATCTGATCTCGGCGACGGCCTTGCTCTTCGATGCCGACCCAGAAGCCTACCTCGGGCCATTGCAGGCGGCTGCCGACCGCCTACTAGCCGCTCGCGAAGCCATCCATCCGGTCAATCTTTATCTAATCGATCTGTTTGTGCCCAAATCGGATCAACCGCCGGAACATTGGCCGGCCGCTCTGACCGCTGCAACGCCGCTCAACGTGGTGGCCTGTGCTGCTCTGCTCGAACAGATTGGCCGCGAGCCCCCGGCTCGGCTAGCTGAGCTACGCGACAAGGTCGGCTGCGATCTCGTCGAAATCCTCGGTGGGCCGTACCGCGAGCGCGAAGATCCACTGCTGCCGCTGGAATCGCAACTGTGGAATCTGCGGCACGGCCAAGAGGTCTATCAACAGTTGCTGGGGCAACCCATCTCCATCTTTGCCCGAGAGCGTTCCGCCTTCCACGCTCAGTTGCCGCTCCACTTGCAAGCCGTGGGCATCTCGCGGGCCTTGCTGGTGGCCTTCGATGACGCGGTATTGCCGACTCACTACGCGCCAGTGATCTTCTGGCCCGCTCCCAACAGCGGCAAGCAGGTCGAAGGATTCACACGCAGTGGTCAGGCAGCCGACTCGCCACAGACCTACTTCCACCTAGCCTACCATCTCCATCAGGCCATGATGCAGGACGACTACCGCGCTGCCCTGGTTCTCCTGCATCGCACTGGACGAGCCACCGACTGGTACGAAGACCTGCTTGCCCTGATGCGGCTGTCGCCTGCGTTGGGACGGCCCGTCACGCTGTCGAACTACTTTTCCGAGACGACCAGCGGCGATTACACGCCGGCCGCTTCTCCCGACGAGTTTCAGGCCGACTACCTGTCGGCCCGCACGACCTCCAGTGCCACCGGAGCGATCAACCCCGTGCCGATCAGCGGCTTCGCGCAACAACAACGGCAACGGCGACGGCTGGACGCGGCCTGGACGTTCGCCGCCGTGTTGCAATCGCTCGGAGGGCAGCCCGCCGACCGCGACGGTCAGCCCTTCGTGGAGTATCTGGCAAGGCTGGAAGATCGTCTCGAATCGGGGGACGAGACGGCTGTCGTCGAGTTGCCGGCTGCGATGCAGCAGGCAGGCACAGCTCTGGCGAACCGACTAGTCGCCCGAGGACAGGTGGGCAATCCGGGCTATCTGTTGCTCAATCCCTGCTGCTTTCCACGCCGGGTGGTAGCCGAGATCGATGGCCTGTCTGGAGTAGTCGTGGACGGCAAGCTCGTCAAGGGCTGTCAGCTTGACGGCACCCTGGCGCGTGTGGTGGTGGAGTTGCCGCCTCTGGGATTCGCCTGGGTGAGTTCGTCGGGCACGGGCGCAACCGCGCCGCCGAGCCGAATGGTGCTAGCCGACCAACGCTGCGTCCGCAACGAATTCCTAGAGGCCGAGATCGACCCGAACACTGGTGGCCTTCGAGCTATTCGCGATCTGCGAAACCGCATCAGCCGGGTCGGCCAGCAATTGATCTACAACCCCGGTAGCACAATGCGTGCCGAGAGTGTGCAGACGACCTGCACCGGCCCGGCACTGGGCGAGATTGTGACGACAGGCGTATTGCTGAGTGAAGCGGGCGAGTTGCTGGCTCGCTTCCAGCAACGCTTCCGCGCCTGGGTGGGCCGGCCCTTGCTCGAACTGCGCATCGACCTGGAACCGGTCAAACCCCTTGAGGGCTATCCGTGGTACGCCTACCATGCGGCCCGATTTGCCTGGCGTGAGGAACAGACGCTGTTGCTGCGTGGCTCGTGTGGACTGCGTTCGCTGACGATGCAGAATCGACCGGAGTCGCCGGACTTCCTGGAATTGCGCTTGGGCCGACTTAACACCGTATTGTTTCCGGGAGGCTTGCCCTTCCATCAGCGACACGGCTCGCGAATGCTGGATATTCTGTTGCAGTGCGAGGGCGAATCGGCACGGACGTTCGAGTTGGGCATCGGTTTGGAACGCGAGCAACCCGCTCAGACGGCACTGGGGCTGACGAGTCCGGTCGTGGTGGTGCCAACCAGCCAGGGGCCGCCGCACGTCGGAGCGACCGGTTGGTTGTACTTGCTGGACTCGGCCAACGTACTGTTGACTAGCCTGCGACCAGTGCCCGGTCATGCCAATGCGGTGGTGGCGACGTTACAGGAGAGCAACGGCACACCCTGTCAAGCGCGCTTGCGATGTGTACGCAATCCGCAGCGTGCCGTGGTGCAGAATTTACGCGGCGAGCCGCTCTACGATGCGGCCGTAGAAGATGATGCGGTCGTGCTGGATGTAGCGGCCAACGACCTGTTTGCCGTGCGCATTGAATTCAGTTGAGTTCGATACGAAGCGGCAATCCGTCTGGGTAAAGTGTGCCGATCAGGCAAGGGCACGCCGGTTGTACCCCACACAGCGACTCAACTACAGCAAAACTGCCCCGCAAACCGAGTGCCACAGTGGCCAGTGAGCCGACCATGTGGCACTGTTGAGGCGAGCCAGACGGTCACCAATCATGCCACTTAAAACGCGCCGAACTGGCTCGCATCCCGTGGAACGAGGAAGCATCATGAACCGTCTGCTAGTGGTTGCGTCGCTAGCCATCGGCCTGATGGCGGCACTGCACGGCCAAGCCCGTGCCGAAGGGGGGTTCGGATTCGGCATCGGGCTGGGTCTGAACGTGAACTTCACTGGATACAAGTACAAGATTGGTTGCTACGACGGCTGCTGCCACCATGGCTGTTGCCACAAGGGCTGCCACAACGAATCCTGCTATCCGCCACCAAGCGTCTACAATGCGCTGCTGTACCACTCGCCCTATGTCTATCCGTATTACTACAACATGGGCCACCTGTACACGCCGGCACCGAGCATTGCCCCCACTCCTGCTGCTCCGGCGGCGACCGCCCCAGCCCCAGCTCCAGCTCCTACGCCAATTCCGCCCCCCCCTACTCCGCTACCGAGCAAAAAGTAATTAGCTCTGACTCGAGCGGAGTTACCGTTTCACCAGACCACTGTCCAGAGCAGCAGTGGTGATAACCAAGAAGCGGTTGGCTGACTTAGGCCAACCGAACCCAAGGGAAGAGGACCGTCCCATGAAACAGCGATTTGGCTTGGCCGTAGTAGCCCTGGCGTTACTGACCAGCGTAGCATCAGCTCAGTTTTTTTTCGGATGTGAGCAGAAATTGCCCGTCGGGCCGTGGTATCTGTACTGGCCTCTGGAAGGCCACTTCCAGGTACCCGCCGTCCCGCAGTATCCTTACTGGACTGCCCCACAGACCTTGCCGGTCGTGCCCCCCGCGCCTTACTCGCTGATGAATCAGCACGGCGCAGTCGTTCAACCTGGAGTCCAGCAACCTAGCTGGCCGACGGGCTACGGCCAGTTCCCTGGCAGCATGCCTGGTGGAGCTACCACTCCGCAGACGATGCTGCCGCCAGGTGCCACACCGCTGGGGCAGACCCTGCAACCAGGAGCTTTCCAAGGTATGCAGGGTACCTACCCCACGGGTCTGCCCTACCCTAACCTGCCAGGGTTCGGTCAGCAACCGCGTCGTTGATGTCTGTGTGAACAACCAGGATGTGCGATCAGCCGGGATGGCTTGCGCCGGCTCTCACATCCTGGTTTGTTGCTGCGCTGACCAGGGGCAAACTTCGCCGTATCACCGCTCGCCGAGTCGAGATCCCCTCTCGATACGACTTGCCCTGCCAGCTATCGCGACGCAACAGTTCGCGATCCACCGCCTTCAAGAAAGCTGCCTTGTCCAGACACCATTGTGGTGCAACCAAGAACGCTGGCGGCGCATCGCCGCACAGTCGATGAATGACTATTTCCGGGTTCAATCGCTCTAAAAAATCGCAAACGAGCGAGACATACTCGTCGCGCTGCAGAATCGCGATCTGACCACGCTGATACAGAGCTTCCAGAGGCGTATCCTTGACGACGTAGAGATGATGGATCTTGATGGCGTGCAGAGGCAGTCCGGCCAAAGCATCGGCGGTCGCCAGCATGTCAGCGGCAGATTCGCCCGGTAGCCCGAGCATGACGTGAACTCCCAGTTCGAGTCGTCGGCCTCGACAACGCTCTACTGCCTCGAAGAAAGCCTCCGCCTTGTGCCCGCGATTCATCCACTCTAAAGAGCGGTCATGGATGGTTTGCAATCCCAGTTCGAGCCAGATCGGTTTTTGTGCTGCGAATTCCTCGAGCAGATCGAGTACCGGATCGGGCACACAGTCCGGTCGAGTGCCGATGATCAGTCCGTCGATGCGTGGATGCTGGATCGCTTGGGCGAAGACGTGACGGAGTTTGTCGAGTCGACCGTGGGTATTGGTGCCAGCCTGGAAATAGGCCAGGAACCGCTCGGCTCCATAGCGGCGTGTCAAAATCGCAATCCCGCGATCAATCTGAGCAGTCACGCTGGTTCGAGGCAGCCGACGATTGGGACTGAAGCTAGCGTTGTCGCAAAAGATGCATCCGCCCGTTGTCACGGTGCCATCCACGTTCGGGCAGGTGAACCCGGCATCGACCGTCACGCTCCGCACCTTGCAGCCGAACCGCTCGAGTAGATAGGCCGATAGAGCCCGATAGCGTCGGGGGCCAGGAAACAGGCATCGCGATTCGGTCATGACTCGCTCCCAAGTCCAGTTGTCCGATCAGCCAGGCTAAAGACGCAACCCACTTCTACCAAGCACTTTGCTCGCCTCAACGATTGCCACGCTGCCTGGGAAGTATTCGTCGGAGGAAAAGGGAATTTCTCTTCACATTCCCTACAGGCAGGATTATAATTCGATGAGCAAGTGGCTCTGATCGACAGATGAACTCTCTTTCTCATCCGTTTTAC
>Ga0308411_10001757_pt1 | contig 14819 bp, 10 predicted proteins | sample HotsprottomLayer_2_FD_203530 | JGI IMG/M metagenome (GOLD analysis project Ga0308411, IMG submission 203530) | Hot spring phototrophic mat microbial communities from Octopus Spring, Yellowstone National Park, Wyoming, United States -... | ecosystem: Environmental > Aquatic > Thermal springs >...
CCGTCACCACGCCGTCCACCGGAGCGGCGATGCGAGTGAAGGAAAGGCGCGTGCGCAGCGCCTCCACCCGCGCCTGGGCTACTTCGTAGGCGGCCCGCGCCGCATCCCCGTCCGCCTCGGTAATAAGCCCCTCCTGAGTCAAAGTGCGGGCCCGCCGCCACTGCCCTTCCGCTTCCCCCAACCGCGCCTGGGCCTCGGCCAGCTGCGCCGCCAGCTGGCGGTCGTCCAGCATGGCCAGCACATCCCCCCGCCGCACGCGATCCCCCTCGCGCACCAGCAAGGCGGTCACTAACCCTTCCTCCTGGGCGGCCACCACTACCCGGTTCTCGGGCTCGATGGTACCCACTGCCGTGGTGGTTACCGTCAGGGGCTGCGGCGCCACGCTGACCACCTTCACCACCGCGGTGCGCTTGGGCGGCCCCCCGGTGGAAGGCTGGGGTGCACCGCAGCCCACCCCTTGCACCACCAATCCTGCCAACAGCACGAGACTGCGTTCGCGCCGCCACCGCCACACGCGTTCTCTCCACTCGAATTCCATGGGCCCGCTCCCAGCGCCGGCGAGGCGCCACATCTTCATCCTACGCGACCAGGTTGGACGAGGTTGCATTCCCCGTACGTTCTTGCACCTCTCCCGGCCAGCGGCAGCTCTGCAGGGGCGGGGCTGTTCGGTCCCCGGCGGCGGGGGCCGATCGGTCAGCGGCGCATGATGGAATCCAGGATCATCAGGAACGCTGCCTGCTGCTCCGGCTCGCTCTTCTCGATCACCGCCAGGCATCCGGAGCCGTCGAAGACCCGGTGCAACTCGTCGGCTGGGTGCCCAGAGGTAATGATCACGCGCTTGAGATTCACGCCGCGGCGGCGCGCCTCCTCCACCACCTGTTCGCCGCTCAGGCCGGGCATCTCCCAGTCCAGCAGCATCAAATGCACGTCCGGGCCGAGCCCGGCGATGGCGGCGACGGGATCACTGAACGCCTCCACCGCCGCCCGCGGGCCGTAGCGCTGCTCCAGCAGTTGCCGCCAGCGCGCGCACTGCACCGGAGAATCGTCGATAACGACGACCCGCCGTGGACTATCGCCGCTCACGCTGCCACACCACCACGCCGCCCACGATGGTGGCGGCGGGCCAGCCGCGCAGGCGTAATCCGGCAAAGGGGGTGTTGCGCGACAGCGAACGGAAGCGCTCGGGGTTAACCACCCCCCGCGCCTCGGGGTTGAAGATGGTGACATCCGCGGGGCTGCCGGGCTTTAGTGTGCCGCCGGGGAGCTTGAGCAAGCGCGCCGGGGCCGTCGACCACAGTGACACGAAGGTGCGCAGGGGCATGCCGTGGCGACGCACCAGGAGATCGTAGGTCACCGGCAAGGCGGTCTCCAGCCCCACCACACCGAAGGGCGCCAGGTCGTACTCCAGGGCCTTCTCGTCGGCGTGGTGGGGGGCATGGTCAGTGGCCAGACAGTCAACGGTACCATCCAGCACCGCTTCCAGCAGGGCCGCCACGTGCTCGGCGCTGCGCAAAGGCGGATTCATCTTGGTGTTGGTGTCGAACTCGGTGTCCGCCACCGCCCGGTCCAATAGCGCCAGGTGATGGGGTGTCGCCTCGCACGTCACCTTTAGGCCCTTAGCTTTGGCCTCTCGCACCCGCTCCAGGGCTCCCCGGGTGGAGATATGGGCGATGTGGACGCGGCCCCCGGTCAGCTCTGCCAAGACCACGTCCCGCGCCACCATCACCTCTTCGGCCGCCGCCGGGATGCCCGCCAGCCCCAAACGGGTGCTGACCGCCCCCTCGTGCATCACCCCCCGCGCCGCCAGCGCCGGCTCCTCGCAGTGGTCGATGACGGGAATGTGGAACAGCTGCGTGTACTCCAGGGCGCGGCGCATCAAGTAGGCGTTGTGCACCGGTGTACCGTCATCGGACACGGCTACAGCACCGGCCCGCACCATCTCGCCGATCTCCGCCAACTCCTCCCCGGCCAGTCCCTTGGACACCGCTCCAATGGGGTAGACCCGCGCCGCCCTCGCCGCGGCGGCGCGCTTGACGATAAACTCGGTGACTGCCGCTGAATCGTTGACCGGTGAGGTGTTGGGCATACAGCACACGGCCGTGAAGCCACCCGCCACTGCCGCAGCGGTTCCCGTCGCTACGGTCTCCTTGTACTCGTACCCGGGCTCCCGCAGATGCACGTGCATGTCGATGAACCCCGGGGCGACCACCAGGCCGGCAGCGTCGAAAACCTGTGCTGTTGCGTCATCGATACGCTCGGCCAGACGGGCCACTTTCCCGTCCACCAGCAGCACGTCCATGCCGTCGTCCAGCTTCTGGGATGGGTCGACCACCCGCCCGTGCTTAATCAGCAGTCGGTTCACCGTGTCCTCCAGCCAGCAGGTAGAGCACCGCCATGCGCACCGCCACGCCGTTGGTGACCTGCTCCAGGATCACCGATTGCGGGCCGTCCGCCACCCTGGAATCGATTTCAACGCCGCGGTTGATGGGCCCCGGGTGCATGACCAGGCAGTCTTTCCGCGCCAGCTTCAGCCGCTCCGGGGTGAGGGCGAAGAAGTCGTAGTACTCCCGCACCGTCGGGAAGTTCATCCGCCCCTGCCGCTCCAGCTGAATGCGCAGCATCATGACCACGTCGGCGCCGGCGATGGCGTCCTCCATGCGGGTGTAGACCTCACACCCCAGCTCCGCCATGCCCACCGGAATGAGACTGGGGGGACCAGCCACCCGCACCTTCGCCCCCATACGGGAGAGCAGCAGCACGTTGGAGCGCACCACCCGGGAGTGGGCGAGGTCACCCACAATTGCCACCACTTGCCCCTCCAAGCTGCCCCGGCGCAGGCGGATGGTGAGGGCATCCAGCAGCGCCTGGGTGGGGTGCTCGTGGGCCCCGTCGCCGGCGTTGATCACCGAGGAGCGCAGCACCTTGGCCAGTCGATGGGGGGCGCCGGCGTGGGGGTGGCGGATGACCAGAAAGTCCGGCTGCATCGCCTCCAAATTCAGCGCCGTGTCCAGGAGCGTCTCCCCTTTGCTCACCGACGAGGAGGCCGCGGCGAAACTCAAGGAGTCGGCGGACAGCCGCTTCTCCGCCATCTCGAAAGAGAAACGGGTGCGGGTCGACGCCTCCATGAACAGATTGACCACCGTCTTGCCACGCAGGGCCGGCACCTTCTTGATGGGTCGCTGGGCGATTTCGCGCATCTCCACCGCGGTGTCCAGGATGAGGCGAATCTCGCCGGGGGTCAGCGGGTCGATGCCGACGAGATCCTTACTGCGAAGACGGACCACCCCTTCACCGCCCATCGCCGTCCTCCCGGGCGATCCACACCCCTTCCTCGCCGTCGGTTTCTTTCAGCCGCACCTGCACGTCTTCGCTTCGCGAGGACGGCACGGTTCGGCCCACGAAGTCGGCAGCGATGGGGAGCTCCCGGTGACCCCGGTCCACCAACACGGCCAGGCGTATTGCCCTGGGGCGCCCGTAGTCCATCAACGTGTCCAGCGCCGCCCGCACGGTGCGGCCGGTGTACAGCACGTCGTCCACCAGGCACACGACGCGGCCGTCGATGGCCACCGGTAAATTCGTCGCCCGCAGTACCGGCTGCTGGTGAGCCGGCCGCCACGGCCCGATATCGTCGCGGTACAGGGTGATGTCCAAAGCACCCACGGGCACCTCCCGCCCGGTGGTCGCGGTGACGAGCCGGGCCAGCCGCCGCGCCAGCGGCACCCCACGGGTCTGCACGCCGATTAAGTACAGGAGCGCTTCGTCCCCACCCCGTTCTATCAGCTCTGCCGCCATCCGTTCCAGCGCCCGCGCAATCTCCCGCGCGTCCATCACTTCGACCCGTCGCATGGCGCTCCTCCTTCGGCGCGGCCGCCGCCCCTCGCCACGCCGTGTCTGTCTTCTAAGAGGCGCATGCTAGCACGCCGTGCCCGGGCCCGACGTGGACCGCCGCCACCGCCGTTTCACCTCGTCCAGGACACCATACTCCAGCGCCACCGCCGACAGCACCATGGCGGCGCCGGGGAGGACGTGAAGCGGCGGGACCTCGTCCAAAACTGCCCACGCCAGCAGCGAGGCGAACACCGGTTCCAGCAGCACCACCAAGTTGACCTTGAACGCCTCGTAGAACTTGAGCGCCCAGTTGAGTAGCGAGTGCCCGATCACCGTCGGCACCACCGCCAGCGCCGCCAGCCGCGGCCACGCCGCGGGGGAGCGTGGCATCACTTCGACCCCCAAGACCAGCACCGCCCCGGCCAGGGCCACGCCCGCAACCCCATACACCACCGCCAGGTACGGGACCAACGCCACCCGACCGCGCAGCCTCTTCCCCACCACCACATACCCCGCCGCGGCCACCGCCCCCCCGAGGGCCAGCACGTCTCCCAGCAAAGCGCGCGGCGACAGCAAGAAATCCCCGCCGGCGATGACCACCACGCCCGCCAGCGCTAGGGCCAGACTGACCACACTGCGCGGCGAGATGGGCACCCCCAACAGGCGAGGAGAGGCCAGGAGCACGAACAGCGGTGCGGTGGTAACCAACACCACCGAAGCGCTCACCGTCGTCAGCCACAGAGACGGCACCCACAGGCCGAAGTGCAACCCCAAAAAACTGCCCGCCAGTAGACTGCCCCGGCCCACCTCGCCCCGCGGCCACCCACCCCCCGCCAGGAGCGCCACACCCATCGCGATGACCGCCGCCAGCAGCATGCGCCACATCGCCACCGCCAGCGGCGCCGCATCCACCAGCCTCGCCAAGGGACCTCCCCAGGACACCGCCGCCACCGCCACGGCCAGCCCCAACGCAGCGCGGCGGCTCACCGCGCAAACCCTTCCGCCAGCCCGGCGGCGATGGCGTGAGCCAGCTTGTCGCGAAACCTCCAAGAGAGGATCTGCGCACGATCCTCGTCGTTGGCCAGATTGCAGATCTCCACCAACAGAGCGCTGGGCGCCTCGGAGTTGCGCAACACCGCCGGCACCCAACGGGAGCCCCGGCGCACCACCGCGCCCCGTACTGGTTCGTAGGGGTGTACAAGGATGTCCGCGCGCCGCGCCGCCCCCACCACGGCCAGCGCCAGCTGGCGCGACAGCGCTTCCGAGCGCGCCAGCTGCCGGCTGGAAAAACGCGGGCGCGACACCTCCTGGAGTTCACGACAGGCGTGCCCAGAGGGACGCGGAGAGCCGAGCGCTGGACGGTCGGCCCGACCCGGCACATACACCATTAAGCCGCGCACCGAGGGGTGCAAGGAGTCGGCGTGGATGGACACGAAGGCCACCCGCTCGGGATCGACCTGCTGGGCCTTGAGGCGTCGGACGATGGCGTTGCCCAGCACCCAACGCAGGTGTACACCGGTGGTGCTGTCCGACAGGTCAAAGGGAGGATCCACCAGGAGGCGCTGGGTGCGCCGGGCCGGCAACACGTCCATCTCCAACTCCCGCGGAGTGCGCTGCTGGTCGGACCCCGTCGCCCACACGGTGGCGCGGGTTTCCTTCTCGAGAATCCGCTTCACCCGGTCCATCACGTCCCAAGCGTAGGTGGACTCCCACACCCCCTTGACGATGGCACCGGTGTCCACGCCGCCGTGTCCAGCATCCAGAATGATGTGGATACCGTCGAGGTTTCGCGCTCGTATGGCACGCTGGATCGCCGTCACTTCTTCCTGACTGCGCTCCCACTCCAGGCGGCGGGGGTGACCCGCAGGGAGGAACTCGGGCAGCAGCAGTTCGAAGGGGATGCGGACCGGAAATCCGATGGCTATGTCGGTGACGTCGGCAATCCCCGACAACCGCGCCAGCTCGGCGGCGGTGGCGTTGACGTCGGCGGCGTGCAACAGCCCGGTGAAACGCACCACCACCGCCGAGTACAGCGCCTCCCCGGCCTTGAGCCGGTAGATCGCGGCGCCATCCACGTACTCCAACTCCCCGCGCGGCGGCGGCCCGGGTGAAGGGTAGGCCGTAGGGGTGGGCGAGGGAGGGTCAAGGGGGGGTGGCACGTCCTCCGCGGGAGGTGAAAGCGTGGCGCTCGGGGTCGGAGAGGCTGGACCGAGGGTGGGTGGCACCAAGGTCTGAGTCGGCGGCGCTGGCGTTGTGGCGGGCGTCGGTGGCGCCGGCGTCCCGGTGGGCGTCGCCATTGGCGTCGCCATCGGTGTGGCAGTCGGCGTCGCGGGGACCGGCGTCGCGGCCGGGGGGAGTGGCGTGGCGGCCCGGGGGGCCGGCGTCCAAGCGGGTGATGCCGTCTCCACCGGCAGGGCCCGAAAGACAGGGAGGAGTAGGCGAGCTGGGATCAAGACCTGGTCGCCCGCAGCGGTGAACAGGGACAGGTGGGGGTTGGCCTGGCGCAGCTCCGTATACGCCTTCTCATCGCCGCACCACCAGCGGGCCATCTCCAGCCATGACTCCCCGTCTCCTCCCCACGGCGCCCGCACCCGGTGGCGCCAACCGTCGGGGGTGCGTCGATCCTCGGGAAAGAGCGCCCGCAGCGCCGCCACTTTCAGTGGGGGAGCTAGTAGAGCCCACGGCACACGCACCCGCACATCCCGCAGAGGAACCGCCAAGTTAGGGTTGGCGGCGCGCAGCGGCCCCACGTTGCGCCCATCGCCGGTCAGGCGCAGCGCCAGCCGGTGCCACCCCTCGCCAACCCTGGGGAGCACTCTGAGCTCGGGGTCCTCGCCCCGCCGCCATACCACCTTCTCACCGCCGGGTAGGGACGCCACCACGGGGCTCGCCGCGTCCACCAGCGCCAGCGCCAGGACCAGCGAAACCACCGTCATCGAGCCGCCACGGTGCGGCTAGCCATTCCCTTCGGGCCTGCCATCCACCTTTATCGGAAACCCCATGTTAGACTTCCTACACGCAACGGGACCGATGGTACCACGCACCCCTGCCGCCCCCTGGCTTCCTTCCCCGACCTCCCGCGTCTGTCGCGTATGCCAGGCGCTGCTGGATGAGATTGCTAAGGAGGACCACGTGGCCGCCGCGGCGCTCTGCCTCGACCTGGTGCGTACCCACCAGGCAACGGCGCTCGCCGAGCTGGTCGTGGAAGCTGCGCGCGCCCACCTCTCACCTTTTCGCGTCGCCCTGCTCACGCCCGAGACTGGCAGCTCCTGGCGGGTGACGGTCACCGCCGAACGCGCCCACACCCGCGATCTCCTGCTCGTCGCCGAGCGCTATCCGGAGCTACTGGCCGTCCGCCGCACCGGCGCACCGTTCGTGGCTCTCGACGTGGCTGCCTCCCCCGAGCTGGAAAGCGAGCTATCCCTGCTGGAGAAAGTGGGCATCCGCGGTTTGGTGGCGTGCCCCGTGTTCATGGCCCCTGACACCGCCGAACCCGCCGTCCTGCGCGTCACCTGGTCCGCACGTCCCGACCCCCGCCGCGGCGCCCTCGCTCTGTTCTTCGCGCACCTGCTCGCCCACCGGCTCAGTGAGCTGCCTCCCAACGAGGTCGCACAACAGCTGGGCATGCCTGCGGCTGCCACGGGCGCCGGCGGGCCGGGGGCACTGTTGAAACTGCTGCCGCTGGCGGCGGTGGTGGTGGACAAGAGCGGCAAGATCACCAGCTGGAACCGACGGGCTGCCCGCCTTCTCGCCAGCCGCGACACCGGTCTCCAGCCGTCGGCCCTCCTCGATGCCTTACCCAACGCGCCATGGAAGAGCGGAGAGCGGCGCTGGAGTGCCGAACTGGCGCACGGCAGCGGCGGCGGCCGGGTGGTGGGGTGGTCCAGCACGGTGGGAAGCGACCTTACCCTCGTCCTCTTGGACGCCGACCCCGAGGGGGAGGGCAGCGGCCGCCACCAGGCCATCAGGGCGGCGTTCGCCGACAAGGTGCGGGAGCTGGAGGAGGCCAACCGCCAGCTCGCCGAACATGCCGAGCTCAAGGTGCGTTTCGTCTCCGATGCGGCCCACGAGCTCAAGACGCCCCTGGCCATCCTGCGCTCCTACTTGGAGACGGTCACCACCGACCTGGCCGAGGGGCTGAGCGAGGAGCAAGCGGCGTTCCTCAACGCTGCTGCCGCCGGCGCGCAGCGCCTCCAGCGCCTGGTGGAAGGACTGCTGGATCTGGCGGCGGCGGAAAGCGGCCATATGCCGGTGGATCTGGGAGCCACGCGGCTGGATTCGGTGGCTGCCGAGGTGGCCGGCCAGTTCGCCGCCATTGCCCGCAACGCTGGGGTACGACTGGGCCTCGACGGCGTACGGCCGGTGGAGGTGCGTGCCGATCCCGAGCGACTTGCCCAGGTGGTGCGCAATCTGGTGGAGAATGCGGTGAAGTTCTCGCACCCCGGCGGCGTCGTCGAGCTGGCCACCAGCGTCCACGGCGATCGGGGTGTCCTCACCGTCGAAGACCACGGTTGCGGCATTGCCCCCGAGGTGCTGCCCCGCATCTTCGAGCCGTTCTTCCGCGGCCACAGCCGCGACGGCGCTGGTACCGGTCTGGGGCTCGCCATTGTGCGGCGCATTCTCCTGGCGATGGGGGGGAGGATTAGTGTGCACAGTCAGCCCGACCTTGGCAGCCGCTTCACCGTGGAGCTGCCGCTGTGGACCGGAGGCGAGTGAGCGTTCAAGACCCTGCCCGAGTGGCGCGGCGATTGCGTGCGTCCCCCTTGCTGCGCCGCCTCGCTCAGGCAGCGGCACCCTCCACCTTGTATCTCACCGGCGGCGCTCTGCGTGATCGCCTGCTGGGGGTGGCCACCTCCGACGTTGACCTGATAGTGGAGGGTGACGCGGAGGTGGTCATCCGCCGGCTGGCGGAACACCTTGGGGGCTCGGTGATCCCCCTGGGCACCCCTCCACGGGTCACCTGGCGGCTGGCCTGTCGCCGCTGGCACGTGGATATTCTGGGCATTCAGCGCGGCGACCTGCGCCGCGATGTCACGCGGCGGGACTACACCGTCAACGCCTTGGTCTGGCGCCTGCCCGGCGGGCCGCTCCTCGACCTCACCGGCGGCCTCGACGACCTCACAGCGGGCCGTTTATCCGTGATCGACCCCCGCAACCTGCGAGACGACCCATTGCGCGTTTTGCGGGGGTTACGCCTGATGGCCACCCGGCCGACGCTGTCGCTCACCGCCGACACCGAGAGGCACCTCATGGCCGCCAAGGAGGGACTCGCCGAAGTGGCCGCCGAGCGCATCACTGCCGAACTCCGCCTCCTCCTCACCGGGCCCGCCGCTCGGCGCGCCGTGCGCGCCGCCTGGCGACTGGGCGTGCTGGCCGTGCTCCACCCCTCCTGGCGCCCGGCCGCCCCCGTGGACGAGCTGTGGGAGGTGGCGGGCCGTCTGGCCACCCTAGGCGAACGGCCAGGGCCCCTGCGCGCCGGCGCGGCCACCGCTGCCCTTGCCGTCCTGGCCGCCCCCGCCGCCGGGTTCCCCAGCACCTGGGACGAGCTTCCCGCGAGCGCCGCGCTGTGCGCTTGCGGCTTCGCTCCCCGCACGGCCCGGCAGGCGGCGCGCGCTGCCGCCGTGGGCGAAGGTCTTGCGCCCCGACTGGACCCCCGGGACCGGAACGCCCGGGCCCTGGCGGTGGAACACGCCGATCTCCTCCCCGCCGCTCTGGCCTGGGCGGTGGCACGCCGGGGAAGCGGAGAAGCCGAGGCGCGCTCGTTGCTACGCTGGGCGCGGCGGTTCCGGCGGCGGCCACCCCTGCTGCGGGGGGACGAGGTGGGAGATCTGCTCTCGCTCCCTCCCGGGCCGGCGTTAGCGGAGGCGGTGCGCGCCCTCCAACTGGCCCGGGCGCGGGGCGAGGTATCTCGGCGGGGGCAAGCGCAGCGGTGGCTGGTGCAGCGCGTTGACCCTAGGGCGAAGCCGCTGCTAGAGTAATTCCGTGGACGCGCCGGCCAACCTGGACGACCTGCTCAAGTTCATGGCAAAGAAGGGTGCTTCGGATCTGCACCTGAAGCCCATGCGCCCCCCGCTGCTGCGCATCCAGGGCAAACTCATTCCCATCAAGTCCGTCCCTCTCAAGCCTCGAGAGGTGGAAGACATGGTGTTGCCGCTGCTCAACCCAGTGCAACGGCGCAAGTTCGAGGATACGCAGTCAGCCGACCTGGGGTACGGCGTCACCGGGGTGGCGCGTTTCCGCTGCAACATCTATCAGCAGCGCGGCTCGGTGGCCGCCGTGTTTCGCCGCATCCCATTTGACATCAAGAATTACCAAGAGCTTAACTTGCCCGACGTGATAGCCACCTTCGCCCAGTTCCCGGCTGGTCTGGTGCTCATCACCGGCCCCACCGGCTCCGGCAAGTCCACGACCTTGGCGGCCATCATTCAGGACATCTCCCGCACCCGCCAGGGGCACGTGGTGACCATCGAAGACCCCATCGAGTTCCTCTTCACCGACCACATGGCCACCATCTCCCAGCGCGAGGTGGGCACCGACACCCCCAGCTTCAAGGAGGCGCTGCGCAACGCCTTCCGCCAGGACCCCGACGTCATCATGGTCGGGGAGATGCGGGATCTCGACACCATCGCCACCGTTATCACCGCCGCTGAAACCGGCCATCTGGTGTTCTCCACCCTGCACACCAACAGCGCTAGCCAAACTGTGGATCGCATCATCGACAGCTTCCCCACCGACCAGCAAGAGCAGGTGCGCTCCCAGCTGGCGCAGGTGCTGCGTGCGGTGGTGTCCATGCAGTTGGTGCCCCGCGCCGACGGGCAGGGGCTCGTGCCAGCGGTGGAGATCCTCGTCCAGTCACCGAAGATCTCCCGCCACATCGAGCGCGGCGAAATCAAAGAGATCCATCAGGAGATCGAGAATTCCGTCAGTTATTTCCGCATGCAGACGATGAATCAGAGCCTCATCGCTCTGCTCGTCAACGGCGTCATCACGTACCAGACCGCGATGGAGATCTCCCCCGACCCGGATGATCTCTCGCTAAAGCTGCGCAAGCTCTTCCCCCAGATCGAGCAGGCGCAGCGGGAGGGCAAAATGGCACCTTCGCCCGCCGATTTCGCCCACATCGTCGAACTTACCGAGATCAAACGACTCTATGACGAGCAAGAGGAGCTTTGGCGCCAGCGCATGCACGAGAAAGACGAACTGCTCGCCCAGCTGGAGGCAGAACTGGCGGCGCTGCGCCAGGAGACCTCGGCCTCCACCACCACCATCGCCGAGCTGCGCAACCAGCTGGAAGGGATGCGCGCCGAGCGCGAGCGCCTCATCCAAGAACACAACGCCCGCGTGGAGAAGCTCAACGAGCGCATCCGCGAGCTTAATCAGCAGCTGGCCGGCGGCGCCAAAGGGGTACCCGACAAGCCCACCACCGGCTTCTTCAAGCGCTGACCCAGCGGCGCCGATGAGCGTACGGCTCACTGCCTTACGGGCCTTCCACCCGGCCTCAGCCTATTTTTCCTGGCCGTCTCCTCGCAGGACGTCCCACGCCGGAGAGCGGACACCGACACGGGCCAGCGAAGGGCGGGCCCAACCGGCCCGCCCCGCCAGCGCCTTCGCCCTGGCAGTGCCGTAGCACCGCCTCCACCGGCCTCTCGGGCGCCGCCTCCAGGCGCCCCAGGATCGCTGCAGCGCTGCACCGCTCCCATCGCTACTGGCACGGCCCACCCACCGGCACGGCCATGGCCACCCCCGGGGCTCGACGTACATACCTGTCGCTAAGCTGGCCGTCCCGCTACAATGGCGCGCCCGTCGTCTCGGTGGGCGGAGGTCTCCCATGTGCGGCATTTTCGGCATCGTTTTCGACCACGAACGGCCGCTGGGTGAGGTGCTTACTGGCGCCGCGCGGCGGCTGTCCTACCGCGGCTACGACTCCGTAGGGGCGGCGGCGGTGTCGGCCGCGGGGGTGATCGACCTGCGCAAGGATGTGGGCAGGGTGGACGAAGTGGCCGAGCGCCTTCGCTTCGAAGAGCTTGTCGGGCTGCGCGGCATCACCCAGCTGCGCTGGGCCACCTTCGGCGCCCCCTCGGTGGCCAACGCCCAGCCTCACTTGGACTCCCATGGGCAGCTGGTGGGCGCCCACAACGGCAACGTGGTGAACAACGCCGAGCTGCGCCGCCAGTTCCTCGCCGAGGGGATGATCGTGCGTGGCACCAACGACGGCGAATCGTGCGTCCACGCGGTGGAGCGCTACCACCGGCGAGGGGCCGACCTGCCCGAGGCGGTGCGTGCCGCCTACCGGGACCTCGCCGGTGATTTTGCTTTCGTCATCTCCGATCGCACCACCAACCGCCTCGTCGCGGTGAAGAAGGGCTCGGGCCTGGTGGTTGGGCTAGGCGAAGGTTTTACCTGTTGCTCCTCTGATCTGCCGTCGATTCTGCCCCTCACCCGGCGCGTCATCCCAGTGGAGGACGGTGAAATGGTGGTGTTGGAGCCCCACGGCGTACGCCTGTACCGGGTGGCCGACGGCGCCGAAGTGGTGCGGCCAGCGCGGGAGGTCAGCGCCCATATGGGTGCCCCCGAAAAGGGCGGTTTTGCTCATTTCATGCTCAAAGAGATTCACGAACAACCGGCCACCGCCAGGGAGTTGGTGCACCTGCTGGAGCACGCCGAACATCTGCCCGCCCTGGTGGAGCGCCTGCGTGGCGCCGGGCGGCTGTTCCTCGTCGGCTCGGGTTCGTCCTACCACGCCTGCCTGCTGGGCTCCTCGTTTTTCTCCCGCTTAGCCGGCACGCTGGCCATCCCGGTGTTGCCCCAACAGCTCATCGAGCAGTACGGCGGCGCGCTGCGCAAGGGAGACGTGGCGCTCTACGTCTCGCAGTCGGGGGAAACCAAAGACGTCCTCAACGCCGTCGCTTTCGCTGGTGAGCGGGGCGTCATACCGTTGGGTCTCGTCAACGTGCTCGGCTCCACCCTCACCCGCAAGACCGAGGTCTACCTGCCCCTGGCCTGCGGCTGGGAAATGTCAGTGCCCGCCACGAAGACGTACACCAATCAGGTCATCGCCCTGCTCGCCATCGCCGGCGCCCTGGCCGGGCAGCCGGTGCATCGCCTCACCGACGCGCCACGGTGGATCCAGCGTGCCATCGACACCACCGCCACCACCATGACCGAGCTGGCGCAGCGCTTCGTCACCGCCGATCGGCTCTTCCTTTTAGGGTACGGATTGGGCCACGGCATCGCTTTGGAAGGGGCTCTCAAGTGCAAGGAGGTCACTGGTTTGCCCTGCGAGGGGATGTTCTCCTCCGAGTTCAAGCACGGCCCGCTGGCCATGGTGGAAGCGGGCACGCCGGTGCTCTTCACCGCCCCACCCTCCGGCGCGGAGATGCTGACCAATCACATCACCGAAGTGACCTGTCGCGGTGGCTACGCCGTGGTGGTGGCGGCGCCCCACGCCCAGTTAGAGGCGGAGGCCTCCCACTTCCTCCCCCTGCCCGCCGGCAGCGATCTGGAGTACGCCATCGCTGGCGCCGTCCCATTCCAGCTGTTCTCCTACGCCCTGGCCACCGCCAAGGGTCTCGACCCCGACTTCCCCCGCAACCTCTCCAAGACCCTCACCGTGGACTAAACTGCCTGTCCCCCCAGGCGGCCCAGGGTGGCCAGCCGCCCATTCCCGGGGATAACCGCGCGGCGCCCTCCTCCCGGTGTCTCCTCCCCCCGGGACCTGGGCCGGGGAGGCGCTTGTAGCGATCAGCCGCCACGTTTGTCCGGTGATCCGCATCACTGCGACGTCGCGCGACGCCCCTCTCAGCCCGGCTGCGCCAATGACGAATCGCCAGGAAAAGAATAGATTTGGCAAGGGACGCGAATGGCCAGTCACAATGGAACTGGCTATTGACATTGTGTCGAAGACGCGGAATCATAGATGGAGGAGGATGCCCCCCAATGAGACGCACACCTTTCCACGGCAGAACACTTTCCTGCCGCGCTGCGATTGTACTGGCGTTGGCCACGACTGCGGCGCAGGCACAACAGGGTGGACCGGTCACCCATGAGGCCACCGAGAGCGCCCAGGCGGTCATGGAGTACTGGACCCCGGAACGCATGGCCGCCGCCATTCCCTTGGACGTGCCCGGCGTGGTGGATAAGGGACTGCCGCGGCCGGCAGCTCCCCTGCCCGGCGATGCGCGGCCGGGGTTTACCCTCGGCTGGGATCCCAAAAGCGGCCTGGAGCCACCCGATCCCCTCACCCGCTACGAGCTGGACGACGAGCAGTGGGCCAGCTTCGCTGCCCACCTGGATGGGCAGGCTCGCGCCAACGCCCCCGACGCCTTTGGCTCCCCCCCAGCCCACCCGGTGGATTACCCCGGCTACGGCAAGTTTGCCCGCTGGACCTGGTACGGCAACTACCTCACCTGGCCCACCTCCACCATCGGCAAGCTGTTCTTCACCAAACCAGGGGTAGGGAACTTCGTGTGTTCGGCCACGGTGATCGGCCGCAGCACCATCGCCGCCACTGTATCGCCAGCAAAATCGGTGGCACACCTACCTGGCATACCAACTTCCTGTTTTGCCCTTCCTACTACAAGGCGGGCGGGTCCGGCGGACCCCATCCCAACCGGGGGTGCTGGTCCTGGGCTTGGGCGGCTACCTCAAGCCAGTGGTTTAGCCACGAGAATCCCGACCGCGACTACGCCTGCATCGTCACCCACACTACCGGCACGGTGCACGCCAACAAGATCGGCAACGTCACCGGCTGGATCGGGCGGGGCTATAATTATGCGAACATAGATGCCACCTTGGCCTGGGGGTACCCGGCCGGCTCGCCCTTTGCGGGGTACCACATCATCACCGTGGCCGCCAACGAGTGGTACTCGGTGAACATGAGCAACGACGGCGAGACCTCCCCCAACCTCTCCTCCAAGTACATCGGCTCGGATATGACCGGTGGCAGCTCCGGCGGCCCCTGGTGGCTGGGGACCAGTCACCCCAATGCGGCG
>Ga0308411_10001758_pt1 | contig 14816 bp, 9 predicted proteins | sample HotsprottomLayer_2_FD_203530 | JGI IMG/M metagenome (GOLD analysis project Ga0308411, IMG submission 203530) | Hot spring phototrophic mat microbial communities from Octopus Spring, Yellowstone National Park, Wyoming, United States -... | ecosystem: Environmental > Aquatic > Thermal springs >...
GTTCCAGTCCACCGATGAAATGCTTCGTTTCACCGAACAGACCCTGATGAGCAGCGGCCGCCTCCAGCCCGGCCATAGCATCGTATTCTTGGCCGGACAACCGCCGGGCATCGCCGGAACGACAAACCTGATCAAACTCCACCGCTTGGGCAGCCCCCGCTAGCCCGGCTCCACGCCGCAGCGTCAACTCCGCCGTGCAGGTATAATAAAAGGTTTCAATCATCATCCAACCCCGGGAGAAATCTGGAAGCATTCATGGCAAGCAAAAGAGTAGGCATACTGACGGGCGGGGGCGACGTCCCCGGTTTGAATTCGGTGATTAAAGCCGTGGTCTACCGCGGCGCGGAGCTGGACTTGGAGGTCACAGGCATCCGCTTGGGCTGGCAGGGTCTCACCCATGTCAATTTCGAGGACCCGCAGAGCGTCGCGCGCTACATTCTGCCCCTCAACCGGGCCAATACGCGCACCATCGACCGCACCGGCGGCACCTTCCTCCACACTTCGCGCACCAACCCCGCCAAGATGAAGTCTTTGCCGGACCATCTGGCCGGTAAGTCCTTCCCCTCCACCGAGGTCACCAAGAACGGCGTCACCAGTAAGGTCTATGACCTCACCAGCCAGGTGCTCAAGAACTTGGAAACCCTCCGGCTGGACGCCCTGATCGCCATCGGCGGCGACGATACCCTCAGCTACGCCGCGCGGCTCGACAAAGAGGGCTTCCCCGTCATCTGCATCCCCAAGACCATGGACAACGACGTGCGCAACACCGAGTACTGCATCGGCTTTTCCACCGCCATCACCCGCGCCGTCGACGCCATCGAGCGCCAGCGCACCACCGTCGGCTCCCACGAGCGCATCGGCATCTTCCGCGTCTTCGGGCGCGACGCCGGCCACACCGCCTTGTATACCGCCTATGTCACCTCCATCCGCTGTGTCATCCCCGAATATAAGGTCAACTTAGAAAAACTAATCGATCTGGTTGTAAGCGATAAACGAAACAACCCCAGCAATTACTCCTTGGTGGTCCTTTCCGAAGGCGCCGAATGGGAAGGTTATAAAGTAAAAGAGTACGGCGAGCCGGACGCCTATGGCCACCGCAAGAAGATGAGCGTGGGCGAAGACCTCAGCGAGGAGATCAAGCGCCGCACCGGCGAAGAGACCGTCGTCAGCGACCTCACTTACGACCTGCGCGGCGGCAGCCCCGATTTCGTCGACAAGCTCGTCGCCACTACCTTCGCCAACATGGCCCTGGACGCGCTGTCCGAGGGAAAACACGGGATCATGACCGCCATCGTGAACGGCTGCTACGCCCTTTCGTCCATCCCCGATCCTAAGCTCGGGCCGCGCAAAGTGGACGTCGCCGCCATGTACAACACCGATCGTTACCGGCCGAACTACGCCGCCAAGCTCGGTTTCCCCATCTTTCTGGCCCGGGCTTGAGGCCGGTCCGGCCGGCGTGCCATCACGAACATGACCAATACGAACACGGGAATCTTTCAGGAGATCGTCGAGGCCGAAGGTCACCTGATCGATTCCCACATCATGGAGCGGATCTTCGACAAAGTCGTCGAACATAACGGCCGCTTCGAGGTCGAGCAGTTCCGCATCGGCCGCACCAACGAAGAGCCGTCCTATCTGCGCCTCCGCGTCGAGGCCCCCACCGCCGAAGACCTCGCGCGCATGCTGCCCCAACTGATGGATCTGGGATGTTCCCTCGCCGACCCCGGCGACGTCTCCCTGCGCACGATCGAGAAAGACCGCTGCGCCCCGGAGGATTTCTACTCCACCACCAACCTCCGCACCCTCATCCGCTACCGGCAGCAGTGGATCCCGGTCGAGAATCAGCGCATGGACGCTCTCATCGTGGTCCACAACGGCCGCGCCTTTTGCCGCCGCCTCCGCGACCTGCGCGCCGGCGATCAGGTGGTCGTCGGCATGCGCGGCATCCGAGTTCTTCCGGAGTCCAAAGAGCGCGACCGCCTCTCGTTCGCCTTCATGACCAACGGCATCTCCTCGGAGCGCCAGGTGGAGACCGCCGTCCGCCAGACGGCCGCTCTGATGCGCCACACCCGCGAGGCCGGCCTCAAGGTGATCGTGGTCGCCGGCCCCGTCGTGGTTCATACCGGCGGCGCGCCGGCTTTGGCCGCTCTCATCCGCCACGGCTGGGTCCAGGCGCTGTTGAGCGGCAACGCTCTCGGCGTCCATGACATCGAAGCCGCGCTATTCGGCACCTCGCTGGGAGTCCGGCTCAGCGATGGGCGGCAGGCCGAACACGGCCACCGCAACCACATGCGCGCCATCAACTTCATTTATAGCTGCGGCGGCATCCGGCAAGCCGTCGAGCAGGGCAAGCTCACCAGCGGCGTCATGTTCGAGTGCGTGCGCTCGGGCGTCCCCTTCGTTCTCGCCGGAAGCCTCCGCGACGACGGTCCGCTGCCGGAAACCATCACCGACATGAACCAGGCTCAGGACGCCTACGCCGAGCAGCTCCAGGGCGCCGGCCTGGTCCTCTGCCTGGGCTCGATGCTCCACTCCATCGCCGTCGGCAATATGCTCCCCAGCTGGGTCAAAGTGGCCTGCGTGGACATCAACCCCGCCGTCGCCACCAAGGTCAGCGACCGCGGCACCGGCCAGGCCGTGGGCGTGGTGACCGACGTCGGCATGTTCCTGGACTTGCTCGCCAAGGCCCTGGTCCAATCATGAAGCGCTCTTACACCGACGAACACGCCCGCTCCGGACTCGACGCTCCCCTGCCGGAGTTGGAGGTCTTCCCGAATCACTTCCCCAACTACGAGATCGAAATCGTGATCCCCGAGTTCACTTCGGTCTGCCCCAAAACCGGCCTCCCCGACTTCGGCAAGATCACCATCCGCTACGTCCCGGACAAATACTGCGTCGAGCTGAAGTCGCTCAAAATGTACGAGCTCGGCTACCGCAACCTCGGCATCTTCTACGAAAACGTCGTGAACCGTTTCCTCCGCGACTTTGTGCGCGCCGTCAAGCCTGTATCGGCCACCGTCATCGGCGAGTTCACGCCGCGCGGCGGAATCTATTCAAAAGTAACCGCAAGCTGGAGCGCGAAAAAAGGTGGCAAACGGTGAGACGCCGCCCCCTGACCCCACGGCCCAGGAGCTGATCGAGCTGGCGCGCGAAATCCGCGAGCGCGTCCGCTCCCGCCACCCCACCCACGCCCCCGGCGGCGTCGCCTTGCCGGATCTGATGCCGCTCTTGCACGCCCGCGATGCAGCCGAGGGCAAAGTGGCCTCCATCGGTACGGTCAATCCCCGGCCCCCCGGCGCGCTCAACTCGCTGATCCAGCTCCTCAAGCGCTTGGCGGCCCGCCTGCTGGATTGGCACGTCCGCGAACAGGTCGAGTTCAACCGCTCCGTGGTGCGGGCGCTAAGCGCAACCCTGGAGGCTCTCGACGAAAACAACCGCGCCCTAGCCCGGATCGCCGAAGCCGCCGCCCTGGGCCGGGACGTGGCCGCGCATTGGGCTCAGTGGCGGCCCGCTTGGGAAGAGAAACTCGAAAAGAGCGAAATTCATGCCCTGCGCGCGTTGGCGGAACTCCAGGGCGTGGTTCAACAGCGGCTGGCTCAGTTGGAAATCAGCTTCCGCGATCTCACCCGGCGCCAGCACGAAGAATTCCGGCTCTCGGCCGAGCGCTCCGCGCTCGAAATCCAGCAACGCTTGTGGCGAGACCTGGAAAAGGTTCGCATCGAGTTTGAACGGCTGATCCACTCGGAGCTGCGCCTCCTCCGCCAGCGCGCCGCGCGCCTGGATCCCATTGCGCCGCCGGCCGCCCCCGTGGTGCAAGCCAGTGAGCCGCCCGTGGACCCGCTCGCCTTTGCGCTGCGCTTCCGCGGCTCCGAAGAAGAGATCCGCCGCCGCCAGACCTTCTATCTGCCCTACTTCCGCCGGGCCGGCCAGGTTCTGGATCTTGCCTGCGGCCGCGGCGAGTTTCTCGAGCTGTTGCGCGAAGCCGGCGTCAATGCCCGCGGCGTGGACCTCGATCCCGCCTGCGTCGAAATTTGCCGCGCCAAAGGATTGGATGTCGAGCAGCGGGGCGCCTTCGGCTGCCTGGAGCAGCTTCCCCCCTCAACCCTCGATGCAATCTTCTGTTCGCATTTCGTCGAGCACCTTCCCGCCGCGCAGGTTCCCGAACTCATTCGATTAGCCTCTTCGCGGCTCGTCCCCGGCGGCCTGCTGGCTGTGGAGACGCCAAACCCGCAATGCTTAGCCACCCTGGCGGCGGCGTTTTACGCGGACCCAACCCACCAGCGTCCCCTGCCTGCCCCGCTCTTGCGCTTCTATTTTGAGGAAGCCGGCTTCGGGGGCATCGAAGTGCATCCGCTCTCGCCGGCCTCGGAAGTTTATCCCGAACTCGCCGCCCTTCCGGACGCCTTTCGCGATGCCTTTTTCGGCGGCATGGACTACGCCATCTTAGGCCGCCGCCTCTGACGGTTCATACCCACGCCGCCATCCGCCGCAGGCCACGCCTCCCACCCGGTTCTCCTCACCGCAACCACGCCGGCTGGTCCGCGCTCCGCCCGCCTCTCACACTTTCGGCAGCAAGAACGGCGCCCGGTACCGCTTGTGCAGCATGGCCGCCGCCTGCGGGTCGCCGGGAATCTGCTCCCGCGCAGCGTCCCACCGGATTCGGCGCTTCAGGCGGTAGGCGATGTTCCCCAACTGGCAGCAGACGGTCGCGGCGTGACTCTGTTCCAGGGTGGGCTCCAGCTCCCGCTTCCCTTCTTTGACCGCGTCGAGGAACATGCGCTGATACGGACCGTCTTGTTCCGTGCGCTGCCCCGTTTTCGGATCCACCAGATTCCGCGCCTTCGGGTCGAGCCAGGGAATCCCGTCCATTTTCTCCGCCGGCTTGCTGACATCGCGCTCCTCGTAAAGCTCAAAGCCGAACCGGTCCATCACCAGCGTCGCCTGCGAGCCGTAAAAGATGATCCCGTGGTTGCGCGGCCGGTTGAGCACGGTGTGGTAGTTGTTGAAGCCCCGGTAGCGGTACGTCATAACCCAGCCCGGAAACTCCCAGGAGCACTCCAGCGTGTCATAGGTGTCCGCCAAATCGTCCACCACGAACTTGCCGCCCGTGGCCGAAACGGCGGTCGGGGCGGGGTAGTTCATCGCCCATAGAATAATGTCGATATGATGGACCGCCCAGTTGGTAAGCATACCCCCGCCATAATCAAACCACCACGAGCTCGACAGGCGGGCGCGGTTGAATGGAACCAGCGGCGCCGGGCCCAGCCAATTGTCCCAGTGGTAGCCGGGAGGCGGATCGGAGTCGGGCGGCCGGCCGGTCCGGGCGCCTGTGTTGGAGTAGTTGAAGCTCTCCACCAGGCCGATCTTGCCCAGACGTCCGCCCCGGATCAGCTCCACCGCCCTGCGGTAGGGTGGACCGCTGCGTTGCTGCGTCCCCATCAGCGCCAGCACTCCGGCTTTCCGCGCCGCCTCCACCATCGTCCGGCCTTCGACTACGGTATGCGAGAGCGGCTTCTCCACGTAGATCGGTTTGCCGGCCTGTACCGCATGCAGAAACGGGATGGCGTGCCAGTGCTCGGTGGTGGCGATGATGACCGCGTCGATGTCCTTGCGGTCCAGGATCCGGCGGTAATCTACGTACTTGTCCGCCGTCTGGGGGCGCGCCGCGTTCCGCAGCACCGCTAAGGCCTCCTCCATGCGCGGCTCGATCACGTCGCTCACCGCCGGAATGTCGCAATCCGGAAATTGGCACAAGATCCGCATCAGTTCCCGGCCGCGTCCCCCCGTGCCGATGACCCCTACGCGGATCCGGTCATTGGCCCCGAGCACGCGCGAAGCTGCCGCCGCTCCGGCCAGCAGCGTTGTGAATCGCCTGCGATTGACATTCATGTTCCTTTCTCCTTCGCCAATGGTTCCATCTTGGAGTATTGCACCCAAACCTCTGGAATCCCAGCTTGCCGGGCATCCCCTGTGTGTGCGGCCACCCGGTAGTTCAGCGCCAGCGCCTGCCCCGGCTTGAGTTCGAACGCTTCGTCGTAGGTGAAGCTGGCGATGATCGTCATGTTGTTCCAGTTGTGCCAGCGGGTCGGAAACCGCGGGTTGGCCGGATGGTCCATCAGCGCCACCCCGGCCACCGAGCCGTCCACTAACGGCCCCGAGAAGTCGCACCAGCGGGCCCTCGCTCCCCCGCAGGCCTCATTTTGCTGGCCCTCGGAGTTGGTGATCACCCCAAACCGGTCCATCGGATGAAAGTTCACCAAAGGCCCGTACAACTTCGTGTACCGCTCCTTTTGCGGCGGCAGACACATCGAATCCGGAACCCGGCAGGCCAGCAGGTTGTACATGGTCTTGTGAAACACCACCGGCCGGTCGAGCGCCTGAAGCCGGAGTCCCAGATCCAGCAAACGCAGATTGGCCCCGCCCGATCGGGCCTCAATATAGCGGGTCTCTTGCAAAAGATCCCTCCCCGTCAGGTCCCGCCACGCCAGCCGCTGCCGCAGCCGGGCCACAGCTCCGCTTTCCGCCAAATCGAAACCCAAGTGCACAATCTTGCCGCAGTCGGCGGCCCGCTCCTCCCAAAAGCTCACATCATTCACCTTCTGGTGCGCAACGAACAAACCCCGATGCCAGTGGTGCCCCCGAAGCGATCCCGGAAACTCCCCGTTCTGCGTCACGGCCAGTCGGTTCGGCGCCAGGATCGGGTGAAAAAATGGCCGGTAGTTGCCCGCCTGGCTGGTGTCGTGGTTGTACACCGCAAATAACTCGCCGTTGAGGAACAGATCCGTCACCGCACCGTCAGGGCGAACCCCGCCCTCACCCGCCGGCGGAGGATTCAACCGCGGGTACTGCGCAACGGCAGGCAACGCCGCCGTCCCAACCAATGCTCGCAACAGGTCGCGGCGGCCAATAGCTTCCGAGTCTTTCATGTCGATATATGAACTACTATTCATCTGCATCTCCTTTCCGACCCCTCCCGCCCCGCACACGCGCCGGACACTAAGGGGCCGCTTCCTCAACCTCAACTATACGGCCTTCATCACCCCGTGAGTATGCCCCTCGCCAATCCAAGCCCCACAACTTCCCGTTCCAAAACACCTGCTGAACTGACTGTTTAAACGAAACGAAGCTCGGACGTTGACCTCTTCGGCTGAATGTCGACGCCATCGCAAACCAAAACTCTTGCAATCAGTACAAAAAGGTCAGATTGTGTTCTAAGCTTTCAAGCAAGAACCATTATACACACAACTGCCTGTGAAAGAAAAAATACGTTCCAACATGGTTGACAGATTTCACAAAAGCGCTATAATTTCTCATGAGAGGATTCTGGTTCGTATCCACGCTGGCCCACGCCCTTCAAGCCGGGCCGCAGGCGGAATCCTCACTTCAGGAGGTCAATATGCCTAGAAGCCATGCAAAATGGGTGGCAGCGTTGGCCGTTTGGCTGACGCTCGCCTGTGTCATCGGCTACGCCCAAGGCGAACGGGCGCGCATTACCGGCACGGTCCGGGACGCCACCGGAGCCGTGGTGCCCGGTGCCTCGGTCCAGGTCCGCGAGATCAATACCAATGTGATTACCCGCACGCAGACCAACGAAGTCGGAATGTATTATTTCGCTGCGTTGCCGCCGGGCATTTATGAACTGACCGTCAAACGCGAAGGTTTCCGGCAGGCGCGCATCGGCGACGTGCGCTTGACCGTGAACCTGACCGCCACCCTCGACGTCACGCTCGAGGTCGGCACCGTCAGTGACGTGGTGGAGGTCCGCGCAGCGGCGGTCCAGCTCGAGGCTCAGAGCGCTACCTTGGGCAAGGTAGTCGACACGCGGCGGCTGGTCGAATTGCCCTTGACGACCCGTACGCCGGGGGCCTTGGCCGCACTAGCTCCCTCCGTGGTGCCTCTAGCCGGCGGTCTGAACAGTCCCTCCAACCGGGAGTCAATTCTGGCTGCCAAAGTGGCCGGCGGACAGGCGACTATGAATTCGGTGTTGACCGACGGAGGCGACAGCCGCGGCATGCTCACCGGAGGCTACCTGGTGCCCATTGAATCCGTCGCCGAAATGAAAGTGGAGACCAGCAATTTCGCCTCGGAGTTCGGCCGCCTGGCCGGCGGGCTGATCAACATCGCCACCAAAAGCGGCACCAACGAGCTGCACGGCAGCCTCTACCATTTCCTGCGGAACGACAACCTCAACGCCAACAGTTGGGGCAACAATCGGAACCGGGTCGCGAAAAGCGAATTCAAATGGAACCAGTTTGGCGCCAGCTTGGGCGGCCCCATCCGCCGCGACCGCACCTTCTTCTTCGGCAACTACGAGGGCACCCGCCAGCCCCTCCAGAGCAATGTGCTGACGACCGTGCCGACCGACTTGCAGCGGCGCGGCGACTTCACCCTAACCCGCGACGGGCAGAACCGCCCGGTCATCGTCTACGACCCCTCCACCACGCGGCCCGATCCGGACCGGCCCGGCAAGTTCATCCGCGATCCCTTCGCCGGCAACCGGGTTCCGGAGGCCAGCTTCCACCCGATTTCCAAAAACGTCTTGAAGTATTGGCCGGCGCCCAACCGCGCCGGTGAAGGCCCCGCGGAGATCAACAACTACTTCACCATCCTGCCTTATGTGAACAACATCGACAGCTTCTTCGGCCGGGTGGATCATGTGCTCAGCGACAACCACCGGCTCTTCGGCCGCTTCGGCGGGTCTCAGGAAAAGCAGGCATATTCCGGACAGCCCAATCCCGCCTTCCCTGGAAGAGCCTGGGCCATGGTCGGCACCTTCCCCACCCGCAGCGCACTGCTGAGCCTGACTTCCACCTTTAGCCCGACCTTGCTCGGCGAGTTCCGCGTCAGCTATACCCGGACGCAGCGCAACGAATACCCGGTCAGCGAAGGCTTCGACATTGCCTCCTTAGGCTTCTCCAGCGCACTCGCCGGCCAAGTCCGCTACCGTCAGTTTCCAAGCATCAATGTTTCGGATGTCGCGGCCTTAGGCAATGACGCTTCGCAAACGAAGAGAATAGCGCCGCAGGACAACTGGCACGCGCAGTATCACCTCACCAAACTCTTGTCCCGCCACAAAATCAAGGGCGGCGCCGAATGGCAACTGCTCCGCATCAACCCCTACTCCGCCTCCTATTCGGCCGGCCAGTATAACTTCAGCCGCCAGTACGTCCAGGGGCCCGATCCGGCTCAGGCGGCCACCAACGCCGGCCACGGCATGGCGCCCTTCCTGTTGGGCATCCCCGACGGCGGCGTTTGGTCCTTCGTCCCCGCACTGATGCTCAACATGAAATACTATTCCGGCTACATCCAGGACGACTGGCGCATCACCGACAGGCTCACCCTCAATCTTGGCCTGCGCTACGAGTACCTCACCCCAGTCCAGGAAAAATACGGGCAGATCGCGCGGTTCGTGCCCGACAAGATCGAGCCGGTCACCGGCGGCCGCGGTTCGGTCGAATTCATGCCCGTCAACGGCTACCTGTACGATCCGGAGAAACGCCACTTTGCCCCCCGCGTGGGCGTGGCCTACCGGGTGTTGCGCAACACGGTGGTTCGCGCCGCCGGCGGCATCACCTACGGCTCGCAAATTCCAAACGCCTTCTCCCCCCTCGATTGGGGCACCGGGCTGTTTAAAGAGGAACCAGTCAATCTGGGGCCACCCAATCCCATCCCTTACACGCCGCCCGTGGGTGGTTCGTGGTCTAACCCGTTCGTCACCGGCTTGCCGGTTCCCGACCGCACCCAGACTTTCGCGGGCAGCAACGTCTACCTCGCCTACAAACACCACCCCATGACCTACATCAGCCAGTGGAACTTCTCGATCCAGCAGATGATCGGTACGGGTCTGCTCCTGGAGGCTGCCTACCTGGGCAACAAGGGAACCCGGGTGATGTGGAACCGCAACATGAACCAAAACAACCCGCTGCTGGTTTCTCTCGGATCGGCCCTGCTGGAGGTCGTCGACAACCCGTACTACGGCAAAATCAAGACCGGCCCTCTCAGTTTCCCGACCGTGCAGCGGCGGCAATTGCTCCGCCCGATGCCCCACTACGGCAACGTCACGCAAATGCGGGCGCCTTACGGGGATTCCAGCTATCAGGCCTTCACCCTCCGCGTGGGAAAGGAGTACTCGCACGGGTTCACCATCTCCGGCTCCTACACCGTTTCGAAGCTCATCACCACCGCGCCTGAACCGTTCGCTTGGGCCAAGGCGCCTTCCAATACGCTCTATGACCCGAAATACAACCGCTCCCTCGACGTCAACGACATCCCCCAGAGGCTGGTGCTGAGCTACATTTGGGACGCGCCCGTCGGCAAGGGCCGCCGCTGGTTGAATCAGGGAGTGGTCGGCTCAGCTCTGGGCGGTTGGCAGATCAGCGGCATCACCATCTTTCAGAGCGGAACTCCTCTGACCATCTCCGCTCCCGATCAGACCAACCTGCTCCAGTTCGGCGCCGGCCGCCCCAACCGCCTGCGCAAGCCCGTGCTGCCCAAGAACCAGCGCACCTTCGATAAGTACTTCGACACGGGCGCGTTCGCCATTGCGCCTCCGTTCACCATCCCCAACGACTCGCTCACCCAGCCGAATATGCGGCGTCTCGGCCGGCGCAACTTCGACGTCGGCTTCATCAAAAACACGCCCATCGGCGAGCAGTGGCGAGTTCAGTTCCGCGCCGAGTTCTTCAACCTGTTCAACACGCCCTTCATGGGCGCGCCGGTTACCTCGATCACCTCTGCTCAGTTTGGCCAGATCACCAGCGGAGGCAGCCCGCGCGAGGTCCAGCTCGCGCTGAGGATCACGTTCTGACCGGAACCGCGGCCGCTGCGGCCGGGAGCCTCCGGGGTCCGGCCGCACGCCACCGGCGGGCTTGCGGCGGGGCAAAGGCGCCGCAAGGATGTTCGCCGGAGAAGATACGTTGTAATCTTTTGAATAGTAAGTAAACCACCAGAGGAGGCAAAATGAACCTTGAACGACGATCCTTCTTGAAACTCTCGACTGCCGCCCTGACGGTCGGCCCCGCTTTCGGCGCTGCTGACGGCCCCATGCCCATGTCCATGCTGGGCAAGACCGGCATGAAGGTTTCCCGGTTCTGCCTGGGCGGCTATCACATCGCCAACAAGTCGGACGAAAACGGAGTCCGGCTCGTCCACCGGGCCATTGAACTGGGAGTGAACTTCTTCGACAGCGCGCAAGGCTACCACAAGGGCCGAAGCGACCAGATCTACGGCATGGCTCTCGGCGGCAGCAGCCAGCGGCAGAAGGTCTACTTAATGTCCAAGGCCATCGACCGGGACCGCGACAAAGCCATGTCCCAACTTGAGGACACCTTGCGTTGGATGAAGACCGACTACCTGGACCTGTGGCAGTGCCACATGGTCAGCACCCAGGAGGAGATGGACCGGATCTATGGTCCCAACGGCGCGCTGGAAGCCTTCGTCGCCGCCAAGCGCCAAGGCAAAGTCCGCCATATCGGTTTCAGCGGCCACCGCGATCCCGAACTGCTGGTCCGCTTCATCCAGGCTTGCGATGAATGGGAGGTCGCTCAGTTCCCGCTGAACGTGGTGGATCCCCACTACTTGAGTTTCCTCGAGATTTTTTTGCCGGCGGCCCGTAAAAAGGGGCTGGGAGTCATCACCATCAAGCCCAATGCGTTCGGCAACATCACCGGCAAAGGCATCGCCAGCATTGAGGAATGCCTCCGGTTCGTGCTCAGCCAGGACGTGGATGCGGTGGTCTCGGGTGTCGACACCCTGGAACATCTCGAACAAAACATCGCGATTGTAAAGCGCCATCAGCCCATGACCGCAGACGAGCAGAGGACGCTTTTGGCGCGAACCAAGAAGGGCCCCTTCGGGGTCGAGATCGAAGATTACAAAAAGAAACCCGCATGAGGGAGCGGGCCGCTCCGGCCCGCTCTCGCGGTTTCTCTATGGCAACGGGCGGGAGGCGAACGGCGCCTCCCCCCAGGAGGGTTCGCAATGAGCAACACGAGACGTGTGCTGCTTCATATCGCTGCTTTCGGCGTAGCTTTGATCTGCCTTGCGCCCGGCGGCCGCTTGGCGGCCCAGCGCCCGGAGCTGGAAAACCAGCGGCTCTTCGTCAACAAGTTCTTCGACTTCCCGATCCGCGGAACTCTGAACTACCGCCCCTGGGATTACGCGGACTTTGTACGCAACGTGGATGGCACCGTCAAGCTCGGCATCAACACGGTGCAGTTCACCTTGCCTTGGAACCGCGTCCAGCCCGAACCCGACCCCAACCATTTTGACTGGGCTTATCTGGACGCCCGGTTGGATTATTTGCACAAATACCACCCCAATACCTGGATCATGATCATCCTGGACCTGAGCGGGCAGTCGTTCCCACCCTTTATTGATTTGGAGCGGCACGCCATGCGGGGCATCGAGCGCAACCTTTGGCTGTATCCGTCCCGGGGGGACGAGTCGCGGCGGTTGCTGACCGCCAGGCTCGCGATCGACTCTCCGGAGGTTCAGGAGATGGCCGCCCGTTACTACCGGTCCGTGGCCGCTCGTGTCCGCGAAAGGTACGGCCCAAAGCACCGCGTGGTGGCTTACGAAATTACCTTGCACCAAAACATGGAATCCGACTGGTGGGGGCTGGGGCCGAACGTCGATTACTCCGACCACGCCCAGGCAGCCTTCCGCCGTTGGTTGGAAAGCAACTACGGCGACATCGGCGCGCTTCGAAGATCCTGGGGGATGGATTATCAGGGCAAAGAAACCCGCTGGCAGCCTTGGGAGATCCGCGTCTACAAGAGTTTTGAAGATCTGCGCATGAGCCACCAGACCGAAGCGCTGGCCCCGCGGGTGGACTGGCTGAAATACAAATACTGGTCCATGGACCGCTGGAACAAGCTGCTGCGCGACGCTCTCCGGCAGGGAGACCCGGACGCCAGGCTGCTGTGGCGCGGCGGGGGCGGCCTGCTCATGCACGAGCGCACGGTGCTGTTCGACTTCGCCCGCTACATGGACAACATCGATTGGGTCATCATGGACGATTACGCGGCCGACTTCATGTTTAGCTGGGTCCGTGGCTCGGCCATGGGCAAGCCCTGGGGCATCGAAATCGGCGCCGTCCGCGAGCAAACCACAGCCGTACAGGCCGAACGCACCAAGCGAATCTACGGGCAAGGCGCGGCCGTGTACAATGTCTGCCGCTTCAACACGCAGGACGTCCGCGAACCTCCGCCGTTCGAAGACAAGCTGGTCCGCGACGTGGTGGAGTTGACCAAACAACCGCGGACCAAACCGGAGGTTCGCCGCGCCATCTACGTCAGCGCCTTCCAGACCCTCCGCGATTACGCCGACTTTACGGCCGCGGCCGAAGCTTACGATAAATACACCGCCAATGGCGCTTTCGTGGATGTGATTACCGACGGCGTCCTTCGCAAGGGTCCGGAATACTTGAAGCGCTACACCGAGGGGATTGTGCTGCCGCTGTCCGAGGTCCTCGGCCGCGAGGCCCGTGCCGCCCTGGTCCAGGCCGCCAAAAGCGGCGTCAAAATCGAGCTTCTTCAACCCAAGCTCGCAGGAACAATGGATGAGTATCTGCGCCGAACTCCGCCGCTGGCCGAAGAACTAAAAAGCCGGTGATGAGTGCACTATGGAGCGCTTGGCCTGGCGCAGGGTCCAAACAGCGCCATGAATGCCGGCTCAGAGGGCAAGGGGAAGGCTGGGCAGTGGTTCGAGACAACAAGGGAGCAGAAACAAATGCAGCGCGAACAATTCGACGCAAGCCCGCCAATGCGCGAGCCGTCTTACATCTCTAGAGCCCATCGCTACGGCCGCCGCGAATTCGCCCAGCGAATGGCGGCCTTAGGAGCAGGAGCCCTTCTTCCTGCCGCCGTTAACGGCCAGACGGCCTCCGCCGAAGACCGGCCTAAGGCCGTCAGCCGGTTCCGGGTCCAACTGCCGCCGCACCGTTACGCAGCCCAGATGCTGCCGGACTCGCCGTTCGGCATCAATACCCAGATCTTTCGCCTGGACGACCCCGACATCGACCGGCGCTTGGAAATGATGCAGCAAGCCGGCGTCAAATGGGGACGGCAGGATTTCGTCTGGCGTCAGATCGAAACGGAAAAGGGCCGCTACAACTTCGAACCCCACGAGCGCGTCGTGGCTGCCTACCACAAGCACGGGCTGCACCTGTTTGGAAACTTGGCCTACAACCCCAAGTTTCATGACCCGCGGACCCCGGAGGGGGTGGAGGCTTACTGCCGTTTCGCCAGAGCCGCCGTCGAGAGATTCCGCGGACGGGTCGACCACTGGCAGCTCTGGAATGAACCCAACGGCGGCTTCTGGGACGGCACGCCGGAAGAATACGCCCGGATGGCGGCCGCGGCCGGACGCGCCATTCACGAAGCCAACCCCAACGCCAAGGTTCTGGCGCTGAACATGGCCTTTTGCGACATCTTATGGGCACAGACCGTCTTAAAACTCATCCCTTACGACTCCTTCGATATCGTCTGCTACCACCCCTACCGCAATCCATCCACGCCGGAGGAGTCGTTCGATTGGTGGACCCTCGACCGCTACCAAAAAGTCGCTCTCTCGCCGTGGCACAAAGGCCGCGTGCCGCCGGACTATCCGCCCATCCGGCAGAGCTTTGTGGAGCAGACGCGGGATCTGGTGCGCCTGCTGGAAACCCACGGCCGCCCCAAACCGCTTTGGATCACCGAGATGACCTGGAACGCTCTGCTGGCTGCCTACGGCACCCCGGAGCTGAGACAAGCCGATTTAATGGTGCGCTTCTACGTTCTGGCGCTCGGAACCGGCCACGTTCATAAGATCTTCCC
>Ga0308411_10001759_pt1 | contig 14816 bp, 8 predicted proteins | sample HotsprottomLayer_2_FD_203530 | JGI IMG/M metagenome (GOLD analysis project Ga0308411, IMG submission 203530) | Hot spring phototrophic mat microbial communities from Octopus Spring, Yellowstone National Park, Wyoming, United States -... | ecosystem: Environmental > Aquatic > Thermal springs >...
AGTGAGAATGCCGATACACCCCTTCGATGGACCCATTCCCCCTCCCTGTGTTGAGCCATATGATACTTCGCCCTCGCGGTGCTAGACTGCCCGCCGTGAAGCGGGCCCTGATCACCGGCATCACCGGCCAGGACGGTTCCTATCTGGCGGAGTTCCTGCTGGCCAAGGGGTATGAGGTGCACGGCCTGGTGCGCCGCTCCTCCACCTTCAACCGCGAACGCATCGACCACCTACGCGACCACCCCGACTACCGCCAGCGCTACGTTCTCCACTACGGCGACCTTTCCGACGCCGACTCCCTGCACCGGGTGGTGGCCGCCTGCCAGCCCGACGAGGTGTATAACCTGGCCGCTCAGTCCCACGTAGGCATTTCGTTCCAGCAGCCCACCTACACCGGCGAGGTGGTGGCGCTGGGGACGCTACGCATGCTCGAGGCGTTGCGGCAGAAGGCGCCTGGGGCGCGTTTTTATCAGGCATCGTCGTCGGAATTGTTTGGCCTGGCGAAGCAAAGGCCGCAGAACGAGGAAACTCCGTTTTACCCGCGCTCCCCCTACGCCGTCGCCAAGGTGTTCGCCTACTGGGCCACCGTCAACGCCCGAGAGGCCTGGGGCCTCTTCGCCGTCAACGGCATCCTCTTCAACCACGAGTCGCCCCGCCGCGGCGAAAACTTCGTCACCCGCAAGATCACCCGCGGTGTGGCGGACATCGTCGCCGGACGGCGCTCGTCCTTGGCCCTTGGGAACCTCGAGGCGCGCCGCGACTGGGGGTTCGCCGGCGATTACGTGGAAGCCATGTGGCTCATGCTGCAACGGGAGCGCCCCGAGGATTTCGTTATTGGCACCGGCGAGACCCACTCGGTGCGGGAATTCGCCGAAGCCGCCTTCGCCACGGTGGGAATTTCGTTGCGCTGGGAGGGTAAAGGAATCGACGAGCGCGGCATCGACGCCGCCACCGGCAGGGCGCTGATCACCGTGGACCCGGCGTACCTGCGGCCCGCCGAGGTGGACAACCTGCAGGCCGACCCGCGCCGCGCCGCCGAGCGCTTGGGGTGGCGGCCGCGTGTAGATTTCGCCGCTTTAGTGCGCATGATGGTCCGGCACGATCTGGAGTTACTGGGGGTCGCCAACGCTCTCCGGTAACCCCATGCCACGTGGCAACCCCCCGCGGCCGCTTCTCCCTCCCCGCCGGGGACCCCTCAAAACGGGTTACCCAGCGAGAAGAACAGTTCTCCCGCCCTCTCGCCGGGCAGGCGGTCGAGCTTCCACCCGTACTCCAGCCGAATCGGCCCCACCGGCGTTTCGAACCGCAGGCCCAACCCAGCGCCCCACCGCACGTCGTCCCAGGCAACCTGATTTCGGCTGGCCCAGACGTTTCCCCCATCTAGAAACAAGTTGAGGCCGACGGCCCCTGCGAGCCGCCGGCGCCACTCCAGGTTAGCCAGCAGCATCGCCGCGCCACCGATGGGCTTGCCCTGGGCGTCCAAGGTCTGTCCCGGCACCCCCAGACGGTCGAGGGCGAAGGCGCGGTGCGACACCCCGCCGCCAGCGAAGTAACGCACGTTGATGGGCAGCAGAAGATTGTCCCCGCCCCCCAGCTTCCCGTGGCGCGGCACCGCCGCCCCAGCTCGCAGCGCCCCCGCCAACACCCCGCCCGCGGCGGGTCGGTAGGCGGCCAGCGCCACATTGAGCTTGTCGAAGGCGGCGTCGGCCCGGAACACCTTGAAGGCGCTCTGCACTTCGGCCCGCGCTAAAATCCCGCGGGTGGGGGTGAACACGTCGTCCCGGCTATCCCAGACGGCGTAGGGAATGACCGAGGCGATCTTCAGGCTCTGCTTCTCGCGCTCCAGTCCGGAAAGTATTTCAGGGGGGGCCTCGGGTGCGACAATCTGATACTCGTAGCGCAGCGCCAGGCGCCCCGGCCGGCGTTCGCGATCCCCCAGCTCGAGCCACAAACCCCGCTCGCGCAACTTAAACAGGTCGAAGTCACCGTCGTAGCGAAAGACGGAAAACCACAGCGGAATCCCCAACAGCCCCAGAGGACTCGGCTCTCGATAGGTGAGTTGCAGCCGCGCACGCCGCCGCGAGTAACTCCCCTCGGTGAAGAAAGCACCGCCGGTGCCGAGGGGGTTGAGGTGAGACCATGAGGCGGAGATCCGCCCCCCCGCCTCGGAATCCCACCCCAGACCGAAACCGTAGGAACGCAGCGGCGCCTCCTTGAGCTCGATCACTACGCCACGCCGCGACCCATACTCCTGGCCGGGAATGGCCCGCACCGTGGCGCTTTGAAAGAGCCCCAGGCCGAGCAACCGCCGCTGGGTTTCCAACTGCTGACCGGCCCCCAACGGCTGGTCGACCCGCAGCGTAGAGAGGCGATTCACCACTCTGGGGGAGGTCGCCGTCAAACCGGCCACCACCAGCCGGTCCAGGATCACCTGCAGGCCGGGGTTTACGGCCACGCGCACCGCGCAACGGTCGGCCGCACACTGGCTGGTCACTGCCACGCGGGCATCCAGATAGCCGGCGTCGCGCAGCGCTCCCTCCAGGGCGGCCCGCACCTCCTCTTCGCCGCTGCGGCTCCAGGGACCGCCGTCCTGCAGCGCCAGGGGCGGCAGGGGAACGTGCTCCACCATTCCCTCGATGGTGAGTTGGGAGACCGTCCGACGGGCCCCCATGGTCACCTTGAAAACCACGGTGACCCCCCCCTTTGTCTCCTCCAGCTGGGGTGCCTCCACCCGGGCATCCGCCCATCCCTCCCGTTGCAGCACCGCCTGCATCGAGAGACGATCCCACTCCAGACTCTCCTCGGTCACCGGCTCGCGCCCCCACACCCAGGGACGGCCACGCCGGACACCGATCTTCCCGCGCAGGACTTCCTCGTCCACCCCAGTGAGACCGTCGAAGCGCACGGCGCGGATCGGCCGCTTTTCGGTGCGCTCGATGCTGAGCCGCAGCACCCGTTCTTCCCCCCTGTCGCTCACCCCCCCAGCCACCGTTGCCAACAGCCGTCCTTCTCCCTGCAGATGCCGCGCCAGCCGGGCCAAAACCTGATCGAGATCGGCCTCGTCGAACGCCTCGCCACCCCGCACAAAGGGCAAAGCCGCCTGGGCCAAGACCTTGCTCATCTTGATCCCGGTCAGCTCCAGTCGATAGCGCGGTCCGCGGTCCACCTCCAGCCGCACCACGGCGCCGGCCTCGCCGCCCTCGACCCGCGGCGGCCGCACCTCGGCGGCCCACCACCCCTGCCGGCGCACGTGCGCCGCCAACCGCCGCCGTGCCCGCTCCAGGCGTGCGTCCGACAGGGTGACGCCGGGCCGCAAAAGTGTCACATCGTGCAGAGCGGCGCCGTGCAGATCCGACCCCGGCGCCTCCACACCCGCCAGGCGCAGCGGTGGACCGAGGTGGGCGGTGACCAGCACCGCCACCGTCAAGCTGTTGGGCGACGGGGTGGTCTTCAGGTCGAGCCGGGCCTGCGGGTAGCCGGCCGCCCGCAACACGCGCTGCGCCTCCTCCAACGCTGCCGCCAGCCCGTAGGGATCCAGCACCGCGCCGCGGGACAGCGCGAGGATCCCCTCCACCCGCCGCCGCAGCGCCCCCGGCAGACCCTCGACGCGCACCTCACCGATGCGCTGGGCCGGCACCGCCTCTACCTCCAGCACCAGCCCCGCGCCGGTGAGCTCGGCCCGCACCGTGGCGTCCACGAATTCGCCGGAGGCCAGCAGCGCCTGCACGCCGGCGCGCACGTCGGCCCGCGTGATCACTTCACCGGGTCGCAAACCCACCAGCTCCCCGGCTCGGGCCGACACCTCAAGGGGCGCCACGATACGAACCTCGTGGACCGGCAGGCGTCCCCACGGCACCGCCGCCTGCGCTAAGCCCAAGATCAGTAACGCCGCTGCCACTTAAGTTCCGCCCAAAAAGAACCGTCGCTGTCCCGGTTAACCTCGAAGAACACCCCGGGCGAGATGCGCCAGCGACTCTTCACCAGGTCATCCCGGTTGGAAGCCAGATTGGTGGAGTAGGTCACGGTCCAGTCCCGAGAGATGCGCTTCACCACGGTGACGCGGGCGGCCGGGGTGTTACTCTCCGAGCTGAGGTAAGGGTCGAGGCGCAACTGGTCCACGTCCAGCAAGGTGCGAGCCCGTTTCGCCACCGTTCCGGCGATTTGATCCGACAGAAAACTACTGGCCAGAGCACCCGCCGAGGTTTCCCCGCCCACCCCCGAAGGCGTGCCAAGCGCCAACAGCGACAGGATGTCCATCTCGGTCAGGGGAGGGGTAGAGGAGAAACTGGTGGCTAGGTGGTCCAGCGGCCCTTGCACGGCCACCCGCACCTCCACGGACTCCACAGTGGTGCGCGCCTGCACGTCCAAGAACGGACTGATGCGGTCGGGGTTGGAAAAGGTCACCACACCACGGTCCAACTCGTAGCGGTTCACCCCCAACGTCAACTCACCCCCCGGCAGCACCTCGATGCGCCCCAGCACCCCCGGTTGCACCGACGTCCCCGTCACTCGCAGGTCACCCTTCAGGGTCAGACGGGCCAGTGCCGTCTCCACCTCCAGCGTCCCGGGAATGCGCACGCCGATGTCCAAGCGGACGGCACCCTCCCCGGTGGGGGCGGCCCGCACCGGGCTTAGGAGCTGCTCCAAGACCAGCCGCTGCAAGTCGAGATCGCGCCGGTACACGGTGGGTTGCACCTCCACCTCGCCGGTGGCCACCAGCTCTTCCACTGGGCCCACCAGGCGCACCTGGCCCCGCAGGTGAGGCGCGAGCGCGTCGGCTAAGGCGAAACGCACGTCACTGGCGTCCAGTTCCAGGTCCAGTTCCACCCTCGGGTCCAGTGCGATTCTGCCGCGGGCGGTTCCCCGACCGCCGCTGTAGGCGAAGAGAACATCGTGCAGGCGCAGGGCTTCGGGCACAAACTCGATGACACCGTTGATTTTGCTCAGAGGCGACGAAAGTCCCGGAATGCGTAGGGAACCATCGAAAACCCTCGCCACGCCCTCAAAGGAGGGCTCCCGGTCGCTGCCCAGGATGGCCCCCAACAACTCCACCCGGCCCGTCGGCCGGCTTTGCGGCCACAGCACCCCCAACAGGGCTGCCGGCAGCTCCCCGGACACGTTGCCGTGCAGCAGGCCGTTCTCCCGCCGCCCGCCGCGCACGAAGAGACGCGCGCTGCCCCCGTCGAAGAGCAGCCCGGGCACGTTGATCTCGCCGCCCTCCACGGCAAACACCGCTGCCTTCGCCAGGGTGGCAGACTCCCCCTCCACCTCCAAATCGAAACGGGTGATGGTACCCTCCAACCGCGGGGGCCGGCGCGGGGCGAGGACGATGCGGCCGTGGCCGTCGACCTTCCCCTGCACGGGCAGTTCCTCCTGCACGAGATCCACCAACAGCTGACGCAGCGAGGCCACCCGGAAGGTGTACTCTCCCTCGTACCCTTGCTTGGCGCGGGACAGGTGCGCCGCCAACGACCACACCTGCGGGCGAGCAACCTCGATCATCAGCCCCCGGGGATTGAGGGCTACAAAGCCCGCGGCACCGCCACGGCTGCGCACCTCCAAGCGACCAACTGGTGCGTCGAAGGGGAACTCGCCGTGCAGTTCGCAGTCCAAGGCCCCGCCGGCGAGGCGCGCCAGGGGCGGGGAGAGCGCGTCCAACCCGAGGCTGGCCAGTGTCGCGTCCAGACGGGCGCGGCGCTCACGCAGATCCACCCGCGTGGAGGCGCGCAGGCTCCCTACCGCCAGATCGGCCACCGTCACCACCGCCTCTCGCAGCATGACATCGGCGCGGCCGTCCCCCAGGTGCAAACCGGCCACGGCCACGTCGCGCAGGCGCAGCGACGCGTCCACCTCGGGCGCATCCAGGGTACCTGCCACCGTGCCCCGCACCGCCACCCGCCCAGCCAGCGGCGCCTGCACCCCTCCCCAGGCGGCCACCCGGTCGATGGGGATGCCCTGGCCGGCAAAGGTGAAAGCCAAGCTGTTATCTAAACCGTAGCGATAAACCCCAGTCACCGTGGTGCTGCCGCCCCCCACCGCCACCGTCGCCTCGCCTATCTCCAGCTCGCCTCGCCCCAGACGAAAGGACCCCGCCACTCCGTCCGTTGCAATGGGTCCGAAGGTTACCGGCGCCACGGCCACATCGCCGACCACCGTGGGGTCACTGAACGGCCCGCGCAGGCGCACGTCGAACACCGCCTCGCCGGAAAGCCCCACGGGCAGCACATCCTCGCCCACCCAGCCACGCAGCAGCGTCGCCACCGCCTCCAAGGGCACGTGATCGCCGCGCACACTCCAGGTCGGGACCCACCTGCCCAGGGTCAGCCCACCCTCCCACTGCACTCCCGCCCCGGCCACAGTCGCGCCGGCGGTGCTGACGCGCAGCACGCCATCGCGGGCCAAGCGCAGCAGGACCCGCCCGCCCGCCGGCACCGGGCCGGCGCGCGGCCGCAAATCCACCACCGCCGTGCCGCTGCCCTCGCCGATCCGCTCGCCGTCCCAGGCCAGGTTGGCGGTGAGCGCACAGGCCGCGGCCAGCCCCGCCGGATCGACGTCGATGGTGCGCAAAAACGCCGCCAAATCGAGGCCGCTGCCGCGCACCGCTATGCGGTGTCGCCACGGCGACTGCAACCCCTCCAGCAGGTACGATCCCTCCACCACGCCGCCGGCGAAGACGCCCCGCGCCAGCGACGCCTCGATCCCCTGCGGCGTGACATGAGCCTCCCCTTCCACATCCTCGAAAGAGAACCCCTCCACCTCCACCCGCCGGCTGACAAGCTGCGCATCCACCACGAAATCGCCGGCCGAGACGGTGGCCGAGGCGGTCGCCAGAACGTCACCGGCCAGCCCCGCGCCGAGGTGGAGCAGTCGATCCAACTCGCCCAGCGCCACCTCCGCCGTGCCCTCGACGTGCACGACGCCACCGGCCAGCCGGCCCTGGGCCGTGACGTGCCCCCACCTCCCCGACGCCACCAACCGAGCCACCTGAAAGCCCTGCGAGGTCATGCTGCCGCGGGCGTGGACGCTGGCCTCCAGCGGCTGTATCCCCGGCGCCGTCACGGCCATGGTGCCGGCGTGAAACACCACCCCCTCCAGGGGCCTGCGGCGCGAGCCCATCCAGCGCATTTCCAAATCCCGCGCTGCCAGACGCACGCCGTCCCCCAGCGCGAGGGCGTCGATACTGGCGTCGGTCAGCTCCAGCTGGCGCACCACCACCCGCACCCACCTGGACTCGCCGCCCTCCCCCGCCATGCGGGGAGGGGTTTCCCACCGTGCCCGCACTCCTTTGAGGCGGAGATGGTTAATGGTCAATTCCCGCTCGGCCACCACCACGCGGCCGAAGCCTACCTCGGCAAGATGGAGGTGCAGCAGGGGATCGGCCAGGTCGCCAAGGCGCACGTCGTGCAGCACCAGGCGGGGCGGGTACACCATCACTTCCAGATCGGCCACGTCCACGGGCTGGGCAAGGGCGAGGGAGAGCTGCGTCGAAACTCGCGCCGCCATCCAGCCCCTCACCCCCGGCTGGCGAAACACCCACCCCACCAGGCCGAGCAGCAGCACCCAACCCAGCGCCGCCGCGGCGACGGCGATGACCGTGCGCGCCAGGTGGGGATACCGGCGGGCCACAGCTACTCCCCCCGTTCCCCCCACTTCAGTTTGTGGTGCAAGATGTTGAAGAACGTGCTCCGGGCGTTGCGAATCAACGACAGGGGCTCGCTGGACTGCGACACCTCCACGCGCATGGCACCGTTCATGGGCAGCCCCAACTGACCATCCAGGGTGAGATGCACCTCGGCATCGGAGTCCTCGATCCACACCCGCAGGTGACTCGTGGGCGGCAGCACCAACGGGCGCACCCCCAAGGAGTGGGAGCAGATGGGCGTCACCAGCATAGCGGGAAGCGCCGGGTGCACGATCGGCCCGCCGGCGGAGAGGTTGTAGGCGGTGGAACCCGACGGCGTCGCAATGATCAGTCCGTCCCCGCGGTAGCGGGAGAGCAGCTCGCCGTCCACCTCGGCGATGGTGGTGACAATGCGGGCCAGCGACGCCTTGTTCACCACCACGTCGTTGAGCACCAGCAGTTCCCGCTCCTCCTCCGGCCAGCGCACCACCACCTTGAGGCGCTGGCGCTGCTCGATCCGGCAGCGGCCGGAGAAGATCTCGTCCAGCAGGGCAAAGGTCGCCTCTGGGGCGTGCTCGGTGAGAAACCCCAAGGTGCCCAGATTGACCCCGGCCACCGGCGTGGAGGAAGGGCAGCCGCGGGTCACCGAAAGGAACGTGCCGTCGCCGCCCAGCACCAGCACCACGTCGGTCAACCGGCCCAGCTCGGCGCGCGGCGGCCCCGGCGGCGCCCCCAGCGCCGCCGCCGAGTCCCCATCCACCACCGCCGTGGCGCCACGCCGCTGGATCTCGTCCACCACCCGGCGGCCCAGGGCCACGGCGTGGGGGTTCGAAAGCTTGACCGCCACCCCGAGGCGGCGCGGCGGAAGCCGCGGATCACAACCGCTCATCGCCGCATTCTAGCCCACGGTGACGCCACAAGTCGGCCGTGGGGAGGCGACCCCGACGAGCCCCCCGCCGTCGGCCGGCCCAGTAGCTTCGTGGGTCCCCACACTGCCGTCAGCACTGTCTGCCAGCCGACCACCGTTCACCGACCTAGGCACCGCCGCCGTCCACGGCCACAGGTACGGTCCCGGTCGGTGGCTGGTGATGGACACCCACCCCGACGCGCCGCCGGCCGCGGTTGTGGTACAAAGGCCCATGCGCTGGCTGGTTGGTCTGCGCACCATGGGACGGCTGTTCGCCTTTTCGGTGGGCTCCTGGCTGGTGGTGGCGGGCGGCTGGCGGGCGGTGTTGTCTCCCTTCCCCGCGCGCTGGCGGCGCTCGTGCGCGCCGGTGTCGCGTTGGGCGCGCTGGGGGGCCCGCTGTCTGGGGGTGCGCGTGTCCGTCTCGGGGGCGGTGCCGCCCCCCGGCTCGCTGGTGGTCGCCAACCACCAGGGGTACGCCGACATCGTCACCATCGGCGGGCTGTTCCCGACGATCTTCGCGGCTCGCCACGATATGCGGCGCTGGCCGATGTTCGGCGCCCTGGCCGCCGCCGGCGCGACGATTTTCATCAACCGCGACGTCAAGCGCGCCAGCTGGCGGGGGGTGGCCCAGGTGGCCGCGGCGCTGGCGGCGGGGGCCACGGTGGTGGCCTTCCCCGAAGGCACCTCCACCGACGGGCGGGGTCTATTGCCCCTGCGCACGGGGGTGTTTCAGGCGGCGGTGGAAGCCCAGGCGCCGGTGGTGCCGGCGGCGATTCGCTATACGGCGGTTGGGGGGCGGCCCATCGACGAGGCTACCCGGCCCCACGTGGGCTGGTACGACGGGTCGGACTTTTTCCGCCACCTCTTGAGACTTGCCGGCTATGGGCAGGTCGAGGCGACCGTACTCTTGGGCGAGCCGATCCCGCCGCCCCACACCGATCGGCGCTCCCTCGCCGCAGCGGCGGAGGCGCGACTGCGCAGTTTGCTGGGGTTCGCCCCCGACCAGGTGCCGGAGGTGCGGGGGCGCGTGTCCCGGCCCGAGGGGTCGGGGCCAACGAGCAGGGGGGACGCTGGGGGGTGGCCCGGTCCCGCCCAGGGATGATGGGCGGACCTGGGCGTCGCCACGGCCCGGGCCGAGGTGTGACATCGGTGCGACCATGGCCAGTGCCACCGGGTGGGATGGCGATGGGTCAAGCCGCCTTAGGGTTCCAGCTCTGCTAGCGTACGCGGCCATGGAGACGGCGCGCCGCTGGTTTGCGTCCACCTTTCGCGCCTTGCGGCACCGTCACTTCCGCCTCTTCTGGGTGGGGCAGTGGGTGTCGGTGACGGGCACGTGGATGCAGACCATGGCCCAGAGCTGGCTGGTCTACCGCCTCACCGATTCGCCGCTCACCCTCGGTCTGTTGACCGCGGCGCGCTTCGGACCATCGCTGTTCGGGGCGCCACTGGCAGGGGTAATGGCGGACCGCTTCGCGCGCCGCAACCTGGTGCTGGCGGCCCAGGCGCTGGCCATGGGGCAAGCAGCGGTGTTGGCAGCCCTGACCCTCGCCGGAGCGGTGGAAGTGTGGCACGTGCTGCTGCTGGCGCTGCTGCAGGGGGTCATCGAGGCGGTGGACATGCCGGCGCGGCAGGCGCTGCAACTGGACCTGGTGGGAGCCCAAGACCTGCAGAGCGCCGTGTCGCTCAACTCGGTGGCGTTCAACGCCGCGCGCATGGTTGGTCCGGCCCTGGCCGGGGTCCTGGTGGTCCTGGCGGGCGAGGGCGTGTGCTTTGCCGCCAACGCCGCCAGCTACCTAGCGGTGCTCCTGGCCCTGGGGTCCATCCCCGCTGCCGCCGCGGTGCGGCAGGAGACGTCGGGGATAGGGGCGCGCCTGCTGGAAGGGCTGCACTTCGTGTGGCACGAGGGGCTGCTGCGCCGAGTGTTGGTGGCGGCGGCAGTGACGTCGCTGTTCGGGCTGTCGTACATCACCCTCCTGCCGGTGCTGGCGCGGGACGTGCTGGGCGCCGGCGCTGGTGGGTACGGTGCGCTGCTGGGGGGGGCCGGGCTGGGCGCCATGGCCGGGGCACTGGCCACCGCATCGCGGCGATCAGGCGCCGGCACAGTGCGGGCCATCGCCTGGGGACAGGCGATGGTCGGGGTGGGATTGACGGCGCTGGCCGCCAGCCGCCGGTTGAGCGTGGCGCTGGTGTTCATGGTGCTGATCGGCGGTGCGGTGGCGGTGCAACTTTCGGTATCCAACACGGCCATGCAAAGGAGCGCTCCGGACGGCCTCCGGGGACGGGTCATCTCGTTGTACATCTGGGTCTTCGCCGGGCTGGCGCCGGTGGGCGGCCTGGCCGCCGGGGCGGTGGCCGAGGTGGTCGGAGCGCCATGGACGGCGGCGGCCTGCGGGGCGGCGTGTGCACTCTCGGCGCTGGCGGTGAGCACGGGCGCTGGCGAGGGGGGGTAGAATGACAGCGGGAGCGGGGGAATGAGAGTCGAAATCACCTACTGCGTGGTGTGAAACTACTATCCCCGGGCTGCCGGTCTGGCAGCCGAGGTGCGCGAGGCGTTTGGGGTCGAACCGGTGCTCATCAAAGGGTCGGGCGGCGTGTTCGACGTGGTAGTGGACGGCCAGGGGGTGTTCTCCAAGCTGTTCACCGGCCGCTTCCCCGAGCCCGGGGAGGTGGTGGAGTTGATCCGGCGGCGCCAGGCAGGGGAGTAAAGGGCGCGCTCAGCAGGAGCCGTCGGGCACCTCAAAGCAAAGAGAGGGCTGGGCGCCGACCCTGAAAGGGCCGACGCCAGTGCCCGTGACCCGTCGCCGGGGAACGCGCCTGTGTCCGGGTCAGTGTTCGTACCGGGGAGCGCCCACGGCAGGACCGCGGGGCCTGGAAAACCCCCAGGGGTTGTGGAGGCGCCGCCCGGTCAAACGCATTCGTGGGGCGGGCCGGCAGGCCCGCGAGCGGTGAACTTCGTGGCTTTCGCTGGCCCCGCCTGCGCCTTCGTCGCGCCACCACCTGGCGCCGCGGGCAAAGCCCCACGGCGCTCGACTCGCACCTCCTGCCCCCCCACCGCCCTGCCACTGAGGCCCCGCGCCATGAAACGACTCGTCAAGCCTTCGCCCGGGTCAGCGACCGGGTTGGTACTTGGGTCCGTTGCCGGTGACCGTGGCCGGCGCCGCTGGTGGGGCCGGTGTTCTCGGCCGCCTCCGTCGCCGCCCGCGGGCCCGCGCCGTCTGCGGGCGCCGAGGTGTGACCAGCGAAAGCTCGGCACACCAGGAGCCGGGCCGCGCCCCCGGCGCATTCACCTGACCCGGTGCTGCTTATCGCGACTCATCAGCGACCCCCGTCCGCCCAGCCGGATTCAGCTGCGCCGCTGGCGCCGCACCCCGCTGGTGCGGCGATACGACGTTGCCGTGCCAGGTGGCCCGCGCACCATCACCTGCGAAAGCGGGCGCCTCCACCACCATCGCATCCCGGCCGTGGCGCCAGAACGTGGTGCGAAAAACCACCGCAAGCTGCACCGAAAACCGCGCCGATGGCACCTTCCCTTGCTCCCCAGCCGGCGCCTGGTCAAAAAGGAACAGGATCGTCGCGACGTCCAACGCACCCGCCTCAAACCGGCACCCAGCGGCACCAGCACCAGGCATCGAGCGGTGGGCAGACTGCCACGTCGCAAGCCCCAGCGTTGACACCGACGACGCTGCTGGGTGCGGGGTGGGGACCGCGCCTGCCACTTGCTGCGGGCTCACCCCACCCATGGGTGGAGTGGCCACCGGGTCGTCCAGGCGACCGGCGCGGCGGCCGGCGGCACGCCAAAGCGCCGCCGGGTTACCCCGCCGCCGTGGTGTTCCGCCACCACCCGCCCGAGCCGCACGCACGTGCGACCTCAGGCCGCCGCCGGTGCACCTGACGTGGTGGGTCGGCCGAGCGCGCGCCTTCTAGTACGAGAACGAGCCCAGCTTCACTTTGCCACGGAACACCCAGTAAATGACGCCGGTGTAGGCGGCCACGAAGGGCATGCCGATGGCGGCGATGATCGCCATGATGCCCAAGGTCTTGGGCGACGAGGCGGCGTTGTAGATGGTCAGACTCCACGCCGGGTCCAAGCTGGAGACGATGAGGTTAGGAAACAGCGCCACCCCGAACAGGAACACCAGCGCCGCGATGGTGCACGAGGAGGACACAAAGGCATAGAAGGGGCGGTTCTGGTAGATCGCCCGGGGGATGTTGGCGATTGCCAGGATGGAGAGGAACACCACCCCCCACGCCCACGGCAGCTCCGCGAAGTTGCGGATCGCCGAGGGTTGCGTGGCGAGCGTCACCACGGTGACGAACATGTAGAACACCAAGAAGATCCCGAAGGTGCGCCACATCCAACCGTGGACGCGCTGCTGCAGTTCCCCCTCGGTCTTGAGGTAGAGGTAGATGGACCCGTGCATGGCGAAGGTGGCCACGGCGAAAACGCCCACCAGCAGCGGGTAGGGGCGCAGCAGGTCGAAGATCGTCCCGGCGAACTCGCGGTCGGCACCGATGGGCATCCCCTGCATGGAGTTGCCCACCGCCACGCCAAACAGGAAGGTGGCCAGGGTAGACGCGGCAAAGAACGCCCCGTCCCAGAAGCGCCGCCAGGCAGGCGACGGGCGCTTCGAGCGGAACTCCATGGACACGGCGCGGAAGATGAGGGCAAACAGCAGCAGCATGAAGGGCAGGTAAAAACCGGAAAATGCCGTGGCGTAGGCGTGGGGGAAGGCGGCGAAGAGTGCCCCGCCGAAGGTTACCAACCACACCTCGTTGCCGTCCCACAGGGGGCCGATGGAGTTCATGAGGATGCGCCGCTCGGTGTCGTCCTTCACCGATAGGTGCAGGATGCCTACGCCTAGGTCGAACCCGTCAAGGATGGCGTAGCCGGTGAGGAGTATGCCCAGCAAGCCGAACCACAGCAGGTTGAGATCCATGGGTGTCAGCTCCTCCTTTCGGTGGCGGTCAGGGAGGCCTCCCCGTGGGCGGCCAGGCTGCCGGCCGCCTCCAGCAGGCCGCGCGGCGTGGCCGCCGCCCCCCTGGGAGCGGCCAGCTCGGGGCCGTGCTGGATCTTGTCGTTGAGCACGTACACCCACACTGCGAAGAGCAAGGCGTAAATCACCAGGAACATGACGATGGAGGTGGCGACTTGGCTCGCCTGCACCGCCTTGGAGATCCCGTCAGAGGTGCGCAGCAAGCCGTACACCACCCAGGGCTGGCGGCCCACCTCGGCGGCCACCCACCCCAGTTGGTTGGCGGCAAAGGCACCGCCCACGGCGAACACGAAGGTCCACAAGAGCCAGCGCGCGCGCCACAGCGTCCCCCGCCACAGGCGCCAGGCGGCGTACCCCGTGGCCGCCAGGAAGAACAGGCCCAGCGCCACCATCAGGTGATAGGTCTGAAACGACAACCCCACCGGCGGCCAGTCCTCCCGGGGGAAGGCATCCAGGCCCGGCACGGGAGCGTCGAAACGCCCGTGGACGAGGAAGCTCAACCCACCGGGGATCGCCAGGCCGACCTTTACCCTCTTCTCGTCTACGTCGGGGAGGCCGAAGAGGTAGAGGTCGGCCGGGCCGCTGGCAAAGTGCCCCTCGAAGGCCGCCAGCTTCGCCGGCTGGGTGCGGGCCACCGTGTCCGCCTGAAAGTGCCCGGAGATGGGCGCTGCCAGCGACGCCAGCAGGCCCAACACCAGGGCGAAGCGGAAGGAGCGGCGGGCGAATTCCTCGTGCCGGCCCCGCAGCAGGTAGTAGGCCGACACGCTCATCACGAAGAAGGCGCCCAGGATAAACGCGCCGATGAGGACGTGGGTGAGCCGGTGCATGGACGATGGGTTGAACACCATCGCCCAGAAGTCGGTGATTTCGGCGCGGGCGTCCAGCCCCTCCCCGACGATGTGGAACCCCGCCGGCGTCTGCTGCCAGGAGTTGGCCACCACGATCCAGATGGCCGAGAACATGGAGCCCAGCGCCACCATCACCGTGGCGAAGAAGTGCATGCGGGGGGATACGCGGTCCCAGCCGAACACCACCACCGCCAAGAACCCCGACTCCAAAAAGAAGGCGAAGATCCCCTCGGCGGCCAGCGCCGAGCCGAACACATCCCCCACGTAGCGGGAGTAGGTAGCCCAGTTGGTGCCGAACTGAAACTCCATGACGATCCCCGAGGCCACGCCGAGGGCGAAGTTGACGGCGAAGATCTTGGTCCAAAAGCGGGCCATGGACTCGTACAGGGGATCCCGGGTGCGCAAAAAGCGCCACTCCATGGCCACCATCAGCACCCCCAACCCGA
>Ga0308411_10001764_pt1 | contig 14789 bp, 12 predicted proteins | sample HotsprottomLayer_2_FD_203530 | JGI IMG/M metagenome (GOLD analysis project Ga0308411, IMG submission 203530) | Hot spring phototrophic mat microbial communities from Octopus Spring, Yellowstone National Park, Wyoming, United States -... | ecosystem: Environmental > Aquatic > Thermal springs >...
AGATCAACACGCCGATCCTCCTGATCCACAGCGAGGTGGGACAACAATTCCGGCATCTGGCCGATTCCGTCGGAGCCGGAGTATCAGGCGATCCGGGGCAAGGATGGCCCAGTGCGTTGTCAAGGAGGCATCGCCACGCAAGGAAGCAAAGGCCTCGCGCGGTGATTTGGTGCAGGGAGATCTGTTTTCCATCCTCGCTGTCGGGTTGATCTCCTAACATATCCCCATCGGTCGCCCTGGCGAATAGTGCCTGCGAGGGGATTTGCTCATGCGTGTGTTGCTCACCGGTGGCTACGGCTGCATTGGTGCCTGGATGGTTCGTCAGTTGCTCGGCCAGGGAGCCAAGGTGTGGATCTACGATTTGCAAGAAGATCCACGCCGACTGCAACTGTTGATGGACGAGGCGCAGGTGCGTCAGGTCAACTTCGTACAGGGCGATGTGACCGATCTGGAACATCTGCAGCGAGTGTTGCAGCAGCAGCAGATCACGCACGTCGCACACCTAGCGGGTTTGCAGGTGCCCACCTGTCGGGCTAATCCCATCCTGGGAGCCAAAGTCAACGTCATCGGGACGCTGGCCGTCTTCGAGGCGGTCAAGGCTCTTCAGCCGCAGGTACAGCGACTCATTTACGCTTCCAGTGCGGCGGTATTCGGCCCGCAGACGGACTATCCGGGCCAGTCGCGTCTGAGTGACGACGTGCGATTGACCCCGACGACGCATTATGGCTACTTCAAGTGCTGTAACGAGGGCAACGCCCGCATCTACTACCAGGATTTCGGGCTGTCGAGCATTGGTCTGCGACCGTGGACGGTCTACGGAGTCGGTCGGGATCTAGGCATGACTAGCGAACCAACCAAGGCCATCAAGGCACTCGCTCTGGGGCGAGCCTATCACATCAGCTATGGCGGCTGGCAGGATCTGCAATTCGTCGAGGATGTCGCCGGGGTCTTTGTACGCTGCCTGCAAGTTCCGTACCAGGGGGCGAAATCGTACAACCTACGCGGCGATGTGGTCGATTTGCCGACCTTCCATCGCGCGTTGTGCGAGGTGGAACCAGCGGCGGCTGAGTTGATTACGCACGGCGATCGGCAGATCGGCATTGCCTACGACCTGTCCGACGATGCCTTGCAACGCGATCTAGGGCCGATGCCACGCACCCCTCTAGTCGAGGGCATTCGCCGCACCCTCGAACACTTCCGGCAGTTGCAACGACAGGGGCGACTGGATACCAGAGATCTGGATGCCTGACGACTTGTGCTGTGTGGTTAGGATGCAAGTGGCGTGCTAACTTGCTGACGCGGGTGGAGGATCAAGTCTCTGCCTGCTGCCATCGCGTCGCTCGCCTTTGTGGCCCCAATCCCTATACATGCTCCTATCGCCTCCGGCGCAGGAAGGCACCTGGACAGAGTGGCCCCTCACAGGAAGTAGCGACACCGATCATGATTGCACTGGCGTTTCTCTGGCACCAGCACCAACCGTACTACCCTGACGATGTCACCGGAGCCAACCCCATGCCCTGGGTGCGGCTACATGGTGTCAAGGATTACTACGGCATGGCTCTACACTTGCTTGAAGTGCCAGAGATGCGCTGCACGATCAACCTCGTGCCCAGTTTGGTGCAACAACTCTTGCAGTACACCGACGAGGGCCGATCCGATCGGTTTCTCGACGTATCGCGGATCAGTGCCGACAGCCTCAGCGAGGAAGACTCGCTGTTTCTGCTCGATAACTTCTTCATGGCTAATCCACACACACTGATCCTGCCCTACCCGCGTTATGCCGACTTATACCACCGACGCGGTCTGGGCAAAAATACTGCTCGCGATGCCCTGCGACGGTTCGGCAAACAGGATCTGCGCGATCTGCAAGTGTGGTTCAATCTAGCCTGGTTGCACCCTTTCGCCTTCGAGCGTGACGAAGCTCTACGCGAGTTGCGTGAGCGCGGCCGCAATTACTCCGAGGACGACAAGAATCTACTGCTGGACAAACACCTGGAAATCCTGCGTCAGGTGCTGCCTCTGCATCGACAACTGGCCGAAAGCGGTCAGGTGGAACTGACGACCACACCGTTCTATCATCCGATCTTGCCACTGCTGTTCGACAAGAAACTGGCTCGTGAGGCGATGCCCGACGTGCGTTTGCCCAATTACACTGCGGGGTATCTCGAAGATGCCAGCTTTCATGTGCAGGCGGCCATCGAGCAGCACACCCGACTGTTTGGCAAACCGCCCACTGGCATGTGGCCGGCCGAAGGTTCCGTGGCTCAAGTCATCATTCCACTCCTGGCCAGTAACGGTATCCAGTGGATCGCCACCGATGAGGAGATTCTCTGCGCCAGCACCCACGGGTTCGTCAGTCGGGACAGCAAGGGCCATGTTCGCAATCCCGATCGCCTCTATTGCCCCTACAAGATTCGCGAAGGGAATCACGAACTGGCCATCGTCTTCCGCGATCACGCTCTGAGCGATCAGATCGGCTTCCGCTATCAGCATAGCGACCCGCGGCGGGCTGCCGACGATTTTCTCGCCTGCCTGGAGGGCATCGATCGCAGCGTTCCCCAGGGACAGCCGGCTCTAGTTAGCGTTATCCTTGACGGCGAGAACTGCTGGGAACACTATCCCGATGGCGGCGTGGGCTTTCTCCGCGAACTGTATCGCCGCTGCACCAGCACAGCCAACGTGCGTCCCGTTACCCTCAGCGAGCATCTGCGTCAGTATCCGCCTTACGATACCCTGCCCCGCCTTTTCGCTGGTTCGTGGATCAACCACAACTTCTCGATCTGGATCGGCCACGAAGAGGACAACACCGCCTGGGATGCGCTACATCGTACGCGTGAGTATCTGCTGCAAAAGAGCGGCAAGGCCGGCCCGGCTCGCAATCTCCGCTTGCCGACCGCGCCGGCAAACGTGCTGGAACGCGCCTGGCGCGAGTTGTACATCGCCGAGGGCAGCGACTGGTTCTGGTGGTTTGGCGACGATCACAGTTCCGCCCAGGATGCTCTGTTCGACTACCTCTTCCGCCAGCATTTGCAAAATGTCTATCGACTGCTCGGTGACGAACCGCCTGCCGAACTGTCCCGACCGATCAGCCGGCGCGGCCATCGTATCCACTACCGCGAGCCACGCGCTCTGCTGCACGTCCACATCGATGGGCGATACACCTTTTTCGAGTGGGTGTCGGCCGGACACTACACCTGCCACAACGAGCGCGGTACGATGGCACTAGCCATGAAAGGCCCCCTGCGCGAGGTGTATTTTGGCTTCGATCTGGAGCGGTTACTCATCCGCGTGGACTGCGACGATCAGGCCCGGTTCTCGCTGGACGGCTTCGATGCTTTGCGGATCGGCTTTCACGAACCGGCCGGCTTTGAACTGCTGATCGAGCATCCCGGTCGCAAGACGCAACGAGTGCGGTTGTTGCAGGCCGGCCTAGAGTTGCCCGCAGCGACGGTCGAAGTAGGTATCGACCGCATTGCCGAGATGGCCATTCCTTTCGATCTGCTAGGGGTCAAGGTCGATGAGCCGATTCAATTCTTCGTAGAACTGGTCGAGGACGGCCAAAGCCGCGATCGCGCCCCGCGGCAGGGATCGATTCGCCTGGCTCGCCCCTCGCCAGATTTCGAGTGGATCATGTGGGATGTCTAAGCGTACAGGGGAATGTGTCTCTGCGGATGCCTCCAGTCGCTAACGCGGGCTGGCTCGCCAGGAAGAACGACCTATGGATCAATCCCTTCAGGGAATCGCTAGATCAATACGCGGACTGCCGATGCCGGAACTGCGCAAGGATCCGATCGTCGGGCGATGGGTCATCATCGCCACGGATCGGGCCAAGCGGCCGGTGCCCCCCAAGAACGAACCGCTGGCGGCACCAGGTGGCTTGTGTCCGTTTTGCGAAGGCAACGAGCGGTACACGCCGCATGAGATCCTGGCCTATCGCGCTCCACACACCCGCGCCGACCAACCCGGCTGGCGCGTTCGCGTCGTGCCCAACAAGTTCCCTGCTTTGCAGATCGAGGGCGATCTGAACAAACGCGGCGAGGGCATCTACGACAAGATGAACGGCATCGGGGCACACGAGGTCATCCTCGAATGCCCCTTCCATGAGGCCAGTCTGACCAATCTGACCCAGGACAACATCCGTGAGATTCTCTGGGTCTATCGCGATCGGCTCGTCGATCTGAAAAAAGATCCGCGACTGGTCTATGGCATGGTGTTCAAGAACGTCGGGGCCGCCGCCGGTGCCTCGCTGGAGCATTCGCACTCGCAATTGATCGTTACCCCGATCGTGCCCATCAGCGTCTGGGAGGAAATGACCGGCGCGATGGAGTTCTTCGGCTATCGTGGCCGATGCATCTACTGCGACATGATCCACCAGGAACTGGCCAACGAGAAGCGTGTGGTGCTGGACACGCCGTACTTCCTGGCCTTTTGTCCCTACGCGGCGCGTTTTCCCTTCGAGACCTGGATTCTGCCCAAGCACCACAACAGCCACTACGAGAACATCCAGAAGACCGAGGTAGACGAACTGGGCACTCTCCTCAAGACCATCCTCATGAAGCTCGAACTGGCCCTGGATCGGCCCGCGTACAACTACATCATCCACACGTCGCCATTCGACACCCAGGCATTGCCGCACTACCACTGGCACATGGAGATTATTCCTCGCCTCACCCGTGTGGCGGGTTTCGAGTGGGGAACGGGTTTCTACATCAATGCCGTTCCGCCCGAACAATCCGCAGAGTTCCTGCGCGAGATCGAAGTGGACGTGTCGGGAGGTCGGACGAAGTGAGCGGAGCCTCAACTGGCCAACTAGCGTCAAGGCGGATCGTAGCCGCCGGCACTCCAGGGATTGCAGCGACAGATACGCCAAGCACCCCGACACACGCCGCTCAACGGGCCGTACTTACGCACCGCCTCGATGGTATACTCGCTGCAACTGGGAGTGAACCGACACAGGGGGGGCAACAGCGGCCGGACGCACAGTTGATAGAGCCGAACCAGGACAATGACCAAGCATGCCAGAATCCAGGAGGTTCCTGCGAGGGCTCGACCGATCATGCCGATGCCTCCGGCGTGGCATTTGTTGGGGTTGCGGTGGTACGGAGTTTGCGGGCCAGGGCGCGTACTAGACGCGGCAGCGATTCCAGGAGCTGAGCCAGGGTCGGTTCCTGGGTAGTGCGTGGGATCAACACCAGATCGATGCCGGTGGGCATCTCGTGCCGGGTGAGTCGGAAGGCTTCGCGGTACAGCCGACGAAGGCGATTGCGAAAGGTGGCCCGGCCGATCTTGCGCGACACGGAGAGCCCCAGACGCAGGCGAGGCAGGTCATTTTCGCAGCCATAGACGATCAACCAGCCATCGCTGACGCTGCGACGGCGATCGTAGACGCGCCGAAAATCCTCGTTGCGGCGTAAGCGATGATCGCGAGGAAAGCGATAGTCAGTTCGTGGCTGGATCGGTTCGGTCATGAGCCACCTCACACCGGCTAGCGAGCGGCCCGGCTCACGACCAGTGTAACTCGTCGCGCGGCCTCTGCGGATGTAGACGCGCAAATTCCTCGATGAGTTCGCGGCTGCGAGCATCCTCGACACGCGGTACGACGATCTTGACGGTGATGAACTGATCGCCGCCGGCAATCCCCTTGCCACGTAGACGCAATCGCGCACCGCTGGAGGTGCCTGGCGGAATGCGCACGGACAGGTGCTGTCCGTCGATAGTCGGCACGTCCACCTTGGTGCCGAGGACGGCTTCCGGCAGGCTGAGCGGAACCTCCAGAATGATGTTGTTGCCTTCACGCTGGAAGTAGGGATGTGGTTCGATGTGGATGCGCAAGAGCAGATCGCCACCAGAGGGAGCCTGCCCAGCGAGGCGGAGTTTCTTGCCTTCCTCGATGCCAGGGGGCACTTTGACCTCGACTTCTCGACCGCCGATGTTGAGCGACACCTTGCCGCCCTGAGCAGCGACCAGGAAGGGGATAGTGGCCTCCGCTTCCACGTCTTGCGGCATGGTGCGACGGGTTCGGCCGCGTCCGCGTCGCCCGGCTGTACCAAACATCGGGTCGAATCCCGCCTCCATGCCCCCCATGCCGAACTGTCGAAGGATTTCGCCCAAATCCTCTGGGTTGACGTTGCCTGTAGCACCTGGCCCCCAGTGGAAATGGAACCCCTGCCCTGCTGCGCCAGGCCCGCCACCAAACCCAGATGCTCCAGCGAAGCCCGGCCCGGCATGTCCGAACTGGTCGTATTGCTTGCGTTTGTCCTTGTCCCCTAATACATCGTAGGCTTCCTGGACTTCCTTGAACTTGGCCTCGGCGGACTTGTCGCCAGGATTGCGATCGGGATGATACTGGCGAGCGAGTTTGCGGTATGCCTTCTTGATGTCCTCTTCCGAGGCACCACGGGATAGGCCCAGAACCTCGTAGTAATCGCGCGGCATGCTGCCACTGCCTCTGTTCGACATCGGTTTACTCAGATGACAATCGCTCTACTGGACATTTTACGCCACTGGCGACCTTCGGCAAAGTGACTTGCGAATGCTGTCTGCGGTTTGTGAAGCAATTCTAGCAACCAAGGCAGGCTTGTCTCCCTCCCCCTTTGTGGGGAAGGGTCAGGGTGGGGGGAAGCGTACTCCTGCTCGAGGGCTTGCCTACTTCCGTGGGTATCTCCCGTTCGCAGGGTCTGCCTTGACCTGCGATGCCGGTCGGACTATGGTTTCGCCGCTGATCCCGGTTTGCTACCGGGCCGTCCATCCGCCGCTGTTCGCATGGGAGAATCGGCACGATGATGCTACGAACCCCTGTCACTCGTTATCCCTTGGCTCTGTTGCTCGCCGGCCTGTTTGCCGTTGGTTGCGGTCAGAAGTCCCAACCCGAACCGGTCGCCAGCGAAACTCCGGCGGCCAGTCAGAAAACCGCTGCTTCCACGCCCGCAGCTCGCCCCGAACCCGCTGCCCTGCCGGCTGAACAGGCAAGCAAGCTCAATCAGTCCTTCGCAGCCGCCGTTCGCACGGCCGATAATCCGCCCTCTGAAGAAGATTCCATCCGGCCCCCCGATCGCACCGCCGCCGGCAAGCCAGTTCACCAAATTCTCGATCAGGTTCAGAAACTCTGGCCCACCATTGCCCTCGTCGATGCGGACAACAAGCCCATCGACTACACGGCCATCATCGAAACCGATCTAGGAACGATCCAGATTGCCCTGTTTCCCACCCAGGCTCCCAATCACGTCCGCAACTTCATCGCCCTGGCCAAGGCCGGCTATTACGATCAACTCTTCTTCGACCGTATTCGTCACGACAATAACGATCAGGGCAATGAACTACACTGCATCGAGGCTGGCTGCCCTTTAGGCAACGGCTCGACCGGCCCGCCCGGCAGTATCGGTTACTGGCTTAAGGAAGAGTTCACCAAACCCGAGACGATGATTCACGATGTTGGCATCGTCGGTGCTTGTCGCGGAGCGGCCAACGACAGTGCCGCCACCCGATTCTACGTCATGCTCAACAAGGCTCCGTTCCTCGATGGCCATTGTACGATCTTTGGAAAAGTCGTGGCCGGACTGGACATCGTGCGTAGAATAGCAGAGATTCCGGTGATTAGCGATGAAGAGGGTAATACACGCCCTGAGAAAGCAGTTCGCATTCACCGAGTGACGATTCAACAAAACGAGCGAGGCAAGTCGAACATCCAGTGAGCTATAAGCGACCGACGCTCGAAGTATCGATCGATTTACCCCTCCGCGATGAGATGCCGGGAGGGGGCCCACCCAGAGGAATGCGGCCAACCTGGTCAGGCCCGGAAGGGAGCAGCCATACGCCGCGGACTGAGTGGCGTGGATCACCCTCTCTTGGCATCCCCTCGCGGCGAGTGTCCTTTCCGACCAGGTGTCATTTCTCGACACCTTGCCTCGCTCGCCGAAATTGACCTGCATCCAGGAGCCAGCGAAGGATCATGGCCAAGCAGCGTTCGACCCCTCGGGAGGATTCCGCCACAGCCGCTCCTGTTAGCGAGCCTGCTCCTGTAGCTTCCTCTTCTAGCTACACCGTACTGGCCCGACGCTATCGGCCTCAGAATTTCTCCGATCTCGTTGGCCAGGAACCGGTCGCTCGCGCTCTGAGCAACGCCCTGAGCAGCAATCGCGTGGCCCATGCCTACTTGTTCACCGGAGCACGAGGGGTCGGCAAGACCTCGACAGCCCGCATCCTCGCCAAAGCTCTCAACTGCATTCATGGCCCCACCCCCAATCCCTGTGGCATATGCGACATCTGTCAGTCCATCGCCACTGGCGAAGATGTCGATGTGCTGGAGATCGACGGAGCCAGCAATCGTCGTATCGACGAGATTCGCGACATTCGCAGCAACGTGCAGTATCGGCCCTCGCGTGCCCGCTTCAAGATCTACATCATCGACGAAGTCCACATGCTCACCAAGGAGGCCTTCAATGCCCTGCTCAAGACGCTCGAAGAGCCTCCCAGCCATGTCAAGTTCATCTTCGCCACCACAGAAGTGGAGAAGGTGCCTATCACCATCCTGTCGCGTTGTCAGCGGTTTGATTTCGCCGGCATCCCCTTGCCGCGCATTGTCGAACGACTACGGGCGATCGTCGATCGTGAAGGTTTGCAAGCTGATACCGATGCCCTCGAACTGATCGCCCGACGAGCAGGCGGTTCCATGCGCGATGCCCAGTCGCTGCTCGATCAGTTGCTAGCCTTCGGCGGCGATCGCCTGACAGCCGATGGCGTGCATCAGTTGCTCGGAACGGCCGGCGATGAGCGTATCCTGGGGCTGGTTGATGCCATTCTGACCGGCGACCACAAACGGACGCTCGATTTGCTCGATGAGGCGTGCGTTAGTGGCTTGCAACTAGGCGAGTTGGTCGATCAGTTGCTGGCCTACTGGCGCGATCTGATGGTCGTGCAGTGTGGCGGCATCGAGGGCCGCGACCTGAGCGTGCCGGCCCGACATCACGAAACCCTGCGCCGACACGCCCAGGCGGTCAGCCTCGATGCCATTCTCGCCGGCCTCGATGTGCTGTCGGCCACCCGCATGCGTTTACGCGGCAGTAATCACGCTCGCATCCTGGTCGAGATGGCCTTGATCCGCTTGGGCCGACTGAATGATCTCACGTCGCTGACACAATTGGCCAGTTGGCTGGGACAGATGCGGCTCGATCCTCGCGCCGCAGGAGGCGGGCCTCCGACTGGACAACTCGGGGCCAGCCGGGCCAGCAGCGCAGCTGCGGCGGAAGAGGTAAAAAAAAAGCCTCTGGCCGGCCCTGAAAGCGGCCCCCTAACCCTCAGTGAAGCCAACTGGCCGCTATTGTGGCAACAAATTGCGACAGCTCTAGGGCCAATCGCGACTAGTCAGTTGAGCAAGGCCAATCCGCCAGCAATTATCGGGCCAAACACTCTAGTGTTTCGCTTCCCAGCCGGTTATACTAAAGAACGTGAATACGCCTCGCGGCCCGAACGCCTTGCCCGGCTAGAAGAGGTTCTGTCCAGAGCCATCGGTCAGACTTGCATAGTGCGTATCGAGGAAGTCTCTGGTTCCGAAAATGTGTCACAGCCGGTTCTGGAATCGCGATCCACAGTACCTAGCTCGCGTTCGCTCAAGGAAGAAGTCGAAAAGATTCCGCTCATTCGCCGTGCTGTCGAGGTTCTAGGTGCTACGATTCAGAGGGTGGACGAGGGATTCGGTCAGTCGGAGGGATCCGCGTAGCTGTTGCCAGTCGCCCCGCAGAGGTCCACGATGTTCGACTTTTTCAAGAACATGGGGCAAATGGCTGACTTGCTTCGCCATTTGCCGCGAATCCAAGAAGCCATGAACCAGTTGCAACAGCGACTGGGGCAAGTGACGGCCGAGGGCGATGCTGGGGCCGGCATGGTCAAGGTCAAAGCCAACGGTCGCATGGAAATCGTCAGTTGCAAGCTGAGCGATGAGGCGTTGCGATTGCAAGATCGCGAATTGCTCGAAGAACTGATTCGCAGCGCGGTCAACCAAGCGTTGTCGCGGGTGCGTGAACAAGCCAGTGTCCAAGCCGGGCAAATGGCTGCCGAACTAGGGCTGCCTGCCGGTATGAAACTACCTGGAATGGGGTAGAGAAAGTACGTCCAAAGGCAGCGAGGAACCAGGGGCTGGCATGAAGATTGCCGAAGAATGGACGCTGACCGATTTTTGTCAGAGGCGACGAGTTTTTGAGGGAGAACAACTGGGTTTGGGGAAAGCCTCTTAGGCCGACCCGCAAGCAGATGGGGTGAACGATCATGCAAGGTATGCGAATGGATCTGGGACAGCGGATGATCCAGGCTCAAATCCTGGCACCGCGAATGATCCAGTCGATGGAAATCCTGCAGATGCCCATCATGGACTTGCAGGAACGCATTCAGCAAGAACTGGATACCAATCCGGTGCTGGAACTGGCCGAGCCGTCGCCTGATGATCCCGATTTCGAGGCTCCCGAGGATCTGGAGGCACGCAACGAACGCGATCCAGGAGAACGTGAGTTGGTGGTGGATGACCGGGGTAACGGCGAACTGGATTTCGACCGCCTCGATGCTCTTAGCCGTGACTGGGAAGACACCTTTAATGAAGAACGTCGCTCGTCGCGTAACGGCTCAGATGAAGAACTGGATCGCAAGCATGATGCCATGCAGAACATGGCCTCTCGGCCACAGTCGTTGCAAGATTACTTACTCGATCAGATCGGTTTCTTGGATCTCGAACCGCAACAGGAGCGACTAGTTCGCCACCTCATCGCTCATCTGGACGACAACGGCTTCTTGACGGTGCCCGATGAAACCGATCGCGAGTACCAGAACATGCTGCAAGATCCGGACTATCGGCCGGAGCGGCCCATTCGTCGTCGTCAGCCTTCGCTCGCTGAGATCGCGGCTAGTTTCGACGAGCCGGTTTCGGTCGATCAGGTCGAAGAAGCTCTCCACCTCGTTCAGAAACTGGATCCCCCCGGTGTCGGAGCGCGCGATCTCAAAGAGTGCCTGCTGTTGCAGGTCACCGACGAAACCCCACATCGCGATCTGGTACGTCGGCTGATCCTCGAACATCTGGAAGACATTCCGCATAACCGCTTGCCCGCTATCGAAAAGAACACTCGTGCTGACCTCAACTCCATCAAGGAGGCCATCGAGGTCATCAAACGGTTCAATCCGCGTCCGGGATCGGGCTTCCTAGCTCAGAATGTGCCCTACGTCGTGCCGGACATCGCTGTCGAACGCAACGAGAAGGGCGAATACGAAGTCCGGCTGCTCGACGACTGGCTGCCCAACGTCTACATCAGCAAGCGTTACATCGAACTGTACAAGGACAAGAGCAGCGATCCGAAGATGCGCGAGTATCTCAAGCGCAAGATTCAGTCGGCCCAGTGGCTGCAAGAGTCAATCGAACAGCGTCGCAACACCCTGATGAAGGTGACGCGGGCCATCATCGAACACCAAAAAGCCTTTCTGGAACATGGGCCCGAGTACATCCAGCCGCTCAAGATGCAGCAGATCGCCGACCAGATCGGCGTTCATGTGACCACCGTGAGCCGAGCCGTCGATGACAAGTGGGTGCAGACTCCGCGTGGCATCTTCCCCCTCAAGCGGTTTTTCGGCGGCGGCAAGAAGGTCGGTGACGAGGAGATCGCCTATGAGGTCATGAAGCAAAAGCTCTTGGAGATCATCGACCAAGAGGACAAGAGCAACCCACTCTCCGATGAGGAACTGGTGATTCGCATGAACGAGGCCGGCTATCCGGTCAAGCGGCGGACGATCACCAAATACCGCCAAATGGCCCACATTCCCTCCTCGCGGGAACGCAAGGACTGGGTGGCCACTCGGAGTTGAGGTTGGCATCTACTCACGGCTTGCGGCGAGGGGATCGATCCAGCCCAAGCCGCACAGTCCATGCTGTGCCTGGTGCAGCCCATGCAGGCGAGCGAGAGTTTCTGTTCCCCAAGAAAGGCTGAGGGCGACCGCACCGGTCAATTCGGTTTTGCCCCTCTGATAGGCGACCCGACAGCGGTCGATGGTTGTCTGGGTGGTTGCGATTTGCTCGCGGATGTCGGCGGGATGGACACCTTGCAACAGCAGAGCCAGCAGCATGTGCGCTTTGCCCTTGCGAATGCGTCGCGGTTCGTTCAGATAGCGGTAGGGACGCAGCAGATAGCAAGCTGTCCGGTCGTTGACACGCTGGTCGCGTAAAGGCAGACCGACGCGAGCCGTGCGAAGCAGGCGACGCGAACTCGCCTGCGATAACGATTGCAGATGCAGCGGACTATCGCTGTCCCAGCAAAGGCGATTGCACAGAGTCGCGTCAAGCTGTGCGACGGTGTCAGTCCCTGTGAGGCGGAGCAGATGATCGACGGTGAGAGATGGCCCATCGATCAGAGGGCCGTCCTCCTGCTCGATACCGCGGATCAGGATACCGCCAAAGGCAGTCGGCCCGCCGAAGGTCAGGTCGAGGCCCTTGAAACTGCCGTTGCGAAGGCGGCCATTGCTGCGATGGAGATACCAGTAGCTGGCGGTTCTCTGGAGCGGATCGCAGTGTGGGAAGGGGTCGGGATGTTGCTCGCTGTGGTAGTAAAACTCGATCTCGATGAGACGGTGAGGTATCCCAGCGACCAGCAACCGCGTGCCGTTGAGTAACCAAAAGGCGATTGCGTCGAACCAATGTTGCCAGTCGCTGTCGGACGAGAGGTCTGCGGGTTCGAGGAGTAGACCAGATCGGTCGATAGGGGCAGGCATGGTAGCAATAGTGTTCAGACCCAGCGGAAAATAATTCTGGCCAGCCGCGCAAGTTTGGCGACTCAGCGCGTTGTCAGAGGGAACAGAGCCGCAGGCCTACCCGGCGGAGAGGGACAGCATCGGGCAGTAGCTTCGCTTTCAAAGCCGCTCTCGCTGGCCAAAACAGTGAGGGATTCTTCCATATGCCTCGGCCCGTCTTGTGGACGGATGGAGATCGATCGCCCTGTCCGGCTTGCCCCTCTCCGACATTTCCACTCGGCACCAACCCTTCCCCATAGGAGGACGCTCGGCGACGGTCGTCGGGCGTTCTCCACTTTTGCTCCGCTGCCAACGGAACAACGCCAGCTACCAAAAATGATATACTCCGTCCGAGAATATGCATTCTCGGACGGAGCCACGAAGAAAAGAGGTCTTGAAGGCATGGGAGCGTGCATTTCCCATTCCTCCACTATATTTGTAGAGGCTATCTCGACGACTGTCAAGCCCTTTGGCCGGTAATCGGCCAGCAATTCCTCGAGTTTATCGGTTCTTCACCGCCGGGCAAGCGTTGTCGGAGTTGGGTGATCTTGTCGGCCTCGATGGGTGAGCCCTCGTTGTAGGTCAGCGGCACGAACAGATCGTATTCGCTGGCATTCCGTACGAGGAATCTCCTTTTGATCAGACACTCGCATCCTAGCGTGTGCCGTTGTCCGGACTACCGGTCACAGGTTCGACATCACACGGCGCGACGCGCAATTGCACCTGGAAGCCGAATTCCTTCTTCTGCGCGCCGCGAAATGGCTCGAAGGCACTGATCCACAGCGGATCGAGTCCCGGATCGGGCGCGAACTCCGCCGAGGCGGTTTTACAGGGGAAGATCGTTCGTGGATGGGTGGCTTGCAGCGCGAGTCGCTGGTGCAGGGTGTACTTGCCGGGACAGGCCACGACGGCAATGGGGCCGAACTGGTCATTCACCGACAGGTTTTCTCCAGCACTAACCGACCGGCAAGGTAACTCCACATGCAGCAGCGCGGGGCCACCGCAGGCGTTGAGCGTGGCCTGAGCGGGGCAGGTAATCGCGGCCGTTCCACCACCCTTGTGACTGCGCAACAGCCCGATCAGGCGAGCTTCCAGAGTGAGTTTTACCGCTTTGCTGGCCCGGTTGGCACACTGCACCTCGATTTGCTGGGTCAGGTCGAATGTCAGGGTGGCCGACGAGTGCTTGGCCGGGTGCGCGCCGGCGACAGCCACCCCGGTCATGGTGAACGTCAACACATCGACGCTCGCTTGCTGCACCAGAATGTTGCCTGCGCCGGTGTGTGTGAATCCCTCTTGTACGGGGACGGCAGAGGCTTGTCGGTGGGTTGCCGTGACCGTGACGAGAGGGTCGGCCGCCGGCAAGGCTCCGGCCGATAGTCCGAGCCAGAGCAGAACCAGGGCACATCTCATGACAGACTTCCTTTCCCAATCGGGGTTCACCATCGCAGCACCAGATCTAGTGCTGCGGTGACCAGACCCTTTTTCCCCTCGAAGGGACGGGTCTGGTCGTTGTAATCGTAGCGCACCTCGGGTCGCAAGAGCAGTTCGGGGCGGGGTTGATAGGCCAGCCCTGCCGTCAGAGCCGTGTACAACCCCTTCGATCCCGTTCGCTGGCCGCGCGGATCGTTGAACCACTCCAACCGCACGTTGCCGGCCACTTGCGGCCCGATCTGATGATTGACGTACTGCACCAGGCCGTACCAGTCGGTAAAGCCCAACTGCGGCACATCGCGCTGATAGCCGTACAGCGCATCGAGCGTGTAGGTCGTGCGAGTGTCGATCTTGTAGCTGAAGACCACATCGAAGATTTGTGGACGATTGAACTCCTGTCGGGTGTCGTAGCGCGGATCGCTGAGAACCACCGCACACAGAACACTGCTCCGCCCTTTGGGCGGTGCCCACTTCACGCTGCCGATGTAGGTGGGCGTGGCGGCCGGATCGATGAACACATCCGATCCCAGAACGAGGCCGTTCTGCATGCTCCAGGCTTCGTCGAGTTGCACTTGCGTCAACACTCCCGTTTGCGTGAACGG
>Ga0308411_10001768_pt1 | contig 14771 bp, 12 predicted proteins | sample HotsprottomLayer_2_FD_203530 | JGI IMG/M metagenome (GOLD analysis project Ga0308411, IMG submission 203530) | Hot spring phototrophic mat microbial communities from Octopus Spring, Yellowstone National Park, Wyoming, United States -... | ecosystem: Environmental > Aquatic > Thermal springs >...
ATTATATATCTCTCAGGCAATGAGCGGCCTCTCATATAGGCTAAGGCCTCCATATGCAGTACCCCGGCCTTTACCATCTCTTGAACACTCTTGTGCTTCATTTCCCCACTACTTCTACCACCGACTGGGGCCTGATTTAGTATGACCTCAAGATTGTCATATATAGGTCTCATATAGGGTGCTATCTTCTCCTGTGTATCTCCTGGAAGGTAACCTATGTCCTGCCCACCTAACGGAACTACTGGTCTTGCGACTAAAACCTGTTTATATATGCCACCCTTATATACCTGATGCAGGCCACAGGCTAAAGCCAACAGGGTCTTACCGCTACCAGCCCTACCAGATAAGGCAACTACACTTATCTCATCGCTCATTAGTGCGTCTATGGCCGCTATCTGTTCGTCATTCTTACCTATCAACCTACCGACTACTGCCTTGTTCTTTACTACACCACTAATCTCGTTTCCTATTACCCTCACTAAACCTTTGCCATGCTTTAGATACCTCACTGACCTTATTCCGTTATGGTAATCCATATCTCCTACTGACCCATATTGCTCATATACTGTTGTCTTGTCATGCCTGTAGTCCTCAGTCTTTATACCGAGGGCATTTGCCTTTAGCCTCATGGCAGTGTCCTTTGATACCAGCACCACATTGTTGTCAGTCTGTTTTATTCTGCTGGCAACGGTTATTATCCTGTTGTCCTTAGTGTCTTCGTGTAATATATTCCCATCCCTTATATCTATCCTGAGCATTGCGCCAGTGTCATTTAACCTTGCCCCTTGAGAGATGTCACCCCCATCACATAATCTTTCAATTACCCTCAGGGCCTCACGGGCTGCATAGTTTATCTCACCGCTGCCACGCTTTAAACTGTCTAACTCCTCTATTACCACCAATGGAATCACTATATCGTTATCCTCAAACTTTAGTAGTGACTCAGGGTCATGGATTAGCACATTTGTGTCAATGATAAATGTCTTCTTCATCTAACCTCCTGATGCGGCAGACTTTTTACAGACTCTATTTAAAATAAACCCATGTCAGTCTGTGGCCAAACTGAGTTGTAGTTTTTAAAACCGATGGACACGCTGCGATTAGATTGTGACTATTTTTTTCAGAAAACTTCTGAAATTCTCAGGTCTATCTCCTATGCCAAATCTGATTAATCTCTACTTCAAATATTAGCCAAATGAAATAGATTTGGTAAAGTGAAATAAAGGGGGTGATAGGCTATCTATATTTTTTTGCCTCATATGACCACAGTAAACTGTAAGTTCAACTGCCTAAGCCACAAAAATGGTCATTATTTCTTTAACCCCAAAATCCAGATACAGTAGAGTCAGGACTGCCAAAAACCTCCGACGCACGGCTTAACGGAAACACAGCCTTAGTTTTCATATTTGAATTTTTGGTCTAAATCCGTGTCAGTCTGTGGCCAACTGTATATTTAGCCACTGACTTTCTCGGACTATTTTGTAGATACTTCCAGGCCTCTTTGCCTCCCCACTAATGCACTATGTCACTACCTCACTGTATAGATTGTCTATGTCAAAGGGGCTGTGTTAATATTAACACCTTATGGATACAAAGACGCTTCTAAAGGACTCGGCGCAGTATATAATGAACACCTACAACCGAAATCCTGTTATCCTGACAAAGGGGAGAGGGACAAGGGTCTGGTCCTCAGAGGGTAAGGAATACATTGATTTTGTCGGTGGCATTGCAGTCAATGTGCTTGGACACTGCCATAGAAAGGTGGTTATTGCCCTACAAAAACAGGCCCAGAGGCTCATACATGTCTCCAATCTTTATCATATAGAGCCGCAGATAAGGCTTGCAAGGCTTTTGGTTAAGCACTCTTTTGCAGACAAGGTATTCTTTTGCAACTCTGGGGCCGAAGCAAATGAGGCAGCGATTAAACTTGCAAGGAAATACGCAAAGGAACACTTTGGCCCAGATAGGTATGAGATAATAACTGCCTATGGCTCTTTTCACGGCAGGACAATTGCGACCATTACTGCCACTGGCCAAGAAAAGTTCCAGAAGGGATTTGAGCCCCTTGTGGCGGGCTTTAAATATGTCCCATTTAACGACACAGAAGCCCTAAAGGCTGCAATCACACCTCAGACATGTGCCGTCATGCTTGAGCCTATACAGGGTGAGGGCGGTGTGATTGTGCCCTCTGATAATTACCTCAGAGAGGTCAGAGAACTCTGTGACAGAGACAACTTATTGCTAATCCTTGATGAGGTGCAGACAGGTATGGGGAGAACAGGTAAACTCTTTGCTCATGAACATTACGCAATTACGCCTGACATAATGACATTGGCCAAGGGACTTGGTGCAGGGGTGCCAATAGGTGCTATGCTTGCAACTGAGAAGGTTGCTGCCAGTTTTGGGCCGGGCAATCACGCCTCTACCTTTGGGGGTAATCCCCTTGTGTGTGCCTCAGCAATAGCCACAATTGAGACCATTTTGGAAGACGGCATACTCCTTGATAATTGCCGCCGGTTAGGTGAGTATTTTGTTAACCGATTATGGGAACTAAAGGACGAATTTCCACGGGAGGTCTCTGATGTAAGGGGCAAGGGACTGCTCATAGGGCTTCAGGTCAATATAGACACTGGTTACATTGTCCAGGAATGCTTACAGAGGGGTTTCCTTGTTAACTCTACTGCCAATAATGTGTTAAGATTTGTACCACCTCTTATTGTTGAAGAGGCTGAAATAGACCTGTTAATAAAGAACCTGAGGGAAATTATAGGACAATACAATGAACAGACACTTTCGTACAATCACTGACATCTCAAGGGGAGAGCTCCTTTATATCATTGATCGTGCCATCCAGTTTAAGAGGGGTGAGGCTGTTACCAGCAACCCCCTTATGGGCAAGAGCATTGGGCTCTTTTTTGAAAAGCCCTCAACAAGGACGAGGGTCTCCTTTGAGGTGGCCATATATCAGTTAGGTGGCAATAAGGTAAACCTCAACCCCCAAGAGATGCAGATCGGGCGCGGCGAGACCCTTGCTGACACTGCAAGGGTACTTTCAAGATATCTGGACGCAATCATCTTTAGGGTGCTATCGCACAGCACTATAGAGACCTTTGCAGAAAATTCAGCGATACCGGTCATCAACGGGTTATCGGACCTCCATCATCCCTGTCAGGCCCTTGCAGATATGATGACCATCAAGGAGAACAAGGGGACCTTTGACGGATTGAAGGTGGCCTACATTGGAGATGGGAATAATGTGGCAAATTCCCTGATAGAGGCATCAATCTGTGGTGGTATAGAACTCTTTATTGCCTCCCCAGAGGAGTATGCCCCTGAACCTGCCTTTGTGTCAGCCTTTGAGGCAAGGACGGGCAGAAAGGTGTCTGTAACCAAAGACCCTGCCGAGGCCGCTAAGGATGCCGATGTCCTCTATACCGATGTATGGGTAAGTATGGGGCAAGAGATAGACAGAGAGAGAAAATACGAGGCCTTTAGAGGCTTCCAGATAAACTCTGAGATAGTTTCTCTTGCCAAAGGTGACGCAATAGTGCTCCACTGTCTTCCTGCATACAGAGGGCTTGAGATTACCGATGAGGTTATAGATGGGCCCCAAAGTAGGGTCTTTGATCAGGCAGAAAACAGGCTACATACCTCAAAGGCGCTGCTTGAGTTTCTGCTGAAATAGGACATTGAGTGCAACGGCGCGTTAGTTGGGAGACGAGGAAGGCTGAAAGTGCAAAAGTGTGATTTAAGATTAAAATTACCCAATTGCCCCACTTCACCTCGCTTTCGCACTATGTCGCTTGCCGTCTATTTCACGAGTTAGGAGATTAAACAAATATATGAAGATTGCCATTGGTTCGGATCATGCTGGTTTTCAGCTCAAAGAGGAACTCATTAAGGTCCTCTCAGACCTTGAACACCAATGCATAGATTTTGGCCCAACCTCCACTGATTCTGTTGACTATCCTGACTTTGCACAAAAGGTCGCTGCTGCTGTATCAGCGGGGGATGTAGAAAGGGGTATACTTATCTGCGGCACAGGGATAGGTATGGCAATAGTAGCCAATAAGTATCCAAAAATAAGGGCAGCGGTATGTAACGACCTCTACACGGCAAAGATGTCTCGGCTTCACAACGATGCCAATGTGCTTACCCTTGGAGGCAGGGTGATTGGGATAGATCTTGCTAAGGAGATACTGAAGGTGTGGCTTACTACAGGCTTTGAGGCAGGTAGGCACCAAAGGAGGCTTGAAAAGATAACGATGTGCGAAAAGAGGGTCCTTGACAATGAACCTTGAAGAACTTAAAAAGATAGACTTAGAGATATACAATGCTCTCATCCAAGAGCAGAAGAGAGAGCAGAGTAAGATACTGCTAATTGCTTCTGAGAATTATGCAAGTAAGGCCGTCCTTGAGGCCCAGGGCTCTATACTGACAAACAAGTATGCGGAGGGATATCCGTCTCGTAGGTATTATGGTGGCTGTGAGTATGCAGATGTGGTTGAAGGCCTCGCAATACAGAGGGCCAAGGAGCTCTTTGGTGCCGAGCATGCGAATGTGCAGCCCCACTCAGGCTCGCAGGCCAACATGGCGGTATATTTTTCGGTCCTCAAGCCGGGAGATACGATCCTCGGCATGGACCTCAGTCATGGTGGGCATCTCTCCCATGGCTCTCCTGTGAATTTTACCGGCATGTTTTATAAGACCTGTTTTTACGGTGTAAACAAGGACACTGGCTACATAGACATTGAAGAGGTTGCTCGCTTGGCGGAGACACACAGGCCACGGATGATAGTAGTAGGTGCAAGTGCCTATTCAAGGATAATAGATTTTAAGGCCTTCTCAGAGATCGCCAAGGCTGTAGGTGCCTATCTCTTGGCCGACATTGCCCATATTGCTGGTCTTGTGGCCGTAGGCCTTCACCCCTCACCAATCCCATACGCAGAGTTTGTGACCACCACCACCCATAAAACGCTCAGAGGACCAAGAGGAGGGATGGTGCTCTGTAAGGCCGAGTTTGCAAGGGCCATTGACAAGGCAGTCTTTCCGGGTATCCAAGGCGGTCCCCTTGCCCATGTCGTAGCGGCCAAGGCCGTATCTTTTAAAGAGGCCTTACAACCCGAATTCAGGCAGTATCAAGAGATGGTAGTGGCAAATGCGAAGGCCCTTGCAGAGGCTTTAATCAAAAGGGGTTTTAAGATATTCTCAGGTGGCACAGACAATCACCTCATGCTCGTTGACCTGAGAAACAAGGGTGTTACAGGGAAGGATGCCGAAGAGGCCCTTGACAGGGCAGGTATCACGGTCAATAAAAATGCAATACCCTTTGACACAAAGCCCCCTACTGTTACGAGTGGTATCAGACTCGGAACACCTTCAGTCACCACAAGGGGCTTTGGCGTACAAGAGATGGAGGAGATTGCAGCTATCATAGATACTGTGATAAAAAACATAGATAACGATGCTGTCATAAACACTATGAGGGAGAGATCAAGGTCACTCTGTGAGAGGTTCCCCATTTATTAGTCAACCATGAAATGCCCTTACTGTGGCACCGACTCCGACAGGGTCATTGACTCAAGGTCAAGCAAAGAGGGAGATGTAATACGCCGTAGAAGGGAGTGTATGAAGTGTAAGGGCCGTTTTACATCCTACGAGCGGGTAGAAGACCCGTATCCAATGATAATAAAGAAGGACGAGACCCGAGAGGCCTATGACAGGCAAAAGATCCTCATAGGGCTCAAGAAGGCTTGCGAAAAGCGTCCCATATCAGTCCAACAACTTGAAGACATACTCAAGGACATTGAGGAAAGGCTTATCAATCTTGGCCTAAAGGAGGTCAAGAGCTCATGGATTGGTGAGGAGGTTATGAAGTCCCTTAAGGAGCTTGATAAGGTCGCATATGTCCGCTTTGCCTCTGTCTACCGTCAGTTTAAGGATGTAAACGAGTTCATGGAAGAGGTCAAGGGTTTATTTGAGACCCCTCCAAAGAAAAAGTCCTGACACATAGGTTTTGGACCCTCAAGGCCTTTGCATAGTTGCATCTGATGGAGATGTATCCAATAGGTTAGATGTATTTGTTGCACTAAAGACTGACCTAACACGCAGTCAGGCGCAGAGGCTTATAGAATCAGGTCACATAAGGGTCAATGACTCACCTTCCACAAAGGACTACCGACTAAAGAAAGGCGATGAGGTCTATGTAGAGTTTCAAAAGAGGGCTGAACCAACCCTTCTGCCTGAACCGATCCCTTTAAGTTTTTATTACATTGATGACTACATTGCCATCGTTGAAAAGCCTGCAGGCATGGTGGTCTATCCATCATTAGGCCATGACAGTGGTACCCTGCTAAATGGCCTCTGCTATCACAGTAAAAAGTTGGCCACTGTGGGGCTACCACTAAGGCCTGGCATTGTCCATCGCCTTGACAAAGACACTTCGGGGATAATGGTAATTGCCTTAGACGATATTGCATATTACGACCTGATTGAGCAGTTTAGGCACAGGACAGTAAATAGAAGATATCTTGCAATAATACATGGCTCACCGAGGCACGACTATGGGGAGGTTGCATATCCCATTGGCAGGTCAAAGGGAGATAGAAAAAAGATGTCTATTAAGACAAATAGGGGTAAGGATGCCCTGACCACATGGCGGGTCTTGAGGCGATACAACAATGCATCATTGATTGAACTCAAGCTTGGCACTGGTAGGACACACCAAATAAGGGTACACATGGCTGCCATCGGCCATCCTGTTTTAGGCGACAGGGTCTATGGCTCAAAGGGTCTCATACAGAGGGGCAGTATAACTTACCCAGTAAGACGACAGATGCTCCATGCCGCAACCCTCGGGATCGTCCATCCCATTACAAGACAATACTTAGAGTTCCAGTCTGAGATGCCTTTGGATATGACGGAGTGTCTAAAGGTCCTGTGAAGATAAGCCCATTTTCAGAAGGTGCAAATAACCACAGAGTAGCAGTCAAAGCAAAATGCTCAAGGCCCAAATTAAGTACCCTCTTGGGTTCATGCACCTTAAGAGAACTTGCCTCCTAAAGGAGTTTTTTAGTCCGTGAAATTCTGTGGCTATGTTATCCGTGTTGTTAGTCAGCCCTTGTCTTTTCTCTATATTTGGCAAAGGCCGCAACATCGTATCTTGTTGTGTGGTCTAAAAACCACTTAACAAGAAAGTCAATCAGTAGGAGGGAATTCTTTGTACCTTTTTTATAACCAATACCCTTGAAGAGAGACTGTCAATGAGCTCAATGTGCATCTTTTTGTGCTCCTGCAGGACTGGTTCCCCAAGTATGTAAAGTATGTTCTCTTCGCTCTTGAAGTGGAAACGGGCATAGAGTACGAGTTCTTCAATAAGCATCTGGTGATACCGCCAATCATTATGCTCCATCATATTCCATATAACCCTATTTATGAGTTCCACAAAATACTGGTGTTGGGTATCAACCTCCCTGTGTCCTGTCAGAAACTTGTCAGACCAATCAACCTTTTTTTAGCATAGTTGCATGATTGCAGGTCTCTTTATATGCCAATCTGTAGCCTGTTCGTAGGCATAAGCAACCTGCAGTATACATACTTCATCAAAGGGCCTACCTATTATTTGTAAACCCACGGGCAGGCCATCCACAAATCCACAGGGTACTGATATTGCAGGCACACCGGCGAGATTTACTGAGATGGTAAATATGTCCGACAGATACATCTGAAGGGGGTCAGAGACCTTCTCGCCTATCTTAAAGGCTGTGGTAGGCGAGGTGGGTGTGAGTATCACATCCACCTTCTCAAAGGCCCTGTCAAAGTCATTTTTAATGAGGGTCCTTACCTGTTGGGCCTTTTTATAGTACGCATCGTAGTAACCTGAAGATAGGGCATAGGTGCCGAGCATAATCCTCCTCTTGACCTCCTGACCAAACCCCTCTGACCTCGTCTTGACATACATATCAAAGAGGTCCTTGCCCTCTCTTCTATAACCATACTTGACACCATCATACCTTGCCAGGTTTGAGGAGGCCTCTGAGGTGGCAATGATATAGTAAGTTGCCACAGCGTAATCTGTGTGTGGAAGCGTTATCTCTATGGTCTCTGCACCGAGTGAGTCAATTATGGCTATTGCCTCTCTTACTGACTTTTCTACAGCCCTATCCATACCATCAATGAAGTATTCCTTTGGGATACCCACCTTTATGCCTTTGATGTCCTTACCGAGGGCATTAAGATAATTAGGCACATCTACAGGGGCAGAGGTGGAGTCCAGAGGATCATGCCCAGCAATGGCCTGTAACAATACCGCAGCATCGGAGACATCCTTTGTAAGCGGGCCTATCTGGTCAAGAGAGGATGCAAAGGCCACAAGCCCATACCTTGAGACCCTACCATATGTTGGCTTTAGGCCAACAATCCCACAGAAAGAGGCGGGTTGTCTGATAGAACCTCCAGTATCTGATCCAAGGGCTGCGATACACATGTGGGCTGCCACAGCCGCAGCAGACCCACCACTACTACCGCCGGGGACACATTCTGTGTTCCACGGATTTTTTGTTGTATAATAGGCCGAGTTCTCTGTAGAGGATCCCATAGCAAACTCATCAAGATTGGTCTTGCCTGTAAGCACATAATCCTGACTAAGGAGACGCCCTGTGACGGTGCTCTCATAGGGTGGTATAAAATTGTATAGCATCTTTGAGGCGCAGGTGGTAAGGACCTCCTTAGTGCAGATATTATCTTTAACCGCAATAGGTATGCCTGTACAGGGCAATTGATTCCCCTCATCAATTCTCTTTTGTGCGGCCTCCGCCATACTGAAGGCCTTATCCTTAGTAGTGACAAGGTAGGCATTAAGGGTGTCTTCAAGTCGCTCTATATTTTCATAAACACTGCCTACCAACTCCGTCACGCTTATCTCTTTCCGAACAAGCAGCCTGCGGAGCTCTAAGAGTGTCATCTCATTTAGTCTCAATGCTCCCTCCAAAGATACTTAGGTTACACAGCAGTGAACTAAGTTTAAAACTGATTTCTCGGTTTATTAACTCACTAACTCACTAAATCACTAAATCACTAAATCACTAACATCTGTCATTTCTAATGAATGAGAAAAATCATACCCATTGCCAATGGCAAAAGGCAAGATTTGTCTCCTTACTTAAGCATTGACTCAGTTGTCATTCTGCTCTACCATTTGGGTGAGGTATCTTACCCTTTTCATCAAATGTTTGCCTCAAAACAGCCATAGTCTTTTCTGTGGCCCCTCTGTGGGCATCAATCAGGGAGCGGGCGATATTGCCTGTCTTTGTGGCAAGGTCCTTATCGGATAAAAACCTACTTAGAACCTCTGAAAGATTTGCATCATTGGCCTTTACAGCACCTCCAGTCTTGTAAAACTCCTCAATAAAGGGGAAGTTGTACATATATGGTCCGCAGATTATGGGCTTGCCCCAATAGGCTGGTTCAAGGGGGTTTTGTCCCCCGTGGGGTATAAAGGACCCCCCAATGATGGCAATATCACAAGCAGCATAGGCCAATGAAAGCTCACCAACTGTATCAAGAAGGACATAGTTGAAGCCCGCTACTGTATCTGATTTATCAATATCACTTCTCTTTACATAGGCTAAGCCCTTTTTGAGCAAAAGCCTTTCAATATGTCCGAACCGCTCGGGGTGGCGAGGGGCTAAGACCAGTACTGCATTGGGATAAAGCCATAAGCACTGCTCAAAGGCCTGTATTATGATCTCCTCCTCAGGTTCATGGGTGCTGCCTGCTAAGACTACCTTTCCCTTGAGGTATCTTGTCCATTCAGGAATGGCGGACTCTATGGAGAGATCAAACTTGAGGTTACCTGTAACAATGGTCCTTTTGGGGTCAGCACCAAGGGTTAAAAATCTATCCCTGTATGTCTCATTTTGGGCACAGATATAGTCCAATTGCCCTAAAAGCCTATGCATAAAGGCCTTTATCTTACGATAACCCTTAAAAGCCCCCTCTGATAACCTGCCATTTACGAGCAGCAGAGGTATAGAGCATCTTTTGGCGGTGGCTATCATATTAGGCCAGAGCTCGGTCTCCATGATTATAAGTGCCTTGATGTTCCATGCAGATATAAACCTTTTCAGTAATATTCCGATATCAAACGGGACATATCTAACATAGATCCTATCACCAAATATCCGCCTTGCCACCGATTGTCCAGTGTCTGTGACTGTTGTAAGCAGTATCCTGCAAGAAGGCATCTTCTTTAAGAGTTGCCTTATCAGTGGGGTTGACGCATTTACCTCACCAACAGACACGGCGTGGACCCATATAAAAGGCCTATCTTGTGTGGACACGATTACGAGTCTCTCCTTTAGCCATCTTGCCCTAATATCTCTTGGCCTCTTTAGGTATTCATAAGGCACAAAGAGGAGGCAAGCAAGGATATAGAGCACTGTGTACAAGAAATACATCTTTAGGACAGCATCTCCTCAATGATCTCGGCAACCCTCTTTGATGCCCTATGGTTTAAAAAGAGTGACCTAACCATCTGAAAACTCTTGAGCATACCATTGTAATAGTCACGGTCATTAATCAGTCGGTCTATCTCGGCCAATATATTTTTGACCTTTACAGCGGACTGCATAAACTCTTTAATCATCGTAGGTGCCTCATTGGGAAAGCACTTCTCAAGCAAGACATCGGCAAGGGCAATGTGGTTTACCTTAATTAACAGGCGGCCTATAAAATACGACAGGGCCGAGACCTTATATATGACTACCATAGGGACATTCAGGAGGGCGGCCTGAAAGGTGGCGGTCCCAGAGGCAATGATTGCAAGGTCAGCAGCAGCAAGGGCGCCAATAGCATCGCCCTTTGAGATGATAAGTCTGTCTTTAATAGGTGCAACCCTATTCAGTATGAATTCACCTGTAGTATTGTCAATATTTGGGGCAACGGGCATTATAAATGTTACATCTCTAAAGGTCTCCCTAATCTTCATAGCAGAGTCAACAATAACAGGCAATAGGGTCTCAATCTCGTGCCTCCTACTGCCAGGTAGTAGGGCAATAAAGGGCCCATAATCAACACCAAGGGCCCTTTTAAGGGGCTCCTTAAAGGCAGTGTCTGAAAGGACAGAGAGGGACATATCCCTTTTGATTAGGTATTGTTCAATCTCGTCAAGGGCAGGGTGTCCAACAAACTCACACCTTACCGATAACTGACGGTAAATCTGCTCCTCAAAGGGCAGTATCAGGGCTATCATGTCTGATAGTCTGCCAATTGTGTAAACCCTTTTAGGGCGCCAGGCCCACACTTGGGGGCTCACATAGTATAAGACAGGGATACCCCGCTTTTTTGCCTCTTGAGCCACCTTGAAGTTGAAGTCAGGATAGTCAATAAGTACCACCAAGTCAGGCCTGTGCCCATCAAGCACCCTTTTGACCTTTAAAAAAGTTTCCCTCAGTGCCTTAAGGGCCCTAAGGGCCTCAGTCAGACCAAAGGCGCTTGCGATAGGGGCAATTAGGTCAACACCAGCGTCGGCCATCCTCTTGCCGCCAACACCCTTTATACTTGACTCAGGGTTGCTATGAAGTATCTCCTGAGCAAGAAGGGCACCATATAGTTCGCCTGAGCTCTCTCCTGCTATTATCAATAATTTGCGCGCCTTAGACATGGGCACTATTATACTCTAAACCAGAGAAGGCAGTGGGGAAATGCCGAAACTAGCCGAATCTAAAAGTATAGCCCTGAAGTATGATAGGAGCAACCACAAATAGTATCAGGTCCAAGTGTCCTTGACAAAGATGAAGAGTTTTAGTATCTTAAAAGCAAATCCAATTTATTCCTACCAAAACCACTTAGGGACTAAGGGATTTTAAAACTTTAATGACCAATTCAATCGCCTTGTTTGTTCTATGAGTTATTTTTACTGCTTTAAATAAAAAATACCGACAGAAAGAGGTAACAGATTAATGGAAAATTATATCTCAATCTCTGAGTTAAAGGCCAAGTCCATTGAGGAATTGACGGCCCTCGCAAAGGAACTTAATGTAGAGAATGCAGCAGGAATGCGCAAGCAGGACATCATCTTTAGTATCCTCCAGGGACAGGTTGAGAAGATAGGGAATGTTTATGGTTCAGGTGTTCTTGAGATACTACCCGATGGATTTGGTTTTCTCAGATCTCTTGATTACAGCTATCTGCCTTCCCCAGACGACATTTATGTCTCACCCTCCCAGATAAGGCGTTTTTCACTGCGTACTGGAGACTTTATCTCAGGGCAAATAAGGCCCCCAAAGGAAAATGAACGATACTTCGCATTGCTAAAGGTAGAAAGTATCAACGGCACAACGCCTGAGCAAAATTACAACAGGTCGCTCTTTGACAATCTGACACCATATTATCCGACTCGTAAGATAAACCTTGAGTATGATAACGATTACTCTATGAGGGTCATGGACCTGATAGCCCCTATTGGTATGGGACAGCGAGGTTTGATAGTTGCGGCACCAAGGACCGGCAAGACCATGCTCCTTCAGTCAATCGCGAAGGCAATAAAGACAAATCATCAGAAGATAGACCTAATAATACTCCTCATTGACGAGAGGCCTGAAGAGGTAACAGACTGGAAACGACAGGTAAGCTCTGCAGAAATAATAAGTTCTACTTTTGATGAGCCACCGCAGAGACATTGTCAGGTATCGGAGATGGTCATTGAAAGGGCAAAGAGGCTTGTTGAGGTAGGCAGGGATGTTGTGATACTCCTTGATAGCATAACTCGTTTGGCAAGGGCCTACAATGCCATTTCGCCTACCAGTGGTAAGGTCCTCTCCGGAGGCCTTGAGGCCAATGCCCTACAGAAGCCCAAGAGGTTCTTTGGCACTGCCAGAAACATAGAAGAGGGCGGTAGCCTCACTATTATAGCCACTGCCCTGGTTGATACAGGTAGCAGGATGGATGATGTGATCTTTGAGGAATTCAAAGGTACCGGTAACATGGAGCTCCATCTGGACAGGAAGTTGGTGGATAAGCGGATATTCCCGACCATTGATATCAATGCCTCAGGGACAAGAAAAGAGGAACTTCTCGTGCCTCCAGATGTACTAAACAAGATGTGGATCCTCCGGAAGGTCTTAAACCCCCTAAGCACTGTTGAGAGCATGGAGTTTTTACTTAGCAAGTTAAAGAGCTATAAGAAGAACGCCGAGTTTCTTGAGATGATGAACAAGTAACACCATTGGCTCTCCAGATAGTGGATAAATCTACAACCGGCATAGTACTCCTTAACATGGGAGGGCCTGACTCTTTAGGCGCCGTCAAACCCTTTCTAAAAAACCTCTTTAATGACCGAGATATAATAAGGCTTGGGCCATCTTTTTTACACAACTCCATCGCATCAATCATTATCTGGAGGCGACTGAAAAAGACCCTCCATGCCTATAGCCTAATTGGTGGCAAGTCTCCATTGACCGAGATAACACAAAGGCAGGCCGATGCGCTTCAGGGTGCCCTAAACAGTGGTGGTTTAGGCAAATACCGAGTTTCTGTAGGGATGAGATACTGGCATCCATTTATTGCAGAGACTCTACATAGGCTCAAGGCAGAGGGTGTAAAGGACCTGATTGGCCTTAGCCTTTATCCACAATACAGCAGGGCTACATCAGGCTCAACGATTAAGGTATTTGAGAAAACGGCCAGAGACATAGGGCTTTCCTATAAGACTATTACCTCCTGGTATGACCATCCGGATTACATAGAATGCCTTGCCCACACGATCAGAGAAGGTATGGGATTATGTGATGTAAGGCCCTTTGTCCTTTTCAGTGCCCATAGCCTACCTAAGAGATTTATAGATGAGGGAGACCCCTATGTTAGACATACAGAAGAGACCGTTAGGCTTGTGACAGAGAACTTAGGACTTGACCGGAGCGGTTATACCCTTGCCTATCAAAGCAAGACCGGTCCTGTCAAGTGGCTTGAGCCGACCACTGAAGATACAATAGTTAGGCTCTCAAGGGAGGGTGTAAAGGACCTTTTAATAGTGCCTGTGAGTTTTGTCTCAGACCATATTGAGACCCTTTATGAGATAGACATGCTTTACAAACAACTCGCAGAGGGGCTTAATGTGAGGCTCTACAGGTCTCGCTCTTTTAACACAGACCCAAGATTTATAGAGGTCCTCAAGGTCTTGGTAATACAATGTCAATAACTTCGGTTTTTAAATCTCATTCTACTTGCGCCCCTTGTCAATCGGCGTAATTGTTGTCTCTAAAGTTCTGATCACCTACTCTAATAGCCCCATATACAACAGCACAGCCTGCAACGAGGGCATTACAAAAGACTATTGTATAACCAGTAGGCAGGTCGTAATGGTAGGAAATAAGTATGGCGATGCTGTTTATGAATGTCCCTGTTATCCATGCAATGATTAGATTATTTTTATTGTGTATGCAAAGAGAAAACATGGCAGGACCCACAAGCATCACGAATACTACCATCACCCCTGCCATCTTTACAGAGCTGGTTACTGTTATAGCAAAGGCTATGAAAAAGACGAGGTCCCTTTTGAGCCCTTCCTGTCTTGTGTCATTGTAAAATACCAATACACCTATTAGGGTGTAAATCACAAGGAGTTCAAGGGTTTCGCTGAAAGAGCTATAAAGGATATCGGAGGCAATGAGTCGCTGAAATATCTCCATTCCGTGGGCGACTTTTGAGAGTATCACATAGGAGCCAGATATACCCAAGACATATATTAGCCCAATAAAAGCCTCAAGCCTGTT
>Ga0308411_10001770_pt1 | contig 14764 bp, 15 predicted proteins | sample HotsprottomLayer_2_FD_203530 | JGI IMG/M metagenome (GOLD analysis project Ga0308411, IMG submission 203530) | Hot spring phototrophic mat microbial communities from Octopus Spring, Yellowstone National Park, Wyoming, United States -... | ecosystem: Environmental > Aquatic > Thermal springs >...
CTGACGGAGGATTTCCAGAACGCCTTCCGCGCCTTCCTGGCCAAGCGCAAGCCGTCGTTCCGCGGGCGGTAGAGCAGATCGCACACGGCTCGCGTCACCCCTGTGCGTGAAGATGCTCGCACAGAATATCTCGAGCCTTCTACACCCGTGTGGAAACCGCTCCAAGCGTTCTGAGAGGCCCCTGAAAAAGCTTCGGTTAAGGGAGTGGTTACGCGGGTCTGCGCACCCTCTCGGCGATGATCGCCTCCGCGACACAACGACAGGGCGACGGCTTGCCCCGGGCGCCTGTGAACGGGCGCCCGGCAGGCTCGCTCTCTCCCTTCAGGCCGGGGCGGTTTTCCGATCGCGGCGTCGTCCTTCCCGCTACCACGCCTGCCTTCGCCTTCGCCCGCGTCCGGGACGGCGCGCAGGGGCCGGAACTCGTGCTGCGCAACGCGACCGGCACGCGCGGGGCGCTGCTGATCCCTCTCTCCGCCGCTGCCGACTATGCGCGCCCCACCCTGCACGACCGCGCTCTGTTTGCCGACATTCTGCGCCTGCCGCGGATTGGCCCGGCACAGGTCGCCGCGATCGCGCGCGCAGCCGCGCGCGCTGGGCTTGCCGGCCGGGCAGCGCTCGCCGCCGCCTGCGCCGCAGCGGAAGCGGAAGCACGCGAAGCACAAGAGGCGCTCGCCGCGCTTGGCGGCAGCGACCGGCAGGACGCGCTGCGCCTTGCCCCCCTCGCTGCGGCGGCGCGCCGGCTTGCGCTGCTGCCGCCGCAGCTGCGCGCGCTCGCCGTCACGGCGGAGGCGTGCGCAGCCCGGGCCTCTGGCGAACGCGGCGAGCTTGCCGGCTTCATCGCCGCCTCCGCCCGCGCCACCGCGCGCTTCGGCGACGCCCTGCTCGCGCCCCTCCTCGCCGCGCTTGACGATCCGGCCACCGCCGCGGCCGCCGCGGCGAGCGACCCGTCCTGGCCAAGCCCCGCGCTCTCCCGCGCCGCCTGGGTGCTCGACGGCTGGCCGCTCCTGTTGCGGCGCTGGGAGGCGGCGGAAGAGCAGAGGCAGCTTGCCGGCTCGCGCACGCTGCAGGCGATCGCCTCTGCCCTGCCGCCGCTGCCGGCTGAGCTCGCCGCAACGGCGGAGGAAGAGGAGGCAGTCCGCGCCACCTGGCGGCCCGAGGCACAGGCCGTCCAGGGCGCGCACGACCAAGCGCTGCTTGAACGGCTCAGGGCCGCTGCACCATGACCAGACGCCGATGACCGCACCCACCGGCCTCGACCGCAGGACGCTCGCCGACCTCACCGAGCGCCTCGCCCGCGCCCGCCCGGAGGCGATCCGCGACGTGATTGCGCTGATCGACCGTCTGCCTGAGCGAGGCGAGGCGGATTCGCTGATCGCGCCGATGCGGCCGAGGCTTGCGCTGATGCGCCACATCGTCCGCAGGCCAGCATCGTTCGGCCGCGTGCTCGCCCATCCGTTCGAAGACCTGCTCGTCGCGCCAAACGCCTGGCGCCGGGGCAGCTTGTCCGTACCGCGCACGGCCATGCCGGTCGCGATCGCCCTCGCCGCCGAAGCCCTGCCCGAGGACGCCAGACGCGATGTCTCTGCCCGCCTCGCCGATGCGACCATGGACGATGCCGAAGCGGTTCGTTCTGCTGGCGCCACGATATGGCCCGCCGCCGCCGCGCGCTTCGGCGCGATTGAGGCCGCCGGCCTGCCGCCCGGTCTCGCCCTGCCGATGCGCGCGGCCGACCTGCGCGCCCTGCTCGGCGGGCTCGGCGAGACGCTCAGGCTCGCGGGGCCGCTCACCGAGCTCCTGTCGGCTGCGCCGCGCGGCACCGTTCCCGCCTGGGAACAGGTCGAGCACGCGCTGCGCGACACCGCTGCCGAGGCAGCCGCGCTCTCCCCGGAGTGCTTCGCGCGCACGGCGCTGATCCTGATGCGCCGCTTCATCGCTGCTGGGCCGGTCGTCGGCCTGTTGCGCGAGGTCGGGGAACGCGCAGCAGGAGGCGGGGCAGAGCGGCGGCTCGGCGCCGCCCTCGACACCTTCCTCGCCGAGCTGCCGGGCCAGCTGCCGGACGCCGGAGCGCTCGCGTTGCTGCCCTACCCTGTGCAGCAGGCGGCGGTGGCCGAGGCGGTCGCCATCGTCGAGCGCGCGGGCCAGGAAATCGGCACCTGGCAGCCGGAGCGGCGGGACAATCTGCGCGATGCCCAGACGCGCCTCATCGCGCTTCTGCGCAGGCGCGTGCCCGAGTGTCTCTCAGCCGAACTGCTCGAACCGCTTGCGCGCGCCGCTGCCGAAGGGCCCGCCGGGCGCAGCCGTGCGGACAGGATCGAGGAGCTCGAGGCCGCGGCGCGCGCAGCTTGGGCGATGGTGGCGGCAGCGCGGCGGCTCGGCGCGGTCGACGATCTCGCCATCGCGCTACGCCACGCGGCGGAGGCCGTCTCGGCGCTCGCCGCCTCGATGCCGCAGGGCGCGCCTGCCGACCGCATCGGCAGGACCGATCTTGCGAGGATCATCGAGATCCTCGCAGGACCCGACGCCGCCGAGCGCGCGCTCGCCATGGCCGGATAGGCCGCGCGAGCGCGCGGGCCGCCGCTCGCTGCCCTGCGAGAAGGCCTCACTCCTCCCCGGCGCGCACCGGTTCGCCTTCCGGACGCTCGCTGCCCGACCGAAAGCGGTGCGTTCCCTGCCCGGTGGCGACGATCCGGCCTGACCCGTCACGCACCACGACGCGGGTGAAGAAGGTGGTCCGCCCGCGCGCGACCATCTCCGCCTCCGCGACGAGTTCCCCGCCCGTGACCGGTGCAGTGAACTGTGCGGCGAGCGCGAGCGTCATGCCCCGTCGTGCGTTCCCAGGCACGGTGCAGAAGAGGCCCGCATAGGCCGCCGCCTGGTCGATCAGCGCGAGCACCACGCCGCCGTGCACCACCCCTGCTCGGTTGAGGTGCTGAGGCCCAACGGTCGCGGCGAGTCGGGCGAACCCGTCCCGCCACTCGAGCAGGCGGAAGCCGAACAGGGCATGAAACGGAGCAGGCAGCGGGTCTTCGGGCGGCTCGGTCATGCCTCGGAGGCTCGCCGCCCTGGCCTGGGCGGGTCAAGCCAAGCCGCTGCCTCACGTCGGGATCTGCAGTTCCTGCAGCGCCTGCTCGAGTTCCTGGAAGGAGGGCATGTGCTCAGACGGCGCCATCTTCCGGCCCGTCTCGACGGCGACCTGCGGGGCGTTGCCGTGCAGATGCGCGACCAGCACGGCACGGATCACCTCGTAGTACTTCATCTCCTCCTCGACGATGCCCTTGAGCCGGGACGCCATCGGCCCCATCAGCCCGTAGGCGAGAAGGACGCCAAGGAAGGTGCCAACGAGCGCGCTGCCGATCATCTTGCCGAGCACCTGCGGCGGCTCGTTCAGCGAGGCCATGGTCTTGATCACGCCGAGCACGGCGGCGACGATTCCAAGGGCCGGGAAGGCGTCGGCGAGGGATTGCATCGCATGCGCCGGGTGCAGCTCCTCGTTCGCCACCTTGCGCAGCTCGCGCGCGAACACGTCCTCGATCTGGTGCGGGTCGTCGGCGTGCATGCCGACCATCCTCAGATAGTCGCAGATCAGTACCACCGCGTGGTGGTCCGCCGCGATCTTCGGGAACTTCTTGAAGGCGGCGCTCTCCTCCGGCCTCTCGATATGCGGCTCGAGTGCCATCGCGCCCTTGGTTGAGGCGAGCCGGACGAAGAAGTAGAGCAGCGAGAGGAGATCGATGTAGTCGGACTTCTGGAAGCGGCCGCCCTTGATGATCTTGCCGAAGCCGGCGAGCACGTGTTTGACGCCGTGCATGCTGTTGGCCATCAAAAGCGTGCCGACGCCGGCGCCGCCGATTATCATCAGCTCGAAGGGCAGCGCCGCGAGGATGATGCTGATCTTGCCGCCGGCCAGCACATAGCCGCCGAACACCATCACCAGCAGGAAGGCGAAACCCGCAAGCGTCAGCATCCGCGCCGGCCCTCAGTGGCCAGGGGCGGGGTGCGCCCGCTGGACCAGGATGGCGATGCGGCGGTTCGCCGCCGCCCGCGGCTCTGCCGGCAGGAGCGGCTCGCGGTCCGCCACGCCGGTGACGGAGCGGATCTTCTGGTCGGGGAAGCCGGCCTCGGTCAGCAGGCGACGCGCGGCATTGGCGCGATCGGCCGAGAGCTCCCAGTTGGTGATGCCGGCACTTGATCGGAACGGTGCGCTGTCGGTATGGCCGACGATTGTGAGCGGATTGCCGATCGCTGCGAGTGTCGGCGCCACCTTGGCGAGCAAAAGGCGCACCCGCTCCGACGGCGTGGCCGAGCCGGAGGCGAACATCGGCGAACGCTCCGCATCGAGCAGCTGCACGCGAAGCCCCTCTGGGGTGACGTCGATCGCCACCTGGCGGGCGAGCTCGGCGAGCGCTGGATCGCCCGCGATCGCCTCGCGGAGCGCCTCCGCCGCGGCCTCGAGCGCCCGGGTCTCGGCTTCGGCCGCCGCCTCCGCCTCGGCGCGGGCGGCGATCTCGGCTGCGGCACCGGGCGCTGCGGTCGGGTGCGGGCCCTCGCGGTCGGCAGCGCCGCGGTCGGTCGCATTCTCGCCGCCGGAGCCTGAGGCGCGCGGGTTCGGGAAGTAGCCGCCGGTGGCGTGCGGATTGGGCTTCTCGCCAGCATCGGCCGCACGTTCTGGGCGGTCGCCGCTGCCTTCCTCCGTGCGGTCCTGCTGCGGCTCGGTCTGGACCTCAGGGTCGACGATCAGCGTGGCGGCGCGCCCGACCAGCGAGTCCCGGTCGAGTGGCGAGGAGCCGCCGAAGGGGCGGCCGGTGCCGCTCGCGCCGGAGCCGAACAGGTTCGTGGGCGAGAAGTAGTTGGCGATGCCGAGCCGCTGCTCCTGCGTGGTGGCGTTGAGCAGCCACATCAGCAGGAAGAAGGCCATCATCGCGGTGACGAAGTCCGCGTAGGCGACCTTCCAGGCGCCGCCGTGGTGGCCATGGTCCCCCGCCTCCTCGCGCTTGATGACGAGCGTCGCGCCGTCCTTCTCTCTGCCCTTCCCCTTCCTGCCGCTCATCCAGCGCCCCTGCCTCGGCCGTGCCTCGGAGGGCCGGGGGCGACCCTCCCGGCCAGCAAGCACCATGGCGGGCATGGCTTAAGCCTTGATGAAGGACGGTCGCATGCCGGCGAGCGGCGCCGGCGCGTGGAGCCGGGCGCAGGCCCGGGTTGCATGCCATGCGTCAGGCGCATATATGCCCGACGCTGCTGTGGGTCGTGCGGCCGGGGCCGCCGCCTGCGTTTCCGCGTCAGCCGCCCTCTGGTCCGGTGTGGCGCGCCGACGGGGAAGGCGATGCGCCGGGGGGTCGTTAGAGGTCGGGTGGCGGGCCGCGAGACCAAGGGGCTGTTTTCGGGCCGGCCATGCTGACGGTCGTCCTTGCCCCTTTCCTCGCCGCCCTGGTCGCGCCGCGCTTGGTCTCTCGCCTCGGCGACCGCGCCGCACGTCTGCTCGCACTTGTGCCGGCGGCACTGTTCGCCTGGGCGATCGCCAATCTCGGCGAGGCCTTCCCAGGGCGGATCGAGGCAACACCCTGGGTGCCCGGCCTCTCTGCGTCGCTCTCCTTCAACCTCGACGGCCTCTCTGCCCTGTTCACGCTGCTGATCACCGGCATCGGCACGCTGGTGGTGCTCTATGCCGGCGGCTATCTCGCAGGGCATCCGATGCTCGGCCGGTTCCTCGCGATCCTGTTCGCGTTCATGGGCGCGATGCTCGGCGTCGTGCTGTCCGACAACATGATCGCGCTGTTCGTGTTCTGGGAGCTCACGAGCCTCACGAGCTATCTGCTCGTCGGCTTCGAGTCGGCGAAGGCGTCGGCGCGGCGCTCAGCGCTGCAGGCACTCCTGATCACTGGCACGGGTGGTCTTGCGCTGCTCGCCGGGCTGATCCTGCTCGCCGAGGCGGGGGGGTCGTGGGAGCTCTCCGACCTCGCGCTCGCGAGATCCTGGCTGCAGGAGAGCCCTCTCTACCTGCCCGCGCTCGCGCTCGTGCTCGCCGGCTGCTTCACCAAGAGTGCGCAGTTTCCGTTCCACTCCTGGCTGCCGGGCGCGATGGCGGCACCGACCCCCGTCTCTGCCTATCTCCACTCGGCGACGATGGTGAAGGCCGGGGTCTACCTGCTTGCCCGGCTCGAGCCAGCGCTCGGCGCCAACGAGGTGTGGCTGGTCACGCTCGGCCTCTTCGGCGGCATCACGATGCTGACGGGCGCAGTCTTCGCGCTGCTCGAGACCGACCTCAAGCTCGTTCTCGCCTGGACCACGGTCGCAGCCCTCGGCATGCTCGTGTTCCTGCTCGCGCCGAGCCAGGAGCCCTCGGTGAAAGCGGCGATGGCTTTTTTGCTCGTGCACGCGCTCTACAAGGGCGCTCTGTTCATGACCGCGGGCAACATCGACCACGAGACAGGCACGCGCGACCTCACGCGGGTGCGTGGGCTTGCACGGGCGATGCCGCTCACCTTCGCGGCGGCGGCGATGGCGGCGTTTTCCATGGCGGGCCTGCCCGGAGGCCTCGGCTGGGTGGCCAAGGAGCTGATCGGCCTCGCCAAGGCAGCGGACGGCATCGGGCTCACGCTTGCGGCGGCGACGGTTGCAAACGCCGCTGGCTTCGCCGTCGCCTGTGTTGCCGGGCTCTGGCCCTATCTCGGGCGCGCCTCTGAGGCGGCGGGCGGGGCGCATGAGGCGCCGTGGACGATGCTTGCCGGCCCTCTCGTGCTCGGCGCGCTCGGCATCGTCTTCGGCATGGCGCCGCAGCTCGTCGCGGATCTCCTCATTGCGCCTGCCGCCGCTGCGGTGCTCGGCCGCAAACCCAGCCTCGAGATCGTCCTCGTCAAGGCGTTCGACTGGAAGTTCCTGCTCACCCTCGCGACCTTCGCCGCCGGAGCGGGGATCTACCTCGCCTGGGGAAGGTTCGGCGCAGCCGCCCGCGCTCGGGCCGAGCCGCTGCTCGCGCGCGGGCCCGACCGCGGCTACGACCACGCGCTTGCAGGCCTTGCGGCCTTCGCCGCCTGGCTCACGCGGCTGATGCAGCCAGGGCTCCTGCACCGCTATATCGCCGCCTCCTTCACCGTGGTCGGCCTGCTCGTGATCGCTGCGGCCTTCCGCGGCCCCTTTGCGCTTGCCACGCTCGGCGACGGCGGCCAGGTGATCGAGTGGGCGGTGATCGGGCTTACTGCCGCTGCGGCGGTGGTGACGGCGCTTGCGACGACGCGGCTGCTTGCCGTCACCGCACTCGGCATGGTCGGGCTCGGGGTGGCGATGATCTTCATGCTCTGGAGCGCGCCGGACCTTGCGATCACGCAGTTCATGGTCGAGACGCTCGTCGTCGTGATCCTCGCGCTGATCCTGATCCGCCTGCCCGGCTTCCGCCTCACCTCCCAGTCTGACCGGCCTGGCCCCGGAACGATCGCGATCGCGACCGGCGCGGGCCTCGTCACCGCGGTGCTGATGCTCGGCGTGCTGGCCGAGCCGTTCGACACGCGGCTTGCGGAATGGTTCGGCGCGAATTCCGTTCCCGGCGGGCTCGGCCGCAACGTCGTCAACGTGATCCTGGTCGATTTCCGGGCGCTTGACACGCTCGGCGAGATCACCGTTGTCGTCGCCGCCGCGCTTGGCGGGATCGCGGCGAGCATGCGGTTCGGCCGCCGCCGCGCCGATGCTGACGCGCGGGAGGGCGAATGAGCAGCCTGATCCTCCGCGCCGCGACGCGGGCGCTCGCGCCGCTCCTCCTGATGCTGTCGCTGTTCCTGCTCTGGCGCGGGCACAACGAGCCTGGCGGCGGGTTCATCGGCGGGCTCGTTGCCGCCTCCGCCGCGGCGCTGCAGGGCATCGCCTTCGGCCCGGCAGCGGCACGGCGGATGCTCCGGCTGCCGCCCGTGGGCGTCGCCGCCATCGGGCTCGCCGCAGCCGTGCTCTCGATCCTGCCCTCGGCGCTGGCGGGCCTGCCGCCGATGGCGGCGCTCTGGGCGAAGATCGGCCTCGGCGAGGGCGCCATCATCCCGCTCGGCACGCCGCTCCTGTTCGACATCGGCGTCTTCCTCGTGGTGGTGGGCAGCGTGGTGACGCTGATCGCCGCCCTCGAACAGGCGCCGGAGTGAGCGATGGAAGCCGCTCTCGCCCTCCTTGTCGGTGTTCTGGTCGCGGTCGCGGTGTGGCTGATGCTGTCGCGCAACCTGGTGCGGCTGCTCTTCGGCTTCGCGATGCTGTCGAACGCGGTGAACCTCTCGATCTTCGTCGCCGGGCGGCTGACGCGCGGCGCGCCGCCGCTCGTGCCGGGGGGAGCGGAAGGCTTCGCGGGCGCCTTCGCCAACCCGCTGCCGCAGGCGCTGGTGCTGACCGCGATCGTGATCGGCTTCGGTCTGCTCGCCTTCGCCCTCGTGCTCGCCTGGCAGGCGCATGTGCGTCTCGGCACCGTGCGCACCGACGAGATGCGCATCGCCGAGCCGCCGCCGGCAGCGGAGGAGGCGAAGTGAACGGCTGGCTCGCCGCCCTCGCCCCCCTGATCCCGCTCGCCGCCGCGGCAGCGACGCTGCTTGCGCACAACCGCCCGCGCCTACAGACGCGTCTGTCGCTGGGCTTCGCGACGGCCCTGCTCGTCGATTCCGCTCTCCTCCTCGCAGCGGTGTGGCAGGACGGCATCGTGGTGGTGCAGGCCTCCGCCTGGGAGGCGCCCTTCGGCATCACGCTTGCGGTCGACACGCTCGGCGCGGTGATGACGCTGATCGCTGCGATCACGGGGCTTGCGTGCCTTGCCTATGCCACCGCCGAGATCAGCGAGCAGGATCGTCGCGCCTTCTTCCACCCGCTGAGCCAGGTTCTGCTCGCCGGCGTCTGCGGCGCCTTCGTCACCGGCGACCTGTTCAATCTCTACGTCTGGTTCGAGGTGCTGCTGATCGCGAGCTTCGGCCTGCTCGTGATCGGCGGCTCCAAGGCGCAGACCGACGGCGCGGTGAAATACGTCGCGCTCAACCTCGTCGCCACCAGCCTGTTCCTGCTCGCCACCGGGCTGATCTACGGGCTGACCGGCACGCTCAACATGGCCGACCTCGCGCTCGCGGTGCCCCGTGTCGAGAATGTCGGCGTGCTGAACGCCGCGGCGATGATGCTGCTTGCGGCCTTCGGCATGAAGGCGGCCGTGTTCCCGCTGTTCTTCTGGCTGCCTGCCGCCTACCATACGCCGCTCGTCTCGGTCTCTGCCGTGTTCGCGGGGCTTCTGACCAAGGTCGGCGTCTATGCGCTGATCCGCGTGGTGACGCTGATCTTCACCCATGACCCCGCCTGGACGAACACGCTTCTGCTCTGGACGGCCGGTCTGACCATGCTCACCGGCGTGCTCGGCGCGGCGGCGCAGAACGAATGGCGGCGGATCCTGTCGTTCCACATCATCAGCCAGATCGGCTACATGGTGATGGGGCTTGCGATCGGCACCAGGCTCGCGATCGTTGGCGCGGTGTTCTATCTCGTGCACCACATCGTCGTGAAGGCGAACCTGTTCCTGATCGCTGGCGTGGCGCAGCAGCTCTCGGGCTCGATGGAACTGAAGCGCTCGGGCGGGCTCTATGTGGCAGCGCCCTGGCTCGCCATCCTGTTCTTCATCCCCGCCTTCTCGCTCGCCGGTTTCCCGCCGCTCTCGGGCTTCTGGGCCAAGTACATCGTGATCAAGGCGGCGCTCGACGAGCGCGGCTTCTGGATCGCCGCCGCGGCGCTCGTCACGGGGCTCCTGACCATCTATTCGATGACGAAGATCTGGGGCGAGGCGTTCTGGAAGCCGCACCCGGGCGGTGCCGTTCCCGCCACTGAGGCGCCGCGGGCGATGGTCGCGCCGATCGCAGCGCTCGCCGCCTGCACCGTCGTGATCGGCCTGTTTGCGCAGCCATTCCTTGCGGTGGCGGAACGCGCCGCCGCCGAACTGACCGAGCCTGCACGCTACATCAGGGCGGTGCTGGGGGCACGGGCATGACCGACCCGGCCGACACGCCCCCGCCGCCGCCCCCCGGCGCGCCGTCGCTCCTCGTGCTCAACCTGCTCCTGATGCTCGGCTGGTGCGGCGCCTTCGGCACGTTCAACGCCTGGTCACTCTCGACCGGCTTCGTCGCGGGCTTCGCCGCGCTGTGGCTCACGCGCCATCTCTGGGGCGCCGCCCGCAGCACCTATTTCCGGCGCACCCTGGCGGGCCTCTCCTTTGCCGTGTTCTACGCCGGCGCCCTGTTCCGGAGCGCCTGGATCGTCGCAAGGCAGGTGCTCTCGCCGACCATCACGGCGCGGCCAGGCGTGATCGCGGTGCCGCTTTCGGCCAGGCGCGACGTCGAGATCGCCACCCTCGCCAACCTCGTCACCCTCACGCCCGGAACGATGAGCATCGACGTCTCGAATGACCGCTCGACGCTCTACGTCCACGTCATGCTGCTCGACGACCCGGCTGCGGTGGAGCGCGACATACGCGAGAACTTCGAGGCCCGGCTTCTGCGGGTGCTCAGGTGAACGCCGTGCTCGCTTCCGCCATCGTCACCGGCTGGGTGATGCTCGGCCTTGCCTTCGCCATAGGCCTCGCGCGGCTTGTACGCGGGCCGCACCTGCCCGACCGGATCGTGGCGCTCGACATGCTCGCCCTGGTCGGAATCTGCGCCGCCTTGCTGCAGGCGCTCGACACCGGCGCGAGCGCCTTCCTTGACCTCGCTCTCGTCATGGCGCTCGTCTCCTTCCTCTCGACTGTCGCCTTTGCCCGCTACGTCGAGTGGGTGGCGTTCCGCCGCCGCGCGCAGACCAACCCGCCGCCGCTGGAGCACGCCGATGACTGAGCTCGCCGTCGCCCTGCTCGTGCTCGCCGGCGCAGGCTTCGCGCTCGTCGCCGCGATCGGCATCTGGCGTCTGCCGGATGCGATGATGCGCATGCATGCGAGTTCCAAGGCAGGCACGCTCGGGGGCTCGCTGCTCTTCATCGCTGTCGCGCTCGGGCTCGGCGATCTCTCCACAGGCGTGCGCGCCATCGCCGGGATCGCCTTCCTCCTGCTCACCGCGCCCGTGGCGAGCCACCTGCTCGGCCGGGCGACCTACCTACTCGACGTGCCGCGCCATCCCTCGCAGACGCGCGACGACCTCGCCGGCCGCTACGACCTCGCCGCGCGGATCTGCCGCCCGCCTGAGGAGCCGAGGCGCTGACCACACTGCGCAGAGCGACCGCGGCAGCACTTGCAGCGACGGGCAGGCCTAGGAGCACGGGGCAAGCGTTCTCAGAGATCGCAGGGCTTGGCGGTGTCCACCCCGGCGGAACGTGCTCCCGCCTCCGCGCGAAGCGGCAAGGGGCTTGCGCGAGCGCGTCACTGGCCCGGGCTGCGCAGCGAAGGGGCGCTCGAGGCAGGACCGGAACGCCCCCCGCGCGGAGGCTTTGGCACGCAACACCTCGGCGACATAGCGAGCGAGCCCTAGCGCGACGCGGGCCCAAGGCGATGGCCGCGCAAGGAGCCCTGTCACCCCCGCGGGATGCTGATGGCGAAGCGGCCCCGAGGATCGGGCGGAGGCGCGATCACGGCACCATCCGCCGGCGCAGCAGGAACATGTCGGCAGCGACATAAGCAACGATCGCTGCCGAGGCGACCCCGATCATCACCGTCGGGTCGGGCGAGAGGCCGAGATGCTGGGCAACCCCGGGCCAGCCCTCCCAGAGCATTTTCAAGGAGACATAGACGATCAGCATAAGCCCAGCCCAGCCGATCCAGCGATGCCGGTCGAGCAGGCGGGCGATGTAGGAGGCCGCCACCCCCATCAGGATCACCGAGAGCAGCAAGCCGAAGGCCATGATGTAGGGGTGTTCCTTCGACGCCGCGGCCACGGCGAGAACGTTGTCGAGGCTCATCGAGACGTCAGCGATGATGATCTGATACATCGCCTGGGCGAAGCTCTTGGGCCTCGCGCCGAAGGCTTCGGCAGCCTGCAGGCTCTCAGCCTCCCGCTGCGTCCGCAGCTCCTGGTACATCTTCCAGCACACCCAGACGAGCAGGAGGCCACCCGCGAACACGAGTTCGGTGATCGCGAGCAGCTGCGTGGTCGCGAGCGCGAAGACGATCCGCAGGAGCGCCGCGCCGCCTATGCCGAGGATGATCGCGCGGCGGCGCTGTTCCGGGGGGAGGCCGGCAGCGGCCATGCCGACGACCACGGCATTGTCGCCGGCAAGCACGATGTCGATGCCGATGACGGCAAGCAGCGCCCAGACTTGGGAGGTGGAGATCGAGACGTCCATCAGACGCTGCCGTGTGCAGGGAGCGAGAGGGTCCGCATTCCGTGCGACGGTGGGGCGGCTTGTCAACCCTCGGCCGCAGGCGCACACAGCCGGCAGAGAGACGAGGACCGACCATGATCCCACGCTACAGCCGCCCCGCCATGGCCGCGATCTGGGAGCCCAGGAACCGCTACCGTATCTGGTTCGAGATCGAGGCGCTGGTCGCAGAACGCCAGGCGGAGCTCGGCCAGATCCCGCCGGAGGCTGCGCGCGCGATCCGCGACCGGGGCGGGCCAAGGATCGCGGCCATGACGGAGGCCGACCTCGCCCGGATCGAGGCGATCGAGGCTGAGATCCGCCACGACGTGATCGCCTTCCTCACCTGGCTCGGAGAGGCGATCGGCCCAGAGGCGCGGTTCATGCACCAGGGCCTCACCTCCTCCGATGTGCTCGACACAGCGCTCGCGGTACAGTTCACAGAGGCGCTCGATCTCATCGACCAGGGCCTCGAGCGGCTGCTCCGCGCGCTGAAGACGCGCGCCCTCGAGCACCGCCACACACTCACCATCGGCAGAAGCCACGGCATCCACGCAGAGCCGACCTCCTTCGGCCTGAAACTCGCCGGGCACTGGGCCGAGTTCGCGCGCGGGCGCAAGCGGCTCGGCCTCGCGCGTCGGGAGATCGCAACTTGCGCGATCTCCGGCGCCGTCGGCACCTTCGCGCATGTCGATCCGAGCGTCGAGGCCTTCGTTGCCGCCCGGCTCGGCCTCTCCGTCGAGCCTGTCTCGACCCAGGTGATCCCGCGCGACCGCCACGCCATGGTCTTCGCCGTGCTCGCCGTGATCGCCTCAGGGATCGAGCGGCTCGCGGTCGAGGTGAGGCACCTGCAGCGGTCGGAGGTGCGCGAGGCGGAGGAGTTCTTCCACCCCGGCCAGAAGGGCTCCTCGGCGATGCCGCACAAGCGCAACCCGGTGCTGTCGGAGAACCTGACCGGGCTTGCCCGGCTGGTGCGGGGGATGGTGGTGCCGGCCCTCGAGAACGTCGCGCTTTGGCACGAGCGCGACATCTCGCATTCCTCAGTTGAGCGGGTGATCGCGCCTGATGCGACGATCGCGCTCGACTTCGCACTGCAGCGGCTCGCCGGGATGATCGAGACGCTCGTCATCTATCCGGAGCGGATGGCGGCGAATCTCGAGGCGCTCGGCGGGGTGGTGCATTCGGGCGAGGTGCTGCTCGCCCTCACCCAGGCCGGGATGAGCCGCGAGGCGGCTTATGCGGCTGTGCAGCGCAACGCGATGGCGACATGGGCCTCGCTCGGCACCGACGCAGCGCGCAGTTTCCGCGACAACCTGCTCGCGGACCCTGAGGTGATGGCGCATCTCGACGCCGCGGCGATCGACCGGGCGATGGACCCGAAGCTGCATCTCCGCCATGTCGATGCCGTGCTCGCGCGAGTCTTCGGCGACGAGGAGTGGCAGCCTGGCGATGACGAGGGCGGCTCGGGCAAGCGGCTGGCCGGCTGATCGGCCCCAAGCGCCCGGAACGTGAGAGCCGCCGCACGCGGCATGGGAAGCGCGATCTCACTGTCCCGCTTCCGCGAGCGCGAGGAACAAGGTGGCGAAGGCCGCTGCCCTGTGCGCGCGTCCGGCTGCTGCTCGGCGAGCGCAAAGGATGAGGCGGGTCAGACCTTCGGGCCTTCCGCCGCCACCTGCTCGCGCGCGGTGACGAGCGCCTTGTCGTACTCGGCGCGGAGTTCTTCCATAGGCGGCGCTAGGCCGGCGGCGAGGAAATCCGCCGCAACCTTCTCGAGAACGTCGTCATGGCCTGGCCTCTTCAGGTCGGCGGTGACGACGGTCTTCGCATAGGCCTCCGCCTCGTCGCCGGTCTTGCCGAGACGCGCCGCTGCCCAGAGCCCGAACAGCTTGTTGCGTCGGGCCTGGGCGCGGAACTCCTGCTCCTGGTCGAGCTTGAACTTCGCCTCGAAGCCCTTTTCGCGGTCGGCGAAAGCGTCCGTGCTCATGGTCGTCGTCCCCTGTACTCCGCCCTCTGCGTCAGCGGGGTCGTGTAGCAGAAGGCCGGGCCCCGTGCACCGGGTCCTCTGCCTCGGCGTGGCTCTGCCGAGGCAGAGGCGGAGGCTCAAGCGGCACTCTGCGGCGGCTTTCCCTGCAGCATCACCGGGGCTGTGACGGGGGGCGAAGGGGGAAGTTTTGCGCGCCCAACCTCTTGTTCGCGCCCCCTTCCGAGGGCATCCGGCCGCTGGCTGCGGGCCCCCTTGCGCATGCGCCGGTTCGGCGCGAGGTTTTGGCATGGCGTTCCTTTTCCGTCGTGCCTTGCTTGCGGCGCTTCTTGGGCCTTCCCTCGCGTCCGCCCAGCCGGCACAGGGGCGCGGCGAGCCGCATGGGCAGTCGCCCCAGGGCCGGGGGCGCCAGGGCCAGCGGGAGAGGCCAGGCCAGGCGCCTGTCGCCTTCACCGCCGCAGAACAGGCGCTGATCAGCGCTTGGCTCGCTGCCAATGCGGCGTCGCTTCGCC